>Ga0114967_10002096_pt1 | contig 16740 bp, 18 predicted proteins | sample M_130628_MF_Meta_FD_92639 | JGI IMG/M metagenome (GOLD analysis project Ga0114967, IMG submission 92639) | Freshwater microbial communities from Lake Montjoie, Canada to study carbon cycling - M_130628_MF_MetaG | ecosystem: Environmental > Aquatic > Freshwater > Lake | place: Lake Montjoie... | reverse complement strand
CGCATCGGCTCGCCTGGACTGGCTGAGAGGCTTGGCGGCAGGATCGTTTATCCCAATACAAAATTTTATACGAATAATTTTTTCAAACACGAAACTCCATGCCTGCGCCTCACGTTGGTATCACCGTGCGGAGCAACTATCCGGTCTGATCGGGCCCAGGGCCCCACCTCCCTGCGGACGTGTTTCCGCTGCCTCGTTTTCAGCCCATGACCCTGGAGGTATCCCATGCGTCAATTCCTGTTGCTCACCCTGGCCATCCCCCTGTTTGTCGCTTGCGCCCCGGAGACCCCCATGGATGGCGCCCATGTGACCCAGAATCGCGGGGATGGACGCCTCGTCATCGAACGCACGGGCGGCTTCAACAATGCGGGCAGCGGCCCGGCGCGCGTGACCGACGTGCGGGATGACGGTCAACCCATCATCCAGCGCGGCGCCACCACAGACCCAGGGGTTGGCTGCCCCTCCCGCACCACACCCACCGTGACCCGGGTGCGCGACGGCAATCCCGTCGTAGAATGCCGGTAAACGCATCCGGGCGGGGCGCAAACAGGCACGCCCGCCTCGCCTGCTTGACCGTTTTGCCGGGACCGTGGTTCATCGCCTCAGGCCCAAAGGCGATCAGTAAGGCAGCGAATGCGGATCATTGTTCTCGGGGCCGGCGTTGTCGGCCTCGCCACCGCTTATAGGCTGGCGCGTGACGGCCATAGCGTGACCGTGCTCGAGGGCGAGGCCCAGCCGGGGCTCGCCACCAGCCGCGCCAATGGCGGGCAGCTTTCCTATAGCTATGTCGCGCCCTTCGCCGGTGCTGGCGTGATCGGCAAAATCCCCGGCTGGCTGCTCGACGCCGATGGCCCCATGCGCTTCCGGCCGGATTTCACCCGCGCCCAGGCGCTGTGGCTGCTGGGGTTTCTGCGCGCCTGCAATGCTGCCACCTCGGCCCATACCACCGCCGCCCTTCTGCGCCTGGCCTATCTCTCCCGGGACGAGTTGCATGCACTCTTGGCGCGGGAGGCGCTGGATTTCGCTTTCGCCCGCTCCGGCAAGCTGGTGGTCTATTCGGACAGCGCGGGCCTTGAAGGTGCCAAACGGCAGATGGCCACCCAGGCCGCCCTGGGCAGCGAGCAGCATGCGCTCACCGCCGCCGAATGCCTGACGCTTGAGCCCTCCCTGGGCCATATCGGCGCCCGCCTTGTGGGTGGCATCCACACGCCCAGCGAGGAGGCCGGTGACTGCCATCTCTTCTGCCTGGGCATCGAGCAGGTTCTGCGCCGCTCAAATTTTGATGTCACTTTCCACTTCAGCACCCGCGTAACGCAATTGCTGACAGCGGGCGGCCGGGTGGTAGGCGCCGCCACGGCGCAGGGCGTGCATGAAGCCGATGCCTTTGTACTGGCGCTCGGCAATGGCGCGCGGGCGCTGGCCACGCCGATCGGCGTGGATCTGCCGATCCAGCCGCTCAAGGGCTATTCCTTCACCTTGCCCATCACCGGCCCCGCGCCGAACATCTCCATCACCGATGCATCTGCCAAGGTGGTCTATGCCCGGCTGGGCGATAGCCTGCGGGTCGCCGGCATGGCCGATGTTGTCGGCCTCGATACGCGCTTCGACAATCGCCGGCTCGACACCTTGCTGCGCCAGGCCCAGGCCACCTTCCCACAGGCCAGCCATTGGCAGGAATTGCGCCCCTGGACCGGCATGCGCCCGGCCACGCCCACCGGCTTGCCCATGCTGGGGCCAACCGCGCGCTGGCCGAACCTCCACCTCAATCTGGGTCAGGGCTCGCTGGGCTTCACCCTGGCCATGGGCAGCGCCGCCATCATCGCCGATCTCCTCGCCGGACGGCCGGCGCCCATTATCATGGACGGGCTGTCAGCGTAGCCAATCGGCTGCGGTGCTCTCTGCGGGCAGGAGGGCCAAGGGGTTGTCCATCCAGGCCAGAATATCGGCCGCAACCCGCTGCCGCACCGAATCCCGCAGCAGCAGGTGCCAGCCATCCGGGTAATGCAGGATGCGCTGCTCCGCCCGATGCGGCAGGCCGCGCAACACCCGCCTTGCGAAGCGGCTGGGGATCACCTCGTCCCGCCCGCCGGTCAAGATGAGGCTGGGCCCCATGCAGCAATGGGGCAGGGCCGCCACCGCAGCATCCATGCTGTCCAGCACACCGGCCACCAGGTCGAGCCTGGCTTCATGGATGGTCAGCGGGTCGCGGCCGAAGCGCAGCAGCGCCGCTCGGTTGTCGCTGGCAGCGCGACCACCGGCGACGGCGGGCATCGCCATGGCCGGCATGGCGGCCACCATGCCATCCAGCAGGAGCGTCGCGACGCGCGGCAAAACGCCGCGGCCCAGCAGCGCCGGCGCTGAGAGGATATAGCCTTGCACCGGCAGCGCCTCGGTCCCGGCAATGGCGGCGATGGCGCCGCCCATGCTCTCGCCCAGCATGAAGAGCGGCAGGCCGGGGTGCCTCGCCGCGATCAACCGTGCCGCCGCGCGGGCATCGGCCACCAATGTCTCCACCCCCGGCCAGATGCCGCGATGGAGGGAATAGCCAAAGCCGCGCTGGTCATAGGCATAGACCAGCACACCGCCGGCATTGAGCAACGGCGCGCCTTCGATAAGGGAATTGCCGCCATGATCGCCAAAGCCGTGCAGTGCCAGAATCACCGCCCGGGGCGGACCCTCCGGCCGCCAGACCCGCAGGGCGAGGGCCGTGCCATCAGCCATCACCAGCGCCTCAGCCGGTGCGGGGCCGGCGGGCAGGGGTGGGGCCGGCGCTGGCACCAGTGCCCAGGGGCTCAGGCGCTCTGCCAGCGGCGGCGGGGTGAAGGCCTCGATGGCGGCATCGCGCGTGCTGGGCCCGGCCGGAATAATCTGGCGCGCGCATGCTGACAGCAGCAAGGCCAGCAGTAGCCATGGTGGGAGGCGGCGAAATCCGCGATACAAGGTCATCGCCCTGCGATATGGGGTGCATGGCCCATGGTCCAGCCCCGCAGTTCCGGCTATGCCAGCGCTTCGACAGCACGAGGCCCCCATGCGCGACCCGCAAATGACCGGCTACGGCCCCAAACTCACCCCCGGCGTCACGCCGGAAGACATCCTGCCCGCGCATTCGCGCAGCGTGGCCTGCGATGGCGGCGGCGGCGCGCTGGGCCACCCGCTGGTCATGCTGCGCATCGAGGATACCCAGGTGACCTGCCCCTATTGCAGCCGCACCTTCCGGCTGGACCCGCATGCGGGGCATGGCGGGGAGCATTAGGATGCGCCATTGCCGCAGGAGCCCCGGGCCGCGATGAGCGAGGACAAGCATCTCATCCTGATCGATGGCTCGGGCTATATCTTTCGGGCCTATCACGCGCTGCCGCCCATGTCGCGGCCTGACGGGATTCAGGTGAATGCGGTCTTCGGCTTCTGCCAGATTCTCTCACGCTTTCTCGAGGCGCATTCGGCGAGCCATATCGCCGTCGTCTTTGACACCGCGCGGGTGACTTTCCGCAATGATTTCTATCCGGAATACAAGGCGCACCGGCCTGACCCGCCCGAGGAACTCATCCCGCAATTCGCCCTGATCCGTGAGGCCACCGATGCCTTCGGCGTGGCGCGGCTGGAACTGCCGGGCTTTGAGGCCGATGACCTGATCGCCGCCTATGCCCGGGCAATGGATGGGGAGGGCGGCCGCACCACTATCGTCAGCTCCGACAAGGACCTGATGCAGTTGATCCGCAGCAGCGTGATCATGCTGGACCCGATCAAGCAGAAGCCGATCCGTGAGCCTGAGGTCTTCGAGAAATTCGGTGTGACACCGGACAAGGTGGTGGAGGTGCAGGCCCTGGCCGGCGACGCCACCGACAATGTGCCTGGCGTGCCCGGCATCGGCATCAAGACCGCAGCCCAACTTATCAACGAATATGGCGACCTGGAGACACTGCTCGCCCGTGCTGGCGAGATCAAGCAACCCAAGCGGCGCGAGGCGCTGATCGAACATGCCGAGAAGGCGCGAATATCGCGCCGGCTGGTGCAACTGGATGACAAGGCGCCGCTGCCGGCGGCCATCGAGACGCTGCTGGCCCGCTCGCCCGAACCCGCGCGGCTTGCCGGCTTCTTCCAGGTGCAGGGCTTTCGCAGCCTATTATCGCGGCTGGGCCTGGCCGATGCCAAGGCCTCCATCCCGGCCATGGTTGCCGCCCCTGCGCTGGTGCCGGCGGCCGAGGGCGATATTGCCTTTGGCCCCTATGAAACCATCACCACCGAGGCAGGGCTGCGCACCTTCCTGGCCGGCATTGATGGCATTATGGGCTTCGACACCGAGACCGATAGCCTCGATGCGCTCAACGCAAGGCTGGTGGGCATTGCCCTGGCGACGGCGCCGGGCCGGGCCGCCTATCTGCCGCTGCGCCATGGCGGCGGCGACATGCTGAGCGGCCCGCCGCCGGAGCAATTGTCGCAGGATGCCGCCCTGGCCATCCTGCGCCCGGTGCTGGCCGACCCTGCGGTGCTGAAAATCCTGCACAATGCGAAATACGATATCGAGGTGATGGCCCGGCCGGAGAATGGCGCCGTCACCATCGCGCCGATCGATGACACCATGCTGATCTCCTACAGCATGGATGCTGGCAGGCACGGGCAGGGCATGGATTTCCTGGCCCAGCAGCATCTCAACCACACGCCGATCTCCTTCGACAGCGTGACCGGCACCGGCAAGGGCCGCGTCACCTTCGACCGCGTGCCCCTGGACCGCGCCACAGCCTATGCCGCCGAGGATGCGGATGTGACGCTGCGCCTGTGGCAGAAGCTTCGCCCCAAGCTGCGTGAGGCGCAGGCCCTGGCGCTCTATGAGCAGGTGGAGCGCCGCATGATACCGGTGCTGGCCGCCATGGAGACCGCCGGCATCAAGGTCGATGGCGCCGAGTTGGCCCGTATCGGCCAGGATTTTTCTGAGCGCTTGGTCATTCTCGAAGCCGAGGCGCACAGGGTGGCCGGCCGCGCCTTTAATGTGGCCAGCCCGAAGCAGTTGGGCGAAATTCTGTTCGATGAGATGGGCCTGAAGGGCGGCAAGAAGGGCAAGACCGGCGCCTGGTCCACCGATGCCAAGGTGCTGGAGGAGCTGGCCGCGCATGGCGCCGAGCTGCCAAAGGTGGTGATGGAGCACCGCCAGCTGGCCAAGCTGAAATCCACCTATGTCGAGGGGCTGACCGCCCAGCTGGCGGTGGATGGCCGCATCCACACCGATTTCGCCATGGCGGTGACCAGCACCGGCCGGCTCTCCTCCAACGAGCCAAACCTGCAGAACATCCCCATCCGCACCAAGGAGGGCATGCGCATCCGTCAGGCCTTCGTGGCCGAGCGCGGTCATCTGCTCATGAGCGCGGATTATTCCCAGATCGAGTTGCGCCTGCTCGCCCATATGGCCGATGTGCCCACACTGCGAGAAGCCTTCGCCCAGGGCCTGGATATCCATTCCCGCACCGCGGCCGATATCTTTGGTCTGCCGCTGGATGGCGTGGACCGTGAGGCAAGACGCCGCGCCAAGGCGATCAATTTCGGCATCATCTATGGCATGAGCGCCTTTGGCCTCGCTGCCCAGCTTGGCATTGGGCCGGGCGAGGCGCGCGGGATCATCGACGCGTATTTCCAGAAATACCCCGGCATTCGCGCCGAAATGGATCGTCTGAAGCAGGAGGCAAAGACGCTGGGCTATGTTCTCAGCCCCTTTGGCCGCAAGCTCTGGATCGCCAATATTGCGGCGAAAGACCCAATCCTGCGTGCCGGGGCCGAGCGTCAGGCGATCAATGCCCCCTTCCAGGGCGGCGCGGCCGAGGTGATCAAGCGTGCCATGGTGCGGGTGCCGAACGCCCTGGCCGATGCCGGCCTGAAGGCCCGCATGCTGCTGCAGGTGCATGACGAACTGGTGCTCGAGGTGCCCGAGGCCGAATTGGAGGCCAGCGGCCGCGTGCTGCGCGACACCATGCAGAATGTGGCTGCGCTGCGCGTGCCGCTGCTGGTTGAGGTCGGCCATGGCCGATCCTGGGCGGAGGCGCATTGAGCGTGTTCGAAGCCGGCGAAAAGCGCGTTCTGGGCTCGATATCCGCGGCGCATTTCATCAGCCATTTGCATCTGCTGGTGCTGCCGCCGCTCTTTCCCATGCTGCGCGACAGCATGGGGGTGAGCTTTCTCGAGCTTGGGCTGGCGATCACCGTGCTGAACGTGGTCACTGCGCTGACCCAGGCGCCGATGGGTTTTCTGGTGGACCGCATCGGTGCCCGGCGTGTTCTGGTTGCTGGGCTGTGCCTGGGCGGGATGGCGTTCATATGGGCCGGCATTGGCAATAGCTATCACGCACTGCTGGTGGCCGCCGCCATGGCAGGGCTGGCCAATGCCGTCTACCACCCGGCCGACTACGCCATCCTGGGCAGTGCCATAGGCGAGGCGCGGGTGGGTCGGGCCTTTTCCATCCATACCTTTGCCGGCTATGCTGGCAGCGCTGTGGCGCCCGCCATGATGCTGGCCTTGGCTTGGTGTTTCGGCTTGCGGGGGGCCTTGATCATTGCTGGGCTGCTGGGGCCTTTGGCGGCGCTACCCATGCTGCGCGAGGCCTTGGCAGAGCGTGTCCCGCCGGCCCGCACCAAGCCCGCACCAGGTGGCCCCAGGATCATCAGCGGCACGGTGTTGCTGCTGATCGGTTTCTTTACGTTGCTGGCAGTATCCAACCTGGCTGTGCAGAGCTTTGGCGTCTCGGCCTGGAATGGACTGTCGGGTCTCTCCTTGGCCGCCGGCAATATGGCGCTGACGGCTTGGCTGACCATGAGCGCGCTGGGCGTGCTGGCGGGCGGCTATGTGGCGGACCGCACCCGGCGCCATGGTCTGGTGGCCGCGGGTGGTCTGGGCGCCTCGGGCCTGCTGATCCTTCTGGGCGGGACGGTGCCGATGGGCCTCGTGCCGTTGGTGATGACCATGGGCCTGGCTGGATTTCTCTCCGGACTGATTATGCCATCGCGCGATATGCTGGTGCGGGCCGCCGCCCCGCCGGGTCAGGCTGGGGCGGTGTTTGGCGTGGTCAGCACCGGGTTTTCCCTGGGCGGGGTATTCGGCCCGCCATTTTTTGGCTGGCTGCTGGACCATGGACAACCCGTGACACTGTTCCTGATTGCCGCCGGCAGCCTTGCCCTCGCCGTTGTGGTGTCGGTCTGGCAGGATACCCGGGGCCGTGAGCAAAGGACGCAATACGCGTGATGGACGTTGAAACCCTCCGCCGGGCGGCGAAGCTGCTGCCCGATGCCACCATCGCCGAATTACCCAACCATTACAGTGGTAAGGTCCGCGACAATTACGACCTGCCCGATGGCCGGCGGATCATTATCGCCACCGACCGGCTCAGCGCCTTCGACCGTATTCTGTGCGCCGTACCCTTCAAGGGGCAGGTGCTGACGCAAACTGCGCGGTTCTGGTTCGAGCAGACCGCCGATCTGTGCCCCAACCACGTGCTCTCCTACCCCGACCCCAATGTAGTGGTGGGGCAGCGGCTGGACATCCTGCCGGTGGAGATTGTGGTGCGGGACTATCTGGCGGGCAGCACCGGCACGTCGGTCCTCACACTCTACAAGGCCGGCCAGCGCGAGATGTATGGCCATACCCTGCCCGATGGCCTGCGCGACAATCAGCGACTGCCACAGCCGATCATCACCCCCACCAGCAAGGCCTTCCATGGCGGGCATGACGCGCCGCTCACACCGGCCGAGATTCTGGAGCAGAAACTGGTCACCCCGGCGCAATGGGCGCAACTCACCGCCTACGCCTTCGCGCTTTTCGCCCGCGGGCAGGAGATTGCGGCGCGCAATGGGCTTATTCTGGTCGATACCAAATACGAGTTCGGCACCGATGCCGCAGGCCACATCATCCTGGCCGATGAGATCCACACCCCCGACAGCAGCCGGTATTGGCGGGCGTCGAGCTATCAGCCCCGCTTCGATGCCGGCGAGCGGCCGGAGAGCTTCGACAAGGATTTCGTGCGCAGCTGGGTGGCCGCGCGCTGCGACCCCTATCACGATGCCATTCCCGAGATCCCCGAGGAGCTGATCCTCGCCACGGCTGCGGTCTATATCGAGGCCTACGAGACCATCACCGGCCAGCGCTTTATTCTGCCCGAAGAACCGGGGAGTGTGTTGCAGCGCATTCGCGGCCATTTGGCGGAATTCATGCGCGGCTAGCAGCCCGGCCCCAGGTCGCTGTCCGGGGAGGCGACAGCAACGACGCCTCGCTGCATTCTCATATTATGCTTGGGTTATCCGGACCCTTGGCACCCCGGCGCCAGGGGTGGAGTGCCCAACGTCCCGCCCATCACCAACACGGGCTTGCTTGACGGTGCCGCCGGTACCTATATGCCGCCTCCCGCCGGTCACGAAAGCTCCGCCACGATGAACCCGACCTCTCGAAATGTGCTGGTAACGGGTGCCGGGCGTCGTCTTGGTGCCGCTATCGCCCGGCGCATGGCCGCTGCGGGTTGGGGGGTGGTGCTGCACCACAATACATCGGGTGCGGATGCCAAAGCGCTGGCAGCACAATTGCCGCGGGCCTGGACCATTGAGGCCGACCTCGGCGATGCCGCCGCAGCAGCGGCGCTGCCCGCCCGCGCGGCCGCCCTCTGCGGCGGGCTGCATGGGTTGGTGAACAATGCCAGCCTGTTCGAATACGACAACCCGCGCGCCGTCGACCCGGCGCTCTTTGCCCGGCATATGGCGGTAAACCTGCTGGCGCCGGCGCTGTTGACCCAAGGCTTGGATGCAGGATTGCCCGAGGGTGAGGATGGCGCCGTGGTCAATCTGCTCGACAATCGGCTCTATGCCGCCACCCCGGATTACTTCACCTATGCGCTCTCCAAATATGGGCTGGCCGGTATGACGGAGATGCAAGCCCTGGCCTTGGCGCCGCGCATCCGGGTCAATGGCGTGGCGCCGGGCATCGCCCTGATATCGGGCGCCCAGTCGGAGGCCGATTTCCAACGCACCCGTGTCAAAAACCCCCTGGAGCGCGGCGTCACCGCCGAGGATGTGGCCGAGGCGGTCGCCTATCTCATGTTGGCGCCCAGCACCACGGGCAGCGTGATCATTGTCGATTCCGGCCAGCGCCTGCGCCGGCCTGGCCGCGATGTGGCCTTCGCGGCGTGATCAATGCCCCCGATGTGAGCCGCCGCACCCGCCTGGTATTTGTGCGCGGCTTGGAACTCGTCGCCCGTTTGGGTGTGCATCCGCATGAAAAGGCCGCGCCGCAGCGCGTGGTGATCGGCGTCGAACTTGAGGTGCATGATGAGAGCGCGCCGGGCGGGATCGGCCCTGATGCGCTGGAACGGGTTGTGGATTACCAGGCCGTTGTGCACGTTGCGCGGGCAGCGGTGGCTGCTGGGCATGTGCTGCTGGTGGAAACCCTTGCTGAAACCATCGCGGCCACCGCCTTGCAGGATTTCCGGGTCATCAAGGCGCGCATTACCATCGAAAAGCCCGACGCCTTTCATGATGTGGCCAGTGTGGGCGTTGTCATCGAACGAACAAGGGATTGAAATACTTCGTCTCTTTTTAGTGTAGCCGCCACAATTCATCCACCGGGTTGGTTTGCCAGCACTTCGCCTCCACAAGCCATGCATATGATATAAAAAACTTACACTATGCTCAAGACCGCCCGGGAAGAAACTAAATTAAATCAATAGATTAGAGTTTTTTGCTTAAGGCTTGGGCAAGGTGTGAGAATCGGCCGTCTTCCGCCGCATTCAGTGGAATTTGCCAGCGATGCTCACAGGTTTATCCACAGAAAGCGTGGAGAACTCATCCCGGGCCGCCTCGGGCTTGAGCCCGGGCCGCCATTCCGCCACATCGGGGGTAATGCTCCCTGATCCAGACGCCACCCCCCCAGAGCCGGGCGATGCCGCGCCCGTGAACGGGCTCGCGGTAATCGAGGCCGCGCTGCCCAATCTGCCGCTGAGCCCGGGCGTCTATCGCATGCTCGATGCCCGCGGCGATGCGCTCTATGTCGGCAAGGCGCGCGCCATCCGCAAACGCGTCACCAGCTACACACAGACCGCGCGCCTGCCGGAACGGCTGCGCCGTATGGTGTTCGAAACCCGCCGGCTGGAGGTCATCACCACCGCCTCCGAAGCCGAGGCGCTGCTGCTTGAAGCCAATCTCATCAAGAAGCTGCGGCCGCGCTACAACATCGTCCTGCGCGACGACAAATCCTACCCTTGGCTGATGATCAGCGAGGACCACCCCTATCCGCAGGTAGCCAAGCACCGGGGCGAGCGCCGCAAGGGCGCCACCTATTTCGGACCCTTCGCCAGCGTCTGGGCGGTGAACCAGACTATCACCGCGCTGCAGCGTGTCTTTTTGTTGCGCACATGCCGCGACACGGTCTTCGACAGCCGGGACCGGCCATGCCTACTTTACCAGATCAAGCGCTGCTCCGCCCCCTGTGTGGAACGGATCACCAAGGATGATTATGCCGATCTGGTCAGCCAGGCGCGCCAATTCCTCTCTGGCGAGACACCCTCGATCCAAAAGGAACTGGCGCGCGAGATGGAACAGGCGGCCGAGGCACTGGAATTCGAGCGCGCGGCCTCCCTGCGCGACCGTATCCGGGGCCTGACCTATCTGCAGGGCAGCAGCCGCATCAACATGGACGATGTGGGCGATGCCGATGTGGTGGCGCTGCACATGGCGGCGGGTCAATCCTGCGTGCAGGTCTTCTTCTTCCGCGGCGGCCGCAACAACGGGAACCGCCCCTATTTCCTCAGCCATTCCAAGAGCGACATCACGCCCGAGGCAGTGCTGGGCAGTTTTCTCGGCCAGCTTTACGAGGACCTGCCGCCCCCGCCCCTAGTCCTCCTCAGCCATGATCCGGATGATGCGGCCCTGATCGCCGAGGCGCTGAGCTTCAAGGCCGAACGGCGGGTGGAATTGCATCGCCCCCAGCGAGGCGACAAGCGTGCTGCCGTCGAGCACGCCCAGACCAATGCGCGGGAGGCGCTGGAACGCAAACTGGCCGAATCCACGGCCCAAACTGCCCTGCTGGAGGGGGTGGGCAGGCTATTCGACCTGCCCGAGCCGCCGGCCCGCATCGAGGTCTATGACAATAGCCACATCATGGGCAGCAACGCCTATGGCGCCATGATCGCGGCCGGCCCTGCCGGCTTCCTCAAATCGGCCTATCGCAAATTCGCCATCCGCGAGGCGAAGGGCGGCGATGATTTCGGCATGATGCGTGAGGTCCTGGAGCGCCGTTTCGGCCGCGCGCTGAAGGAGGACCCCGGCCGTGATGGCGAGACATGGCCAGATCTGGTGCTCATCGATGGCGGCCAGGGCCAGTTGAACGTCGCCCGCGAGGTGATGGCTGAATTGGGGCTGGAGGAGATCCCCCTGGTCGGCGTTGCCAAGGGTGTTGACCGTGATGCCGGGCGTGAATGGTTCCATATCGCCGGCCGCGAGGCCTTCCAACTGCCACCGCGGGACCCGGTCCTGTATTATTTGCAGCGCCTGCGTGATGAGGCGCATCGCTTTGCCATCGCCACCCATCGCGCCGGCCGCTCCAAGGCGCTGACGAAGTCTGAACTCGATGACGTGCCCGGGGTTGGCGCTGCGGTGAAGCGGCGCCTGTTGAACCATTTCGGCTCCGCCCGGGGGGTGCGCCAGGCGGGAATCGACGATTTGACCAATTGCCCGGGCGTGGGGGCTGGACTGGCTCGTCGGATTCACGAGCATTTCCATCCCATCTGAACGCCACAAGGGCTGACCAACGCCACAAGCCTGGGCTAAACTAATATTGTGCCGATCGATCTTCCCAACCTTCTCACCATCAGCCGCATCGCGGCCATCCCCCTTTTGGTGGCGATGGTCATGCTGCGCAGCCCGGTGGGGGATATGGCGGCCTGTGTGGTGTTTGGCCTGGCCGCCATCACCGATTACTTCGACGGTAAGATCGCGCGCGAGCGCGGCATCACCTCGGGCTTCGGCGTGATGCTGGACCCCATCGCCGACAAGCTGCTCGTCGCTGCCGCGCTGATGCTGCTGGTCGGCTTCGACAGGCTGGATGACCGCGCCCTTCTGCCCGCCATCATCATCATGCTGCGCGAGATCCTGGTCTCCGGCTTGCGTGAATATCTGGCGACATTGCGCGTGGGCATGCCGGTCACCCGCCTCGCCAAATGGAAGACCGGCTTTCAGATGGGGGCTCTGGGCACCTTGCTGGCAGGCGACACGGGCGCCCGGGTCATCGGTCTTGGATGGCTTCCAGTGGCCGCGATTGGTGAGGTGATGCTGTGGGGGGCGGCTGCGCTGACGCTCATCATCGGTTGGGATTATTGGGTGGCTGGGCTGAAATACGCGGCGAATGATAAAGCATAGCCGTGCCGGCGGCCTTGAGCCTTCGGCCCAGGCAGAGCATGTTGCGGAGCAGCACGAATTGCGAGGCATAGGATGACGCGGATTTTTCGTTTACTGATGGTGGTCTCGGCATGCGGCCTGAGCGCCTGCACGCAGGCAGATGGCTTGATTACCCGCGGCTTCGCGAGCGTGAATGGGTTGAGCCTGATGTCCACCTTCGGCGGCGTCACCACGGCACCCATACCCAACAGTTCCACCGTGCAGCGGGTGCGCGCCGGCGGCGGCAGCGCTGGGCTGGATCCGCTCCAGCCTGAAGTCGGCAATGTCTGGCCGGCCGAGGAAGGCCCGCGCGCCACCCTGGCCAATCCGGATGAGGCACTGCGCGGCATTCCGGGCTATCAGCCTGGCACCGAGGCCAATGCGCCATTGCCGCAGCGCGCTGAAAGCCCCGCCCGCCGCCCCGCGCGTGGCAGTGCCGCAGCCTTCGAGCCGCCACCGGGCTATGTTCCGCCTGGCAGCACCGCCTCGGCGCCGGTGGTAACGCAGCCGCAAACCACAATGCCGGGTAGCACGGTCAATACCGGCGGCACCAACCGCACCATCACCGGCAGCAGTGGCAGCGTGAGCACCACCATGGGCCCCTCCGGCCAGTCCGGTGTGCTGCTTGGCCGCCCGGGCGAGGTGCAGGTTCTGCAGGAGCCGGGCCGCCCGGCACAACAGATCCTGCCCAGGCGCTGATCGATGCGCATCCTCTACTTCGCCTGGGTGCGGCAGAAGGTGGGGATCGCTGAAGAAATCCTCGTGCCCCCTGCCGAGGTGCGGGACGTGGCGGGGCTGGTGCATTGGCTGGCAGCCCGCAGCCCTGGCCATGCCGATGCCTTCGCCCAGCCCAAGCAAATCCGTGCTGCGGTGAACCAGGAATTCGCCCAGCCCGATTCGCCGGTAGCGGCGAATGACGAGATCGCCTTCTTCCCGCCCGTCACCGGAGGTTGAGCATGTCGCGCATCAGCGTCCAGGAGGCTGTTTTTGACCTTGCGGCGGAGAGCGCTGCCCTGTCCGCCGGCCGCGACGATGTCGGCGGTATCGCCAGCTTCGTGGGTATTTGCCGCGCCGATGATGGCATCGCCGCCATGGTGCTGGAGCATTATCCCGGCATGACCGAGAAGGCGCTGGCCGGCATTGCCGCCGAGGCCGAGCGCCGCTGGCCATTGACCGGCTGCACCATCATCCACCGCGTGGGGCGGCTGGAACCGGGCGCGCCCATCGTGCTCGTGCTGACCGCCAGCGCCCATCGCAGCGCGGCGCTGGAATCCTGCGCCTTTCTGATCGATTGGCTGAAGACCGGCGCGCCATTCTGGAAGCGCGAGGAATTCGCCGATGGCACCACCCGCTGGGTCGAGGCCCGGTCCGAGGATGAGGCCGCCACCCGCCGCTGGTGAGACCCACGCTTGACCGCCCGCGCCCCGCGATGTGTGGTGCGCCGATGGGACGGATCACCACAGGCAAGGCCATCACCGCAGGCGTTTTCGGCTGGCCGGCCGGCCATTCGCGCAGCCCGCAATTGCATGGCCACTGGCTGGAGCGATACGGCATTGACGGCGCCTATGTGCCGCTGCCGGTGCCGCCGGACCAATTTGAGGCCGCGCTGCGCGGCGTGATGGCCGCGGGCTTCGCCGGCGCCAATGTCACGCTGCCGCATAAGGAGGCCGCCTTCGCGCTATGCGACGAGCGCGATGCCTCCGCCCTGCGCGCCGGCGCCGTGAACACCCTGGTCTTTCGCGATGGCCGCATCCTGGGCAGCAACACCGATGGCTTCGGCTTCCTGGAAAGCCTGCGCGCCGCCGCACCCGCCTGGCGGCCCGAGCATGGCCCTGCGGTGCTGCTGGGTGCCGGTGGTGCGGCACGCGCCATTGTCGCCGCCCTGCTCGATGCCGGCGTGCCGGAGGTGGTGGTGGTGAACCGCACCCCCGAAAGGGCCGAGGAACTGGCCCGCGCCATTGGCGGCAATATCCGCGCCACCGCCGTGCCGCCCCTCGCCACCGCCGCCCTGCTGGTCAATACCACCAGCCTGGGCATGGCCGGCCAGCCGCCGCTTGAGATAGACCTCTCGCCCTTGCCACCGCATGCCGTGGTGGCCGATGCCGTCTATGTACCGCTGGAGACGCCGCTGCTGCGCGCTGCCCGCGCCCGGGGGCTGGCCGCGATGCCCGGCCTGGGCATGCTGCTGCATCAGGCGCGGCCCGGCTTCGCCCTATGGTTTGGCGTGGAGCCGGTGGTGGATCAGGCGCTGCATGACGCGGTGGCTGGAGACATCCCCCGCACATGAAACGCATCGGCCTCACCGGCGGCATCGGCATGGGCAAGTCCACGGCCACCCGCGGGTTTCGCCGTGCCCGGGTGCGGGTCTTCGATGCCGATGCGGCGGTGCATGCGCTGCAGGCGCGCGGTGGGCGGGCGGTGGCGCCCATTGCCGCCGCCTTTCCCGGCAGCGTGGTCAATGGCGCCGTCAGCCGCGAGGCGCTGCGCCAGGCCGTGCTAGGCAAGCCCGACGCGCTGCGCCTGCTTGAGCGCATCATCCACCCCCTGGTGCGCGACATGCAGCGCCGCTTCGTCGCCCGCGCCCGGCGCGATGGGCAGCGCATGGTGGTCTTCGATATTCCGCTGCTGTTCGAAACCCGTGGCGGGCGGGAATTCGACCTGGTGATCGTGGTCTCCGCCCCCGCCGCTGTGCAACGCGCCCGCGTCTTGGCCCGGCCGGGCATGACGCCGGAGCGGCTTTCCGCCATCCTCGCCCGGCAAATGCCCGATGCCGAAAAACGCCGCCGCGCCGATTTGGTGGTGCGCACCGGCCTCAGCCGCCATCATGCGGACCGGGCGATTCGCCGCATCATCAGGGAGTGCCGCCTTTGAGCCGCGAAATCGTGCTGGATACGGAGACCACCGGCATTGAGCCCTCCGAAGGCCACCGCGTCATCGAAATCGCCGCCATCGAGTTGGTGAACCTGCTGCCCACCGGGCGGCATTTCCACACCCTGCTCAACCCCCAGCGCGACATTCCCTCCGATGCCAGCCGCATCCATGGCATGACCAGCAAGGACGTGGAAAACGCCCCGCTCTTCGTCCAGCAGGTGGATGCCTGGCTGGATTTCATGGCCGATGCGCCGATCATCGCCCATAATGCGCCGTTTGATTTCATGCATCTGGATGCCGAATTGAAGCGCATCGGCCGGCCCGCCCTGCCGGCTGCGCGCATGATCGACACGCTGGCACTGGCGAAAAAACGCTTCCCCGGGATGCCCAATAGCCTCGATGCGCTATGCCGCCGCTTTGATATCGACCTGAGCGAGCGCAGCACGCACAACGCCCTGCTGGACGTGAAGCTGCTCGCCAAGGTCTATCTGGAACTGCGCGGCGGGCGGCAGCCCGGCCTGACCCTGGCCAGCAATTCCACCGGACCCGTGCTGGTGACCGAGGCGCGCGGCGAGCGCACGCCCCGGCCGATAGAAGTACCGGCCGAGGCGGAGGCGGCGCATGCCGCCTTCCTGGCCAAGCTGAAGGACCCGCTGTGGCCGAAGCTGGAAAGCCTCAGCTGAGCAACTGGCCGCCATCCACCACGATGGTATGCCCAGTGACCCAGGCTGCCAGCGGGCTTGCCAGGAAGAGCACCACATTCGCCACCTCTTCCGGCGTGCCCAGGCGGCCGAAGGGGATCGAGCCCAGGATCCGGTTGTAGAGCGCCGGGTCGGAATTCTTGCGCGCCTCCCACGAGCCGCCGGGGAATTCGATGCTGCCCGGCGCCACGCCATTCACCCGGATGCCCTTGGGCGCCAGCATCGCCGCCTGGCTCTGGGTGAAATTGATCAGCAGCGCCTTCACCGCGGCATAGGCCGGCGTGCGCAGGCTGGGGCGAAAGCCCGAGATCGAGCTCAGATTAATGATCGCACCGCCCTCGCCCATATGCGGCACGGCGGCGCGGCTGGCCCGCGTGGTGGCCAGCACATCCACATTCAGGCTGGCCTCCCAGCCCTCCTCGGTGTCCTGCGCGCCAAAGCCCGAGGCGTTGTTCACCAGGATATCAATGCCGCCCAGCGCCGCCGCCGCCTCAGCCACATAGGCCAGCACGGCCGGGCCATTGCCCAGATCGCATACGGCTGCATGCGCGCCCGCGCCCAGCAGAGCCTGGGTCTCGCGCAGCGGCCCCTCGCTGCGGGCGCAGATGGAGACGCGCGCCCCGGCCTGCGCGAAGGCCAGGGCGCAGCTGCGCCCAATGCCGCGGCTGCCGCCTGCCACAACCACTCGTTTGCCGGTAAAATCCATCATGCTGTCCTTCGTCGGAAAGTAGCGAGGCTATCAGCGTCCTGCCGCCTGTCTATGCTGTGACCGG
>Ga0114967_10002094_pt1 | contig 16742 bp, 12 predicted proteins | sample M_130628_MF_Meta_FD_92639 | JGI IMG/M metagenome (GOLD analysis project Ga0114967, IMG submission 92639) | Freshwater microbial communities from Lake Montjoie, Canada to study carbon cycling - M_130628_MF_MetaG | ecosystem: Environmental > Aquatic > Freshwater > Lake | place: Lake Montjoie... | reverse complement strand
TCACACCAGCGGCGGTGAGGCCATTGCCGAACCGACGCCATCGGCGCAAATGGTGCCTGGCCCCCTCGCCGGAGGGGCAGTGGCGGCGCCATGCCGCCCGCCCCGCAAGGCGATGGGGCCAGTACGGAGGCGCGAGTAGAACGTCGCAAACGCCCGCCCCGCAAGGCGACGGGGGCCAGTACGCCGGCGGGACCAGTCGACGGGCGCGAGTGAAATGTCGCCTTACGCCATCGCGTGCGCCGTCGCCCGCTCCAGCGGATTCGGCACGCCTTCCTCGGCGCAGAGCAGCTTGGTGGTGATCTCGCTCGAAAGGAAGATCACCGGCAGGCCGCTGCCCGGGTGCGTGCCGCCGCCCACCATCCACAGGTTGTCGAACCCCTGCAGCCGATGGTGCGGGCGCTTGTGGAGCATCTGCCCTAGGTTGTGCGCCATGTTGAAGGTGGCGCCGTGGGCAATGCGCTCGGACTTCCAGTCGGCGGGCGTCACCAGCTGTTCCGCACGGATGCGGCGACGGATGTCGGTGATGCCGAAGACTGTCTCGAGCTGCTGCATGGTGCGCTCGCGCAGCTCGCCCTTGGCCCAGTGCCAGTCGACCTTGCAGTCGCCGGGCTTGTCGTTGGGCGTGGGCACCAGGACGTAGAGCGCGGAGTGGCCGGCGGGGGCGAGCGTCGGATCGAGCCGGGACGGATTGCAGACGTACGTGGACGGGTCCTGCGAAAGGGTGCCGCGCTCGGCGATGTCCTTCAGGTTCTCCACGTACGAACGCGAGGTGTAGATGGTGTGGTGCGGCAGGTCCACCTCGCCTTCGAGGCCGAGGTACATCATGAACGTGCTGCAGCTGTAGCGCTTGGCATCGAGCGCCTGGTCCTTGAGCGCGCGCGGGCGCAGCTGTTCCGGCACCAGGTTCTTCAGGGCCCAGGCAGCGTCCGCGTTGACCACCACGTGGTCGTGGCGGTGCTCGGTGCCGTTGACCACCACGCCGCAGGCGCGCTGGCCTTCGAAGAGGATCCGTTCCACGGGCGACGAGCAATGGACGGTGCCGCCCATCTCCGTGCAGGCCTCGGCCATGGCGCGGGTGAGCGCGTTGCAGCCGCCGATGGGATGCCAGATGCCGTACTCGTATTCGATGAACGGCAGGATCGAGAAGAGCTCCGGGCACTCGAACGGGCTCATGCCCAGGTACTTGCTCTGGAAGCTCATGGCGAGCCGCACGCCTTCGTGCTTGAAGTAGCCCTTCAGGTGGTCGTAGAGCGATTGCCAGGGGCGGAGCGCCAGGCCCGCGCGCACGCTGCCCGCGTTCATCAGGTCACCGAGCCCGCGGATCGGGTTGCGCAGGATGGGCGTCATGGCCTCGAGCTTGCGGCGGTTGTCGCGGATGAAGCGCTCGAACGCGGGTCCATCGTTGGGTTCGATGGCGGCCAGCTGCTTCGCCATGCGCGCGATGTCCTGGGTGGTGTCGATCACCAGCGGGTTGCCCTGCGGCTGCCCGATCAGGAGCCGGTACATCGGGTCCAGGCGCTTGAGTTCCGCGTAGTCCGAGAGCCGCCGCCCGGTGGCAGCGAAGATCTCCTCGAGGACATAGGGCATCATGAAGAAGGTGGGGCCGCAGTCGAAGCGGTAGTCGCCGAGCTCGATGCGGCGGGTGCGCCCGCCCACGGTGGCGTGTGCTTCGTAGACGGTGACCGTGAAGCCGGCGGCGGCCAGCAGCATCGCCGTGGTGAGCCCGCCCGGGCCTGCGCCGACGATGGCCACGCTGCGACCGCGTCCTCCGGAGGGCGAACCTCCGGGGATGGGGTTCCCTGCCATGGGAGCGCCGGGGCGGCCCGGGGAGGAGGGCCAGAAGGAACGCTCGTGGGCGGTGGGGGTTTGGGTCGTCACGGTGATCTCCGCGGAATTCGCGCCCACGGCGGCCGTGGATTCGGGAAGATATCGCCCCTGCAGGGGGCCCGATGTCGAATCCGCGCGGATTCCGGCCCCGAACCCCGAACCGAGCCCTGCATGCAACCAATGTCGTCGAACCACGAGGAAGTGTCCATGCCGGTCACGCCGCTTTCGGCGCGGATCGCTTGGGCGGCGGCGTTCGAGCGCCGGATCGTGGCGCGCGAGCACGACCTGGTGGAGGCCGTCCGGGTGGACCTGGGGAAGCCCGCGTGGGAGACCGTCACGCAGGACATCATGGGGCTGGCCACGAGCTTGCGCTGGCATCGCTCGAACGCCGAGCGCATCCTGGCGCCGCGTCGCGTGGGTGGTGCGCCCTGGTGGATGCTGGGGCAGAAGCATTGGTCCTACCGGTTGCCGGTGGGGCGCGTCCTGGTGATTGCCACCTGGAACTATCCGCTGCAGCTCCTGGGAATCCAGCTGGCGCAGTCGGTGATGGCGGGGAACCGCACGGTGGTGAAGCCGAGCGAACGTGCGCCCCGGTCGCAGCGGCTCCTGGTGGAGCTGGCACGCGAGGCGCTGGCTGACTGCGGCCTGCCCGTCGACATGGTCACGTCGGCCGAGGCGACGCGCGAGGCGGGGCGGGACCTTCTGGAACGCGAGCGGTTCGACCACGTGGTGTTCACGGGTTCCACCGCCGTGGGGCGCGAGATCGCCGCGGCCTGCGCGCGCACGCTGACGCCCACGACGCTTGAACTCTCCGGCCGCGACAGCGCCATCGTGATGGCCGATGCGGACGTGGCACTTGCCGCCCGATCGATCTGGTTCGCCGTGACGATGAACGCCGGACAGACGTGCATGGCGCCGCGCCGCGCGCTGGTCGAGGAGGGTGCCTACGCCCGATTCCTGGATGCGCTGCGCCCGCTGGTGGCAGCCGCGAAGCCCGTGCGGCTGGCCGACGCCGGCATGGCCGATCGCTGCGTGGAACTGGTGCAGGGTGCCATGCAGTCGGGCGGAAGCAGCTTGGGCGGCGTGGTGGAGCAGGCCGAGCACGGCGTGATGCGCCCGCTGTGCGTTGCCGGATGCGCACGCGATGCGCAGCTGGTGGCGGGCGACCATTTCGGCCCGGTGCTCGCCGTCCTTCCCGTGGCAGACATGGCGGACGCGCTGGCGGTGCACCGCGAGTGCGGGCAGCACCTCGCGACCAGCGTCTACACCGCGCAGCCGGATCGGGTGCTCGGCGATCCGTCGCTCGTGGCGGCGCTTGGCTCGAACATCGTGACCATCAACGACACCGTGCTGCCGACCGCGCATCCGGGCATCTCCATCGAAGGGCGGGGCCCGAGCGGATGGGGCGCCAGCCGCGGCGAGGCCGGCCTGCGCGCGCTGAGCCGCGAGGTGACCTGCTCGAGCACGTCTTCCCGGATTCGCACGCCCTTGGACGAGCCGGATGCCCGCGGCAAGCGCTGGCTGCGCCGGCTGGCCTTCGGCGGCCGGGATGCCGTCTCGACCCCGGCAGCCGCCCCGGGCGGCGTGCACGCACCGGGCCGCGCGTGATGCTGGCCGCCGCGAACCCCGAACACCGATACTGAACAGCGACACCCCTCACCGATACCCAGGACCCACCCCATGCAACGCACCGCAATCGTCATCGGCGGAGGACTCGCCGGACTCGCCGCCGCCACGGAACTCGCCGGTCGCGGCGTGCAGGTCACCCTCGTGGAGCGCAATCAGCACCTCGGCGGCAAGATGAACGTGCTCACGGAGAAGGGGTTCACCTTCGACATGGGGCCGACCATCCTCACCATGCCCAACGTGGTGCGGGGCATCATCCAGCGGACCGGACGCAACGTCTCGGACTACCTGGACCTGGTGCGCCTGGATCCGCAGTGGCGCTGCATGTACGAGGACGGCACCGTCATCGACCTCCTGGAGAAGCCCGAGGAGATGGCCGCGGCCATGGACCGGCAGTTCCCGGGTGCGGGCGCGGGCGCCGGCTGGAAGAGCTTCGTGGAATACAGCCGCCGCATGTTCCGCCTGAGCGGCAAGGTGTTCTTCTTCAAGGACCTCGGCGGCGTCATGGACCTGATGCGCAAGCCGCCCACCAGCGAGCCGGGCCTGCTGAAGGACGTGTTTGCCATGCGCATGCACTCCACGGTGGGCGGGACCATCGACAAGCACATCCACGAGCCGCACCTGAAGCAGCTTGCCGAGCACTTCCTGCAGTACGTCGGCTCGAGCCCGTTCCTCTCGCCGGCGATCCTGACGCTGATTGCCGCGGCGCAGGTGGACGACGGCTGCTGGTACGCCATGGGCGGCACCCGCATGGTGGCGCGCTCGATGGAACGCATCCTGCGCGAGGAACGTGCCGAGATCATCACCGGCACCGGCGTCCGGCGCCTCCTCACCGATGGCAAGCGCGTGATGGGCGTGGAGCTCGAGGACGGCCGCACGCTCACTGCGGACGTGGTGGTCTCCAACTGCGACGTGCAGCGGACGTACCGCGACCTGGACGGTTCGCAGGAGGGCATCGCGGAGCAGCGCCGGATCGGCGGCGACTACACGCCCGCGTGCAGCGGCGTGGTGCTCTACCTCGGCCTCGATCGCCAGTACGACCACCTGCTGCACCACGACTTCCTCTTCTCCAAGGACAGCCACGAGGAGTTCGACGACATCTATCGCCAGGGCATCCCGGCGCGCGATCCCACCATCTATCTCTGCGTGCCGAGCCGCACCGACCCGACGCAGGCACCCACCGGCGGCGAGGCGCTTTACGCGCTGATCCACACGCCGTACCTCCGTCCCGGCCAGCGCTGGGAAGGCCCGGGTGGCATGATGGAGGCGTACCGCGGCACGGTGATCGAGAAGCTCAAGCGCTTCGGCATGCCCGACCTGGAGAAGCACATCGTGGTCGAGCGTCACCTCACGCCGCAGGGCATCGAGCGCTGGTACAACGCCGAGGGCGGCGCGATCTACGGACTGGCAAGCCACGGCAAGCTGAAGGGCGGCTTCAAGCCGCGCAACCGCAGCCGCCTCTACCGCAACCTGTACTTGGCCGGTGGCAGCGCGAATCCCGGCCCGGGCGTCCCGATGGTGCTGATGAGCGGCGTCACGGCCGCCGATGCGGTGTGCGAGGACCTGGGCGTGGCGCGCACGAGTCACGGCGCGCCCGGCTTCGGCGTCGACACCGGGTCGCGGCTCCTGAAGGGCCACGTCGGCGGAGGGGCCGCGTGGCAGACGGCGTGAGCGAACTGGTGCCCGGCGACGAGCGCGCGTGGTTCCGCAAGGGATTCTCGCGATGGCTGCGGGGGCACTTCGGCAAGCGCTTCCATGCGGTGCGCCTGGCGGCTGGCACGCGCGCGATGTTCGAATCCGCCGCCGCGCACGATGGTCCGATCGTGGTGCTCTGCAACCACCAGTCGTGGTGGGATCCGCTGGTGGGATTCCTGGCACACGACCGCTGGTTCGGCGACCGTCCGTCGATGAGCCCGATGGATGCCACGCAGCTGGCCAAGTTCCGGTTCTTCCGCAAGCTGGGCGTGTTCGGCGTGGATCCGGACGCCGCCACGGGGCTGCGGCCGTTCGTGCGGTACGTGGGCGAGCGATTCGCCGCGGCGCCGCGTGCGGTGCTGATGATGACGCCGCAGGGCGAGTTCGTCGATCCGCGGCGACCGGTGGCGATCCGGCCTGGCGCGGCGATGGTGGCGGCGCGGCATCCGGAAGCGCAGTTGCTGGCGGTGGCGATCGAGTATGCGTTCTGGACCGACCAGCGACCCGAGGTCTTCATGCGCGCTGTCCGCGTGGCTCCGCCCGCCGGCGCCGATGACGTGCGTGCGTGGCAGGAGGCGATCGAGACTGCGATGAATGCGAACGCATCGGCGCTTGCGCTCCTGGTGCAGGGCCGCGATCCTGCCGCGTTCGAGGCGATCTCCGGTTGCGGAGCGGGGCAGATCCACCCGGTGTACGACGTGTTCCTGCGCTTGACGGGGCGCCGGACGTCGATCGAGACGGCGCATCGCGCGAAGGGAACGCCATGACGGTCGATTCGTCGTGGTGGATGGCGGCGCTGGTGTGGTTGCCTGCGTTCTCGGCGTTCGTGAGCTTCGTCGCGCTCATGATGACCCGCGTGAACCTCGGCGTCTACGGCCGTGCCGAACCGCGCCCGGCGGGGAGCGCTTCGGTGGACGCATCCGATGCCACGCCCGTGCTCACGATCTGCATCCCCGCACGCAACGAGGAACGCAACGTGGAGGCGGTGGTTCGTGGGGCCCTCGCCAATGCAGGCGTACCGCTCGAGGTGCTGGTGTACGACGACCAGAGCACCGACCGTACGCCCACGATCCTGGCAGCCCTTCGTGGCGAGGATGCGCGCGTGCGCGCGGTGACCACGGAACCGCTGCCCGCCGGCTGGAACGGCAAGCAATGGGGCTGTGAGCGAATGGGCCAGGCGGCGCGAGGCCAATGGCTCCTCTTCACGGATGCCGACGTTCGCTTCACGCCGGACTGCTTTGCACGCGCGCTGGCGGAGGCGGCGCGCCTGGATGCTGCGCTCCTGAGCACCATTCCCCGCGAGGAAACGTGCACGTTCCTCGAGCGGTTGGTGGTGCCGATGATCCACTGGATGCTCTTCAGCTGGTTGCCCATGCCGCGCATGCGCGCCACCAACGATCCGGCCACCAGCGCGGGCTGCGGCCAGTTCCTCCTGGTGCGGCGCGATGCATGGCTCGCCGCGGGCGGGCACGCCGCGTTCCGCGACAGCATGCACGACGGCATCAAGCTGCCGCGCAACGTGCGTCGTGCCGGCTTCCATACCGATCTCTACGACGGGAGCGACACGGTGAGCTGCCGCATGTACCGCAGCGCGGGCGAGACGTGGCGCGGGTTCACGAAGAACGCCTACGAGGGCCTCGGCTCACCGGTGGTCCTGGTGGTGTTCACGGTGCTGGAGGCGATCGGCATCCTGCTGCCGTGGATCTGGCTGCCGGTGATGCTGCTCGTGCAGGGGACGGAGTCCATGCCGACCGTTCCCACGGGGCTTGCATCCTTCGCCATCGGGGCGCAGATCGCGCAGCGCAGGATGCTCGCGAGGCGATTCTCACAGCCATGGGAATGCTGGGTGCTGCACCCGGTGACCATCGTGCTCCTCCTGGCCATCCAGTGGCGGAGCTGGTGGCTTCACCTCACGAAGCGCCGTGCCTGGCGTGGCCGGACGGCCGGCTGACGGGCGGAGCCGGCACTGCCGGCGGCGGCGCGGGCGGTGCGGTCTGGACAAGCACCATCTGCTGATAGATCCCGCTGCGCTCCATGAGCTCGGCGTGGGTTCCCATCTCGGCGATGCGGCCGTCCTTCAGCACCACGATGCGGTCGGCATGCATGATCGTGGAGAGGCGGTGCGCGATCACGAAGCTGGTGCGCCCGCGCATCAGCGACTGCAGCGCTTCCTGGATGGCACGTTCGCTGTCGGTGTCGAGGTTGCTGGTGGCTTCGTCCAGGATGAGGATGCGCGGGTCCGCCAGGAGCGCGCGCGCGATGGCGATCCGCTGGCGCTGGCCGCCGGAGAGGCGCACGCCGCGTTCGCCGATGGTGGTCTCGTAGCCCTCGGGCATGGCCTCGATGAACCCGTGCGCGTTGGCGGCGCGGGCGGCCCATTCGACGCGCTCCTGCGGCGCGCCGGGGTCGGCGTAGCGGATGTTGTCGGCCACGGTGCCGTCGAAGAGGAAGACGTCCTGTTCCACGATGCCCAGGATCCGCCGGAACGACGCGAGCTCGATGTCGCGCAGGTCGCGGCCGTCGATGGTGATGGTGCCGGAGCTCGGCTCGAAGAACCGCGCGATCAGGTTGCAGAGCGTGGTCTTGCCTGCGCCGCTGGCGCCGACGAAGGCGGTCATCTCGCCGGGGCGGGTGCTGAAGGTGACGCCGCCCAGGACGTCCTGCGGTCGGCCCGGATAGCGGTAGGAGACGTCGCGGAGCTCCATTGCGCCGCTGACCTGGGCGCGTTCGAGCCGCACGGCACCCGGGCGGTCGGGCATCTCGGCCGGCTCCGCCAGGAAGTCGAGCGTGCGGTCGAGGCCGGCCAGGTGCGTCTGCAGGCCGGTGGCGCTCTGCGCCAGGCTTTCGAGCGGCGCCAGCAGCATCACGAGGTAGGTGAGGAACATGATGAGTTCGCCGGTGGAGATCCGGCCGGCGATGACCTGCGAGCCGCCGTACCAGAGAAGCGCCGCGCTCGCCACGGGGATCAGGAGCTGCCAGACGATCTCGATGATGCGGCTCCACCACCACGTCAGCATTTCCTGGCGCGCCAGGAGGTCGAGCGCCGTGCCGTGCCGGATGCCCTCGAAGCGCGGGCGCGCGAAGCCGCGCACCACGCGGATGCCGCTGAACGCCTCGCTGGCAGTGGCGTCCACCTCGCCAACCTGCTGGCGCACGTCGCGGAACATCGGGCGCAGCCTGCCGATCCAGGTGCGGTGCGTGAGCGTGACCGCGGGGAAGAGGAGCAGGGCGCCGAGGAGCAGGCGCCAGTCGGTGAGCGCCAGGATGGTGAGGATGCCCGCCAGCTGGATGATGGCGCGCCACGGGTTGTAGAGGAGCGCAAAGACCAGCTCGGCCACGCCGCCCGCGTCCTCGCGGATGATGGCGCCGACGCCGCCGGCGCGCAGGCCCTGCACGCGGTGGAGGGGAAGGCGCATGGCGTGGTCAAACGTGCGGCGTCGCATGGCGGTCTGCAGGAGCTTCACCGTGCGGGTGGCCTGGTAGCGGCCGGCAACGCCCACCATCACGCTGCAGGCGCTCACGGTCATCACCGTGCCTGCCAGCCAGCCGAGGAGCTGCGTCGGTGTCTCTGCGTATCCGCCCAGCACGCGCTCCCACGCGCCGGTGAGCGGCTTGCCGCCGAGGACGTTGTCGATCACCACCTTGGTGGCGGCCGGCGAGATCAGGCCCAGGACGGTGGAGACCGTGACGGTGGCCATGGAGAACGCGATGCGTGCCCGGTATCGGCTGGCGAGCCCCAGGAACTCACGGAACAGCGTGCCGAACGAGCGCGTTCGCTTGGCGCTCTTCTCCCCGTGCCAGGTGACGGTGAGCTTCTCCCGCTTCGCGTTGGCCCGCCGCTCCTCGAACTTCCGCAGGTAGTCCGTGTAGCGGCGTCGGCTCGAGGGCTGGGTGCGGGGCATCCTGCGATTCTAGGAGCGCCGCGGATAGACTCGCAGGGATGCAGATCCGCAATGTTGGCTTCGTGACCCTTCCCGTGATCCTGGTCCTTGCCGCCGCTCCGGCGTGGGGCCAGTCGGCGCCGGCCGCCCCGAAGGCGACTCCCGCGACGCAGGCGACGGATGCGCCGAAGTCGGGCAGCGCCCCCAAGACCGGCAGCGCCCCGAAGTCCGCCGAGCCGGCCGATGACGAAGCCCCCGCCAAGGGCAAGAAGAAGGAAGTCCGCCCCGCCGGCTACTGGTTCGGCGTGGAGAAGGCGCCTGAGAAGAAGCAGGGCGCCATCCGCATCGCGGCCTACAACGTGGAGAACCTCTTCGACGCCGTGGATGACCCGACGCTCTCGGGCGAGTACGACGACGCCAAGATGGTCACGAAGCCCACGCGCGTCCAGGCCATCGCCGACGAGATCAAGCGCCTCGACGCAGACGTCCTCTGCGTGGAGGAGATGGAGAGCATGGAGGCGCTCACCTGGTTCCGCGACACCTACCTCAAGGACATGGGGTACGCGCACATCTACAGCGAGGACGTCGGCTACTACCGCGGCGTGGAGCAGGCATGCTTCAGCCGGTTCCCGATCAAGGCGCATGCCACGTTCGTCACCGAGGACCTGTCCGACATGGACGCCAAGCGCGACGGCGAGGGATGGGCCGGCAAGAAGCCGGAGCAGGGCCAGAAGTTCCAGCGGTCGCCGCTCAAGGTCGACATCGACGTCAATGGATGGCCGCTGACGGTCTATTCGGTGCACCTGAAGGCCGGCGGCAAGGAGTTCGAGTTCCAGCGCGAAAGCGAGGCGCTGCAGATCGTGGAGTTCGTGAACAAGGACCTCGCCGCGAACCCGGATGCCAACATCGCGGTGATGGGTGACTTCAACGCCACCCCCTCGGCCAAGGCCATCAAGGTCCTCGCCGACGGCGGGCTGCGCAGCGCCTACGACTTCCGCGCGGTGAAGAAGGGCAACACCAAGGACCTCTACACCACCCATGACTCCGGCCGCGCCATCGACTACATCTACATGAGCAAGGGCCTCGCCGCGGACATGACCGATGGCGGCTTCTTCGTCCTGAGCACCATGCACCCGGCCAGCGACTACGACTGGAAGACCGATCCCGAGAAGGAGAAGGTCCCCGCCGGCTACGCCAGCGACCACTGCCCGGTGGCGATCGATGTGACGCCGAAGGACATGAAGCCCGCTGACGCGAAGCCGGCAACCGCGAAGCCCGCGAGCGAATCAAAGTAAGACGCCACCCTCGCCCGCAGCGGTGAGGCCATCGCCGAACCGCCGCCACCGGCCCAAAGCGCCCCTGGCCCCGCAGCCGAAAGAGGCACTCGCATAAAGCGAGTTGTTTTGCGAAGCAAAACCTGTCTGAGCGACTGCGAGTGCCTCTGCAGGCGGAGGGCGCCAGTACGAGCGCCCCGACTGCGGTGCCTCTGCAGGCGGAGGGCGCCAGTACGAGCGCTCAGCCAACGCAAACGGGCGCAGCCCGTGAGGACCGCGCCCGTTGATCGTTGCTGCGAAAGCGGCGGGAATCAGCCGTTCTGGCCGACGCCCATCTTGATGAACTTGGAGATCGTCACGCCGGCGGGCAGGATCTCCTTGATGGCCTTCTTGTCGTCGCGCACGTACTTCTGGCCGAGGAGGGTGACCTCCTCGAAGAACTTGCGCATCTTGCCGTTGGCCATCTGCTCGGCGATCTGCGCCGGCTTTCCGGAGGCCTTGGCCTCCTCGACGGCTTCCGCGCGCTTCTTCTCGACGACGTCGGCGGGCACGCCCTTCTCATCCACCGCGATCGGGGCGGGGCTGGCCGCCACGATGTGCTGGCAGATGCCGACGCCGGTGTCGGCGTCGAGCGTGCCGCTGTAGACGATCATGGCGCCCTTCTTGCCGTCGTGGTGGACGTAGGAAGCGAAGCCCTCGCCCTCGACGACCTCGCCGCCGCCGAACGAGAGGTTCTCGCCGGTCTTGATGCGGACCTCGTCGAGGCGCTTCTTCATGGCGTCGGTGTTGACGGCCGGGCCGACGGGGCCGGCAGCGGCCATCTTGGCGAGCTCGGCGGCCATCTCGCGGAACTCGGGGTTGCGTGCCGTGAAGTCGGTCTCGGCGCGGACCTCGCAGATCACGGCCTTCTTGCCGACGACCGCGACCACGACGCAGCCTTCGCCGGCGGCGCGGTCGGTGCGGGTGTCCATCTTGCCCTTGAGCTTCTCGCGGAGACGCTCCTCGGCGAGCTTCGCGTCGCCGTTTGCCTCGATGAGGGCGGCCTTGCAGTCCATCATGCCAAGGCCGGTGCGCTCGCGCAGGGCCATGACGTCCTTCGAATTGATGTTGGCGGTGGTCATTCTGTCACCTCTGTTGGGGTGTTGGTGTGCGAAAGGATGAGCTTCGATGCGTCAGACGCCGGGTGCCGGGGCCGCTTCGCTGCGCGGGGCATCGGAGGCGCTGCCCGAACGGCCTTCGGCGCGGAACTGGCTCCGGCTCGAACGACGGACGGGACGCTGGGAGTTCGGGGCATCGTCGCCGGAGGCGATCGCAGCCGCACCCATCTCCTCGGGCGAAGCGTTCGCGCGCTCGCCACGGCCGGCCTGGGCCGCCGCGCAGAGCTCACGGATGATGATGTCGATGGAGCGCATCGAGTCGTCGTTGCCCGGGATCGGGATGTCCGCGAGGTCCGGGTTGCCGTCGGTGTCGATGAGGCAGATGGTCGGGATTCCGAGGGACTTTGCCTCGAGCAGGGCGTTCAGCTCGCGCGTGGTGTCGACCACCACGATGGCGCCGGGCAGCTTGCCCATGGTGCGCAGGCCGTTCAGGTTGCGATGGATCTTCTTCTGCTCGCGGGCGAGCTGGGATTCCATCTTCTTGGAGTAGTTCTTGATGCTGCCGGTCTCGGCCAGCTTCTCGAGCTCCTCGAGGCGGCGGAGGCGCTCACGGATGGTGCGGAAGTTGGTCAGGATGCCGCCGAGCCAGCGCTCGGTGACGTAGGGCATCTTGGAGTCGGCGCAGTACTGCTCGACGGCGCCGCGCGCCTGGCGCTTGGTGCCGACGAAGCAGACGTCCTTGCCGCTCGCAACGGTCTTTGCGATGAACTTCTTGGCGAGCAGGAGGCCCTTGATGGTCTCCTTGATGTCGATGATCGAGACGCCGTTCTTGGTGGCGTAGATGTACGGCTTCATCTTGGGGTTCCAGTTGGAACGACGCTGGCCGAAAATGACTCCGGCTTCGACGAGTTCCTTCGCGAGCGACTTCTGATCAGACATGTGGGCTCTCCTTACGAGCAGCAGCAGCGACACCGCGGGCACGGCCGGTGGACGCCGGAATTCCGGCGGCCGTCCCGAACCAAGGGCGCTTGGAACGAGGACGATGGGAACCCCGCGCGGGGTGCCCGTACGTTGCGGTGTCCACCTGTGGGCCGCAACGCCCCGCGATCAGCGGGGAAACGGCGGAGGTTACAGAAAGAGGGGCCTTCATGCAACGGAAACGGGGGCGGCGCTCCCAGTTCCGTGATGGTGGCGTCATTATGCGCCCGCTGGCGGTGAAAGCGGCGCGCGTGCGCTCAGATCACCTTCGAGGCCACCTGGCGAAGCCAGAGGCGCTCGGTGCCGTGGCCGGCGAAGCCGGTGGCCACCACGATGCGGTCGCGCGCGGACAGGTGCTTGCCGCCGCGGAGCAGGCGCTCGGCAGTGCGCACGAAGTCGCGCGAGTCGGAGGGACGCGGAATGCGGATCGCGCGCACGCCGCGGAAGAGCGCAAGCGTGCGGAGCTCTGCGTCGGTGGATCCGAACGCGTAGATGGGGACGTTGACGTCGGTCTGGCTGATGTAGCGCACGGAGCGCGGGTCGGTCCAGGTGACGATCGCGCGTGCGTGGCCGTCGGTGGCCATCTGCGCCATGCTGCGGGCGAGGACGGCGGCGGTGTCGTCGCTCTCCACCAGCTCGCGCGATCGGAGTGTGCGCGCGGGCAGGCCGGCGAGCCACGACTCCGATTCCTGCGCGATCCGGCGCATGGCGTTCACCGCATCCACGGGATACTTGCCGGCGGCGGTCTCGCCGCTCAGCATCACGGCGTCGGCACCGGCGAAGATGGAACCGGCCACGTCGGAGGCCTCCGCGCGCGTGGGGAGCGGTGCTTCCATCATGCTCTGGAGCATCTGCGTGGCGACGATGCAGGGAATTGCCGCGCGTTCGCAGGCAGCCTGGATGCGCCGCTGTTCCACGGGAACGCGGGCGAAATCAAGCTCGATTGCCAGGTCGCCGCGCGCCACCATCATGGCATCGGCCTCGGCAGCGATGGCGTCGAGGGACTGCAGGGCCACCGGGCGCTCGATCTTGGCGACGATGCCGGGCACGCGGCCGCGGCTTGCCTTGGCGCTCTTCTCGAGCGTGCGGCGCAGGCTGCGGATGTCCGCCGCGTGCTGCACGAACGACAGCGCCACGAAGTCCGCGCCGTGGCGCACGGCCCAGTCGGCCAGCGCGCGGTCGCGGGCGGTGGGCGCGGTGAGGCTCACCGCCGTCTCGGGGAGATTCACGCCCTTGCGGCTCGAGATGGTGCCGCCCACCTCGCAGGTGCACTCGACGGTGCCGCGGCGGTTGGTGCGCACGCGCAGCTGGACGGCGCCGTCATCGATCAGGACGCGGTCGCCGGGCTTCACGTCGGTGCCGAACTGCGGGTAGTCCACGTGGAGCGTGACCGGGCGCGCGTCGGGGTCGATGGCCGCGGTGCCGGGCGTGATGCGAACCGTGTCTCCGTGGCGGAGCCGGACGGTCTGGTTGTCCTGGATGACGGTGAGCCGGATCTTCGGGCCGGGGAGGTCTGCCAGGATGCCGGTTTCCAGTCCGAGCGCCCGGGCCGCGCTGCGGATGGCGGTGACGGTACGTGCGTGGGTGTCGGGGTCGCCGTGGCTCATGTTGAGCCGGAAGACGCTGACGCCCGCCCGGAGAAGCTTTGTGAGCATGGTGGGGCTCGACGAGGCGGGGCCCACGGTGGCCACGATGCGGGTCAGGCTTCGGTCGACGCGGAAGTTGGCGAGGTCGCGCGGCATGGGCCGAATACTACGATCCCCGCGTTGCCTGCCGGTGCGCGGCGATACCCAACGGAACCACCACATGCTCCAGAAGATCTTCAAGGCCTACGACGTCCGCGGCATCTACCCCGAGCCCCTCAACGAGCAGGACGCGTGGCAGATCGGTTACGGCACGGCGAAGTTCCTGATGGACGCCGCCAAGGCCGAGGGGCGTTCGGATGCGGGCGCCCGCACGGTGGTGGTTGGCCGCGACATGCGCAAGAGCTCGCCGAGCCTGGCGCGTGCACTCAAGGACGGCATGATGGAGGCCGGCGCGCACGTGGTGGACGTGGGCATGGTGGATACGCCATTCACGTACTACGCGGTGAACGCGCTGAACGCCGCGGGCGCGGTGCAGACCACGGCGAGCCACAACCCGGCGCAGTACAACGGCTTCAAGGTGAGTGCGGCCGGCGCGAAGCCCGTGGGCCAGGACACGGGGCTGAGCGCCATCAAGGCGATCGCCGAGGGCGCGCGCAAGGGCATCGGCCCGGGCGGCGGCAGCGAGGAGACGCGCGACCTGTGGGAGGGGTATCGCGCGCACATCCTGCAGTTCCTGCCGAAGGAGATCCTGGACGGCACGCGCACGCTGCAGGTGGTGATCGATGCGTCCAACGGCATGGCCGGGACGATGGTGCCGAAGGTCTTCGGCGACGTGAAGGGGCTGAAGATCACGGCCATCAACTTCGACAATTCGACCGGCGAGTTCGTGCATGAGCCGAACCCGCTGGTGGAGGCCAACCTGGCGTCCACGCGCGAGGGCGTGCGCACGCTGAAGGCCGATTTCGGCGTGTGCTTCGACGGCGATGCCGACCGCTGCATGGTGGTCGACGAGCGCGGGGAGCCGGTGGGCTGCGACCTGCTCACGGGCTGGCTTTCGCAAGGCTGGATCAAGGCGAACCCGGGCTGCTCCATCGTCTATGACCTGCGCAGCACGCGGTCGGTGGAGGAGAGCGTGCGCGCCGCGGGCGGCGTGCCGGTGGAGGGCAGGGTGGGCCACGTCTTCATGAAGCAGAAGCTCCGCGAGACGGGCGCTCCGTTCGGCGGCGAGCTGAGCGGTCACTTCTACTTCCGCGACATGTGGTGCACCGACAGCGGCGCGCGCGCGTTCGCGAACGTGGTGAGCGCGCTGGTGGCCGCGGGAAAGCCGGTCTCGGAATGCATCAAGCCCTTCCGGAAGTTCTTTCAGAGCGGCGAGATCAACTTCGAGAACGAGGACAAGCAGGGCGCGCTCGACACGCTCCGGAAGAAGTACCCGCAGGCGAAGTTCCACACGCTGGACGGCCTCAGCATGGACTGCGGCAGCTGGTGGGCGAACATCCGCATGTCGAACACGGAGCCGCTCCTGCGCCTGAATCTCGAGGCGCGCGATGCGGCGACGGTGGCGGCGATGGTGCAGGAGCTTGAGCCGATCCTCGGCCACCGCGTCGAGCACTAAATGGGTGTCGTATGCATCTGGCACCTATTCCAAGGAAATAGGTGCCAGATGCATACGGCACCTATTCACTCACCCGGGATGTGCGTGATCACGCCTTCCCACGGGCTGCTGGCGTTCGCGTAGAGCTTGCGCGGGATGCGGCCTGCACGCGCGGTGTGCCAGCCGGCGTCGAGCGCGAGGCGCATGGCGTGGGCCATTCGCACCGGGTCCTGCGCGTGGGCAATGCCGGTATTGAGGAGCACGCCGTCGGCGCCGAGCTCCATGGCGTGCACGATGTCGCTGGCCGTGCCAACGCCCGCGTCGACGATCACCGGGTACTCTGGGCTGCCGCCTTGCTCGGCGAGCTTCAGCCGGTCGATCACCATGCGGATGGCTGCGGGATTCGCCACGCCGCGGCCGCTGCCGATGGGGCTGCCGGCGGGCATCACGCTCGCCGCACCCGCATCGCGCAGGCGCGCGGCGATGATCGGGTCGTCGCTCGAATAGCAGAGCACCGTGAAGCCGTCCTTGACGAGTTCCTTGCAGGCCTCAAGCGTGCCGACCGGGTCCGGCAGCAGCGTGGTCTTGTCGCCGAGCACCTCCAGCTTCACCCACCCCGCGCCCGGGTTGCCGAGCTGCTCCAGGATCTCGCGTCCCAGGCGCGAGACGCGCACGGCGTCCTCGGCGGTGAAGCAGCCGGCGGTGTTCGGCAGGATGGTGAGCCGGTCGAGCGGCAGGAAGTCGAGGATCGACCGCCCCTGCGCGTCCACCAGGCGCTCGCGGCGCACGGCCACGGTGACGCAGTCGGCGCCGGATGCCTCGATGGCGGCCTGCATGGTGGGATAGTCGCGGTACTTGCCGGTGCCCACCACCAGGCGGCTGCGGAGCGTGAAGCTCCCGATCCGGATGGGCGGGATGGCGGGGGCGGTGGCGTCGATGGCTGCCTGGGTGGACATTGTTCCGCGGCCTCAGCCGCCTCCGACGAGCGTGACCACCTCGACGCGGTCGCCTTCGGCCAGCGCGTGGTTTGGATGCTCGGACTTGCGGACGAGCCGCGCGTTCACTTCGACCGCGCAGGGTGCCTTGTCGAGTCCGAGCGACGCCAGGAGGGCGGCCACGGTGGTGGCGCCCGTCAGTTCCTTCGGCTGGCCGTTCAGTTCGATCTGCACGCGGGCAGTGTAGGG
>Ga0114967_10002089_pt1 | contig 16761 bp, 18 predicted proteins | sample M_130628_MF_Meta_FD_92639 | JGI IMG/M metagenome (GOLD analysis project Ga0114967, IMG submission 92639) | Freshwater microbial communities from Lake Montjoie, Canada to study carbon cycling - M_130628_MF_MetaG | ecosystem: Environmental > Aquatic > Freshwater > Lake | place: Lake Montjoie... | reverse complement strand
CTAGGCATGGGACCACTTGAAGATGTTAAACGAGCATTTTATGTTAACTCGGTTCCATTCGAAAGACCATTTCATTTACACGTATTAGGCGTCGGTGCACTTAAGCGTATTTTACCATATTTGTTATTCAGTCAAACTGGTCTATACGAAGGCATAGATATTTCTTATGACTCAACAACGCATTCCATGTCATTGGATAATGGCTTGTTCTATTTCTCACATTGTAAGAAAAATGGTGCAGGTGATTATGGTGGTTCTTCGGTAAAAATGGGAAGACCATATTCTAATATCTATAGAACAGTTACAGAAGAAATCAATAGTGTATGTGGTACAGATTATGATCCAGTGGAATATCATAAATTAATGAATATTGCTGTTGGTGAGTATATGGAAAAAGGTGGCAAGTTTATAGATGTAATGCGAGCTCGCTTGTCATTCATCTTGACTAATGTGCATAATTTTACAATGGATGTATCTGAGCTAATGAATTCTTAAGAAAACTTCTTAAGATTCTGCAGAGATAAAAATTGTGAGAATGAATATTCTACATTATTTGATGTTAAGAACAACGACGATTTTTTACATTGGGAAAAACACGTTGGTAGATTTATGGACTCGGAGCCAGTTAATTCTGTAGCTCCTTCTTCACTTGAGGATTTATTCGCATGAGTATGTTTACAAAAAATAAAAGTTATATTTGGGTTACCTTTAGAAAAGAAGGTATCCATATGTATCCTGCAGCTGCAACTGATCCAAAGTTGGCGACAGGAGATTGGTTAGATGTTTCCTTTTTAGGAACACCTCATAGACACATCTTTCATTTCAAAGTTGAAATGGAAGTGTTTCATGATGACAGGGATGTTGAATTCATCCAAGCCAAGCGCATTATGGAAAGATGGTATTCGGATGGCACACTACAATTAGATCATAAATCTTGTGAGATGATGGCAAGGGAATTGTATGCCAAATGTCTTGAGCAATGGCCTTCAAGATGTTATACTATAGAAGTATCCGAGGACGGGGAAAATGGTTGTAGACTTGTTTTTGAGGAAAGATAATGGCAAAGTTATATTATATGGGCTTAGAGCCCTATGAAGGTAGATACACACTGCAGTTACAACAATGGAATGAGACTGCGTTTAAGCGTAGGGGTATTGACTATGAAATTATTCATGGTGACACTTTAGATGATTCTAAGGCAATTGTAACAGGACAAGTTCTTGATGCACATGGTCGCAGTTTTTATTCTTTGACACAGATGGCTAATCTTGTTAAGAAGATGAAAGCTGGAGAAATTAGTTCTGATGATGTAATCTTTTTTGAAGATATGTTTACTCCTGGTATGGAGGCATTGCCATATATTATGGATCAAGTAGATTATGAATATAGACCACGAGTATTTGTTCGTTGCCTAGCTCAATCTATTGATCCTGATGACTTTGTTCATGTATGGGATATGCAGCGCTGGATGGGTCATTATGAGAAAATGACTATTGACTTTGCTACTGTCTTGGCAACAAATGAAGAGATGGTTGCACATATGAGAATAGCAGGTTGGGATGCTCCAATTTATAATATCTCCGGCTTAGCTTTTAGCAAGGAAGAAGTACAAAATCGCATTTCTAATATTAAACCATTTGATGCCAGAACTAAACGAGTAGTATTTGCAGCAAGATTCGATCAAGAAAAACAACCAGGTTTCTTTATGGACTTGGTTGAACAATATGGTGAAGCTTGTCCTGATGTAGAGTTTGCAGTTCTTTCAGGCGGACCTTTACGCAGCAATGCAGAACATTTCTTAGAAAGAGCACGACATTTAGAAACTACTCACAATTTTAAAATCTATGAGAATCTTAAAAAGAATGAGTATTATGAATTGTTAGCTGACTCTCGAGTATTGTTTAACTGTGCCCTACAAGATTGGGTAAGTAACACAGCATCAGAAGCAGATGCTTTAGGTACAAATTGTTTATATCCTGCGTATCGTTCTTTCCCTGAGACATTTGCAAATGATGCAGAATGTTTATATGTTCCTTGGTCAATGGATGATGCTATACAAAAGCTAGATAAACTAATGCATTCACCTAGAAAGAATATGGGTAAATTGTCAGACTGGACATCTGGTACTATTGATAGATGCTTGGACATCATGTTCCCGTCTGGAGAATTTGATGCAAGTGGTGAATGGTATAGAAGCCTTAACAATTATAGATCATATGTCTCAGAATCAAAATACTAAAGTTATAGTTACAGGCGCTTCCGGTTATATCGGTGGCGCTATTTGTATCGAATTAAAAACTCGTGGATATACAGTAATAGGCGTAGATAGACGTCCATTGCCGGAACATCTAAATTTGTATGTAGACCAGTTTGTAAATGAATGTTTTACGCATCCTTGGTGTTTAGAACCTGCAGAAACTGCTGATGCTATTATTCATTGTGCGGGTACAAGTTTAGTAGGTCCTAGTATGATTGACCCTGCAGAATATTATAATAATAATGCAGTTAAGACCGCTAAGTTCTTAGATTATATTAGACGTTGGAATCCTACTACTAAGTTTATTTTTAGTAGTAGCGCATCAGTATATGGATCTCCTGATAGCCCTGTTCTGTTTGAAGGATCAAAGACAGAACCAATATCACCATATGGAGAATCTAAATTAATGACAGAAAGTATGCTTCATTGGTATGAAAAATGTTATGGATTGCAGTACGTGTCATTTAGATATTTTAATGCTTGTGGTGCAGTAGAAGGTGGAGCGCATGGTCAGGAACCTGGAGCAACACATATTTTTGCTAAGTTATTCGAAGCAGCATTGACCAATAAGGAATTTACTTTATATGGTGCAAGCTATCCTACATTGGATGGTACTTGTATTAGAGATTATGTTCACGTTACAGATATTGCCAAAGCCCATGTAATAGCTATTGACGAAAATCTAAAAGGGATATATAATATAGGATCAATTAAAGGGTATTCTAACCTGCAAATTTTTAATAAGGTAGATGACTTTTTAGTTATGGAACAGCGATTAAATAAAGGCATGGTTATGCATGTTGAATCAGCACGCGAAGGTGATCCTGCTATGCTAATCGCAAATTCGGATAAGTTACAACAAGATTCTTCTTGGAGGCCAGAGAAAGATATTGATCAGATCATAATGGATCTATACGATTGGTATAATTCTACAACCTATGAGGAAGTACAAAAGAGGTCTCCGGCATTCAACCCTCTCTAAATATTCTGCATGTCATCAAACTTACTTAAAAAAAGGCAAGAGATGGCAAAATACATTTCAACTAAAACCTATAGACAAATAGGACCCGTAGCATACAGACAATGGAGAGCAGATAGTCACTGCAATCTAATCCACGGATATGCTTTATCGTTTCACTTTGAATTCGAGTGTGATACATTAGATGCTCGTAATTGGTGTATGGATTTCGGAGGATTGAAAGATCTAAAACATCATCTAGAGGATTGGTTCGATCATACTTTACTTGTAGCACAAGATGATCCTAAGCGAGATGAACTATTAAGATTGGGCACATTAGGATTGGCAAAAATTACAGAAGTTGAAAAGACAGGATGTGAAGGTATTGCAGAGTTCTTATATGAATATGTAAACACAATTTACTTACCAATGTATGGTAAAACAGAAGCAGAACGAATCTGGTGTTGTAAAGTAGAAGTTCGTGAGACAGATTCAAACATGGCAATGCGAGTAGGTCATAGAGAAGATAACGAATTTAATGATTAAATATATTGCCAATAAAGATGGCACAATAAAACTTCCTTTTGAGGAAGGATTACTTGAATGGCTACATAAACAGTATCCATATTCTAAATATCATGTAGTGGAGTTAAATAATGAAATGGCTTTTAAATTTTCTTGAGAAGCATAATCGTAAAAGAATTATTTTAGATCGTGTTGCGCAAGAACCATATCTTGAAAGATACTATTTATTTCTAAAGGAAAGAAATAAATTTCCTTTCAATATTTTTCTCCACAAATTTCTTAAATCAGATCCGGATGATGTTCACGATCATCCTTGGCCATATGCCACCGTTATATTAAAGGGTGGCTATTGGGAATGGGTTCCTCAATATGATTCTAATTGCAAACGTGTATGCGAAATAGCTAAGTGGAGAGGTCCTGGTCATTTTCGCATTTGCTCTGCTAATAGTTTTCACCGCATTGAAATAGATCAAACTATAGATTGTTGGACATTGTTTATGCCTGGTCCTCAGAAAAAAGAATGGGGATTTATGGTTAAAGACAAATGGGTACATCATGAGCATTACCTGAAAGAAAAAGCTAAATGAAAATAGCATTAGTTACAGATACACACTTTGGTGCAAGGTCAGATTCTCAACAATTTGATGCATACTTCAAAAAGTTCTATGATGATATATTCTTTCCTGAATTAGAGAAAAGAAAAATTACGCAGATTATACATCTCGGTGATTGCTTTGATCGTAGAAAATATATTAATTTTAATTCATTAAGTAATTGTAGAAAATATTTCTTTGACAAGGCCTGCGACATGGCTATAGATATGGATATGATTATAGGTAATCATGATACATTCTACAAGAACACGAATGATGTAAATTCTCCCGACCTTCTGTTAAGAGAATATCCAAATATAAGAACATATAGTAAACCCGAAATAGTAAAGTATGATAGATTAAATATCTTACTGCAGCCTTGGATATGTGCTGATAACTATGATGAGTCTGTAAAAATAATTAATAGTAAAGTTGCTAAGGTTTGCTTTGGACATTTAGAACTATCTGGATTTGTAATGTTCAAAGGGCAGTCTACACAAATTGAGCATGATGGTATGGATCCTGCGACATTTAAAGATTACGATCTTGTTTGTTCAGGACATTTTCACCACAAGCATGGTCGGGGCAATGTGCAGTATTTAGGTAATCCATATCAATTATTCTGGAATGACTTTGAAGATGATCGAGGATTTCATATTTTTGATACTGAAACATTGGCATTAGAGTTTATTAAAAATCCATATACTATCTTTGAAAAGATTATGTATGATGATACCAAACAAGATTATGACGGTCATGAAACAGCATACTGCGCTAATAAGAATGTAAAGCTAATTGTAGTTAACAAAACAGACTTTTTAAAATATGATAAATTCATTGATAGACTTTATAAGCATAATCCTATAGAATTAAAAATTATTGAAGACTTCTCCGAGTTTGAAACTGAAGCATTAGACGAAAATATAGACTTGGAAGATACTATGACAGTGCTATCTAATTATGTTGATAGCATAGAAACCGACGCCGATAAAGAAAGACTCAAAGGACTTTTGAGAACTCTTTATGTGGAAGCACAGCATTATGAGGAAATATGATAAGATTCAAAAATGTTAGATGGAAAAATTTCTTATCAACCGGAGCACAATTTACCGAAGTCAAATTAGATAGAGCAACTACTACATTAGTTGTCGGTGAGAATGGTGCAGGTAAAAGTACTATTCTTGATGCTATTTGTTTTTGTTTGTTTAATAAACCTTTTAGGAATATCAACAAGCCTCAACTAATGAACAGTATTAATGGCAAAGGGCTTGAAGTTGAGATAGAATTTAGCATTGGTCAAAAAGAATATAAGGTACGCCGAGGTAGTAAGCCGGGCATTTTTGAAATCTATGTACAGGGTGTCTTGTTGAATCAGGATGCTGCATCTAAGGACTATCAGAAATATCTTGAAGACGCAGTACTAAAATTAAACTATAAATCATTTACTCAGATTGTAATTTTAGGCAGTGCTTCATTTACTCCTTTTATGCAATTACCACTAGGACATAGACGTGAGATTATTGAAGACATTTTAGATATTCAAATTTTCACAACTATGAATTCTGTTCTCAAGGATAGAAATAATGATTTGAAGTCTAAGTTACTTGATCTTGATTCTCAGATTGAACTTGGAAAAAACAAAGTTAAAATACAGAAACAATATATAGAGACCTTGGAAAAGGATAAACAAAAGAAAGTTGAAGATGTACAAAAGCGAATACTTGAATCGACTGAAGAAATATCACAGCTTAATGCCGGGTGTAACCTTGAGAAAGAAGCAGAGGGAATTCTTAAATCCGAGATATCAGACTCAGCTGAGAAACGTAACAAACACTCGGAAATGGGAACTTTGCTTAGAAAACTTTCCGAACGAATTAAGGCAAATGAAAACAGCATCCAATTTTACCACGAACATGATGTTTGCCCGACATGTAGCCAAGACCTTGACGACAATCTCAAGAACTCAGCAATCACACTTCATTCACATAAACTCGAAGAAGTGGAAAATGCAATACAAACCCTTACCGGACAACTTAACGATATTGATACACGACTTAATGAGATTGCTGATATCGAACAGAAAATCTCTGAACATCAAAACAATATCATACAATACAACACAAAAATTATTGCAACCCAATCCTATATTCAAAAGCTCCAAGAAGATCTTAAAACAAACACGTCGGTTGAAACTAACTTGGAAGGCGAAAAACATACTCTTAAAACACTTGCAAAAGAAGTGGTTGCCCTTTCAGAAAATAAGACAAAAATCAGCGAGGAAAAACATTACCTCGACATTGCAAGTGTACTACTTAAAGACACAGGAATCAAAACGAAGATCATTCGTCAGTACTTACCGGTAATTAATAAATTAGTAAACAAGTATTTGCAGGCGATGGATTTCTTTTGTCACTTTGAACTTGACGAAACATTCAATGAATCAATTAAGTCGAGACACAGAGATGAATTTTCTTATGCTTCATTTAGTGAGGGTGAGAAACAACGCATAGACTTAGCATTATTATTTACATGGAGAACCATTGCTAAGATGAAGAATTGTGCTAGCACAAATCTCTTGTTACTTGATGAGGTTTTTGATTCTTCTTTAGATGCTAACGGTACAGACTATGTGATGAACCTAATAAATACTTTAGGGGACGAGACTAATGTATTCGTCATTAGTCATAAGGGAGATCTTCTTTTTGATAAATTTAGAAGTGTTATAAAATTTGAGAAGCATCAGAACTTCTCCAGAATACAAGGTATATAATATGGCAAATGAATGGCAATTACACACACATCAAGTTAACTCATACGCGTACTACAGTGGTCTTTTTGACAACGAAATGCTCGATGGAATAATTGAAACTGGCGAAAAAATAAAAGCAGAAGCTGCATCTGTTGGCGGCAGTTTTACAAATGCAGGCGGACCGAATGAGTCTATTAGAAAAACTACAATACATTGGATACCTACGATTGAAGATAATGCTTGGATATTTAGAAAATTGACAGATGTAATTTTAGCAGCCAATGAACAATGGTTTGGTTTTGATTTAAACAATATAGAAAATCTTCAGTATTCAGTATACAATGTAGGTGATTTTTATGAGAAGCACGTAGATCATATGTTTCAAGGTGCGGGTCAATATCCAAGAAAATTAAGTTTTACTATGCAACTTACCGATCCTTCGGAATACGAAGGTGGCGAGACAATGTTAATTACTGCAAAAGATCCTTTTCCTATTCCTAAAGACAGAGGCACTATAACTTTCTTTCCATCATATACATTACATGAAGTTATGCCTATCACCAAAGGAACTCGAAAAGCGTTAGTTGGTTGGGTTCATGGCCCACGATTGAAATAATATGGCAACAAAAATTCCTTTAGAATATTTAGACATGACAGATGACTTTGGTTTTACTGCGGTACATGAAAATGATGTATTAGACCCAGTAATATCTGCAGTTTCGGCAAGTGCAGATATAGAAACCAAACAAAAATTAGCTTCTGTTGAAAAACTAATCCTCCCCCTTTTGGTTAATTTGATGAAGAATCCAGATAAGGATTACATACACTGGCCAAATAGAGTGCCAATGATTGAGAAACAAATAGAGAAAATTCTAGCAATCACCCGTAGCTAATGGCTTTCTGGGGGCTTGACTTCTGATCCAAAAGGTGTTATAATAATGAAACACGAAGGAGATGAATATGTTAGTCCAAGCCAAATCTTTATTAGCAAAACTTCTAGCGTCAGAGAATATTACGGTTGAACATCGTAAATCTCTGACTGCTTACTTTGATACTAAAAATCGTATCATGGTTCTTCCTGCATGGAAGGAAATGACTCCTGATTTATATGACCTCCTGCTAGGTCATGAAACGGGCCATGCTTTATATACCCCACCTGATGGCTGGCATGATAAAGTAACAGACAAAACCAAAAAAGGATTCAAGACATATCTCAATGTCATCGAAGATGTTCGTATTGAAAAACGAATTCAAGAAAAATTCCCTGGACTAAAAACATCATTCCGCAAAGGATATGCGGACCTGATGGAAAAAGATTTCTTTGGTTTAGAGAAAATGGATATGGACATCGATGAACTGCCTTTAATTGATAGAATCAATCTTCACTATAAGGTAGGTTCATATCTTAACATTCAATTCTCAGAAGAAGAACAATATTATATCGAGAAAATTGACGCCATGAAGACATGGGAAGATGTAGTTGAAGTTGCCGAAATGCTTTACGGTAAAGCTAAAGAAGATATTAGAAAAGAATTCGAAAACATGATGAATGACTTTGAATTATCGGAAGACGACGATGGTGAAGAAATTGATTCTGATGATTGGGAAGAAGGTAAAAAATCTAAAACTTTTGGACAGTATGGTAGTGACTCAGAAGAAGATGAAGATCCGGAATCTATAACTGATAAGAATTTTCGTTCTCGCGAAAAAGAATTGGTTGATGATAAAGTAAAACCTTTTTACTATGCTAATTGCCCTACTCCTAATTTGAGAAACATCATTGCTCCATATAAAAATATGAAGTTGTTTTATAACGATTTTAAAAATCATGATGATACACGATATGGGCGCGACGGTAAACTTCGCCCCGAGTACTTAGCAGATATTGAAACGGCTAAGACAAAACTATATACAAAATTTGCTAGCTCAAATTCTAGATATATTTCGTATTTGGTTAAAGAGTTTGAATTGCGCAGAAATGCTAGACAATTTGCCCGAGCTTCAGTGTCAAAAACTGGTGAACTGGATATGAAGAAAATTCATCAGTTCAAGCTCAACGATGATTTGTTCAAACGAATGACAGTTGTTCCAAATGGTAAATCTCATGGTCTAGTAATGTTCTTAGACTATTCGGGTTCTATGGCAGACAATATTAATTCTACTATCGAACAGACATTGGTTCTTGCTACATTCTGTAGAAAAGTAAATATTCCTTTTAGAGTATATGCTTTCACTGATGGTGCACATGATTGTGAACAGATGTCTGCTATGTTAGATTATCAACCCGGTGACTATAGGTCCTTTATTGATTCTCATAGGTATGACAATAATGGAATTCGTAAAGATAGCAAATACCTTAAGTTTTCTAAGAATGAAGGAGAGCTTGATCTAAATACTAATCATAATTTTGTGCTTAGAGAATATCTATCTAGCGAAATGTCTGGTACAGAATTTAAAACTGCAACAAAGCATTGGCTACTGGTTGCGGAATTGATGGATCGAGCAAGAACATGGTTGCCCATAAAAGACCCGAACTTAATTGAGAGAGGTTATCGTAATAGTTATATTGAGAGTTTGAATGGCACACCTCTAAACGAAGCAATCATTGCTAGTATGGAAATTATTTCGCAGTTTAAAACTAAATATAAATTGGATGTGGTTAATACTGTGTTCTTGACCGACGGCGATGCTAATGAAACAAATGATGTAATTGGTAAAAAATCTTTACCGCAAGCTAGATATTCTGAGGGCAATGTTGTTATTCGAGATGCAAAGACTGGTCTAGAAGGCAGAGCAGCACCAGGTCAAGAAATGACAATCGCATTACTAAATTTGCTAAAGGCAAAAGTCGGTGGCAACATAATTGGTTTCTTTCTTATTCCTAGTCATCATCAGAGACGAACTATTCTTAGCAGAATTTCTAGAACTAAACTTTACATAGCAGATTTCGATAAGTACTATAATGATTTTAAAAAGAATAAATTCTTTATGTTGAACGATGTTGGTTATGATGATTTCTATTTTATTCCAGGTGACCGAGATCTAGCAATTGAGGAAGACAAAATGGAAACATCTGAAAGCACTTCAAAGAATGATTTTAAGAAAGCATTCATGAAAATGCAAAAGGGTAAGAGTGTGAACCGAGTTCTTTTGAGTAGATTCGCACAAAAAATTGCTTGACACCGAATGCAAAAGGTGTTATAATTAATTATGAACAATGAACAGGAATTATATTATGTCTAAGACACATTACTCAGAGCAGCAACGCAACGAATTGATTATCAAACTGATGACTCATTTCGGTTCTCAAGTAACCAAGGAACAGATAGTTATGTATTGTCATGAGAATGGATTGCCTAATCCGCATTTTCTTGTTTCAAGACGAGATATTAAAATTGGTAAGTTTTACAACCTGCAAGAATTTAGTAAAGAAAGTGTAGCAATGGCAATTGAAGAATTAGAACCCGCAATGCAAGCTCAGGTAATTCCATTCAAACAGAAACGAATGACGGCTGAGATTGATAGTGTTATTCCTGAAAAGGATAAGACTTATGTTCCGTTCGGTTTCTTCAAACAGTTGGAAATGATTATTAAGTCTAGCACATTCTATCCTGTGTTTATTACTGGTCTTTCAGGTAATGGTAAGACTACTATGGTAGAACAAGTTGCTGCTAAGTTAAAACGTGAGTGTATTCGTGTTAACATTTCTGTAGAAACAGATGAAGATGATTTGATTGGTGGTAACACACTACAGGATGGCAATGTTATCTATCGTGAAGGTCCTGTTCTGACAGCAATGCGCAGAGGTGCTATTCTTTTGATTGACGAAATTGATCGAGGCTCCAATAAGCTAATGTGTTTGCAAAGCGTACTTGAAGGTAAAGCATACTTCAATAAAAAGACCGGCGAGGTAATCAAGCCAGAAAAAGGTTTTAATGTTATAGCAACAGCAAATACTAAAGGTCGAGGCACAGAAGACGGTCGCTTTATTGCAGCACAAATTTTGGATGAGGCTTTCCTGGAACGATTCCCTATCACCATAGAACAAGAATATCCTACAACTACAGTTGAGAAAAAGATTGTAATGAACAAGATGGAATTCTATGGTAAAGTGGATGAAGAGTTTGCTACCATGCTAATTAATTGGGCAGACATTATTCGGAAAACATTCAACGAAGGCGGTGTGGATGAGATCATTAGTACTCGCCGTTTGGTAAACATTGCACAAGCGTATGCAATCTTTAATGATCGAGATGAGGCAATTGGTTATTGTATCAATCGCTTTGATGATGATACAAAGACAGCATTTCAGGATTTGTATACTAAGATGACTGCACCACCTAAAGAAGAAGTTGTTGCACCGACGCCAAAAGCTCCAGATGAAGATGAAGAAATTCCATTTTAAATTTTAACACTTAACAAAGGGCACTTCGGTGCCCTATACCTATCTTTATGCACACTAATGAAATAATACATGATACTTTTATACCAAGATGGTATGGCAGATTAGGAAATAATATACAACAAATATCCAATGGAATTTATTTCTGTCAAACGAATAAAGTGCATTTCTCATCTCCAGATCATCCTATGATCGAAGCAATTGATTTAAATTTTGGATCCAACGAATATAAGATATCGGAGTCAAGTAATAATTGGTTCTATCACTTTGAAAAAGAACATAGTGATTTTGACGTAGATACAAATGACCTTAACAAAAATAGAAAAAAAATATGTGAAAAATATATCTTACCTAAGTTAAAAGTAGATCATTCTAAATTGAATGATACTTTGCCAGATGATGTTTTGGTAGTACATATAAGAAGCGGAGATCTTTATACTCATTTTCCAAATACACATCCGCAAAATCCTTTATCATATTACATAGAGTTATATAATTTATTTAAGGGCAAGGTAATTTTTATTGCAGAAGATGATAAAAATCCTATAGTGCAGGTATTGCAGCAACACAAATTAGATATTAGAGTGTGGTGGGTAGAAGATACATATACCTTATTACTTAGAGCAAGAAATCTTGCAACATCTGGTGCAGGTTCTTTTGCAATATCATCCGCATTTTGTTCTAAAAATTTAAAGAATTTTTATTGTACAGATCTATACATAGATCATAGTTTAAATCCTATGATGTTAAAAGAACAACTTAATGTTTTTATGGCGGATATCTCAGGCAATAAATATTTTAGAGTCGGTGAGTGGAACTCAGCCAAAGATAATATTGAAACAATATTGAACTACAAAGAAAATATATCATTTAGGAGACTATAGCATGGAAAACAAAGTTGCTCTGATTACGGGCATTACCGGACAAGACGGTTCTTATCTTGCAGAATTACTATTATCAAAAGGCTACGAAGTGCATGGTATTGTGCGTCGTAGTTCTTCTATGAACACTGGTCGTATTGATCATATCTATTCGAACCCTAAACTACAATTACATTATGGCGATGTGACAGATTCATTATCTTTAATGAAAACACTAAAGAATCATAATCCAAGTGAGATCTATAATCTTGCAGCACAAAGTCACGTTAAAGTTTCTTTTGACACGCCTGAGTATACAGCAATGGTTGATGGATTAGGCACTTTAAAAATACTTGAATCTGTTAGATTGCTTGGAATGGAAAAGACGACAAAGATTTATCAAGCATCTACATCTGAGTTATATGGATTGGTTCAAGAAACTCCTCAGAAAGAGACTACTCCTTTTTATCCTAGATCGCCTTATGGGGTAGCCAAACTATATGCATATTGGATTGTTAAAAATTACAGAGAGTCATATGGTATGTTTGCCTGTTCTGGAATTTTATTTAATCATGAATCTCCTCGCAGAGGTTTTAATTTTGTTACTAAAAAGATTGTTAATGGTTTAGAAGCAGTTGGTGCAGGTCGCCAAGAGTGTTTGTATTTAGGTAATCTAAACGCAAAACGAGATTGGGGACATGCTAAAGATTATGTTAACGCAATGTGGATGATGCTTCAGCAAGATACTCCTGAAGATTTTGTTATTGCAACAGGTGAGCAATATTCAGTAAAAGAGTTCGTAGAAAAATGTGCTCCATATTTTGCTATGAGAGTTAAATGGGAAGGCGAAGGTTTGGATGAGGTAGGTATTAATGTTCATACAGGTAAAGTTATTATACGTGTTGATCCTAAATATTTCCGTCCTGCAGAAGTTGAAACTTTATTAGGCGATTCAACAAAGGCAAGAAATATTTTAGGTTGGAAACCTGAATATTCTTTTGATTCATTAGTTGAAGATATGTGTATAAATTTTGCATAATATGTTTCCTCCTTCATACAAAGATACAAATAGAGTAATTACTGAAAAATATTTAAACTATAATAATGGTTTTTATATTGAAGTAGGTGGCGCAGATGGTGTTACTCAAAGTAATACTTGGCATCTTGAAAATTATAAAAACTGGACAGGTATATTAGTTGAACCAAATCCTATAGCAGCAGAACAATGTAGAAATAATAGACCTAATTCTGAAGTATTTAACTATGCTTTAGTGGGTACTGATTTTGAATACGATACAATAACAATGATGTATCGTACAGTGTATGGGGGCGATCCCGGTTTAATGACATCCACTATAGATTCTCCTATTAGAAAAAGTGAAGAGTGGATGGCTCCTGCAACTGAAAATGACAAAACCGAAGAATTTAAAATTCAAGTAACCACATTGAATGATATTTTAGAATCTCAAAATGTATCTAATATAGATTTCTTTTCTTTAGATGTTGAGGGATATGAGTTGGAAGTACTAAAGGGGTTAGATCTAAAACGGTTCATTCCAAAAGTTATTTTAGTAGAATGGCATTTGGATTTTGAAGAAATTAAAAGCGTATTAGATGAAACTCACATATACGCAGAACAATTAACTAGACATGATTATGTCTTTTTAGCGAGGTAATAATGGAAAAGAATAGCAAAATATTTGTAGCAGGACACAACGGGTTAGTTGGATCTGCCATAGTTAGAAAATTAAATGCAGAAGGTTATACTAATTTAATTCTTAGATCAAAAGGTGAACTTGATCTGCGAGATCAGAGAGCTGTCAAGAATTTCTTTAGTACCGAACTTCCTGAATATGTGTTTTTATGTGCTGCTAAAGTTGGTGGCATTAATTGGAACTGGACTAATCCTGGAGAATTCATTTATGACAATCTTCAGATTCAAACAAATGTCATAGATGCAGCATATAGAAATGGTGCTAAGAAATTATTATTCTTAGGTTCTGCTTGCATTTATCCAAAGGTTACCCCTCAACCTATCAAAGAAGAATATCTTCTTACTGCTCCACTTGAGCCGACGAACGAGGGGTATGCACTTGCTAAAATTACTGGTCTAAGAATGTGTGAATACTACAGACGCCAGTATGGTTTTAATGCTATTAGTTGTATGCCTGCTAATCTATATGGTCCGAATGATAACTTTATCCCAGAACATGGTCATGTAATACCTGGCATTATTACTAAGATGCACAATGCAATGGTAACAGGAGAAAAGAGCATTGAATGTTGGGGCGATGGAACTCCTACTAGAGAATTTTTATATGTTGATGATTTAGCAGATGCTTGTTTTTGGTTAATGCAAAATTATAATGAAAAAGAATTTGTTAATGTTGGAAGTGATGAAGAGCTTTCTATTAAAGAACTTGTTAACAAATTAACTAAAGAATTTGGATTTACCGGTAAAGTTGTTTGGAATAAAGATAAACCAAACGGCACACCAAGACGCAAAATGGATAATAGTAAATTAAAAGAATTGGGCTGGGTAGCGCAGACATCTTTTAATGAAGGATTAAAGCGTACTATAGAATGGTACAAGAAAGAAAAGGATATGGTATGAGATGGCCTTTGATGGGTGAGACAATTACCTATATAGATAGATTGAAAATGGCATACTTTGTTCTTACAGCAAAGAAGTTTACCTTCGGTAAAAAAGTAGAACAATTTGAAAATCAATGGAGCAAATGGCTTGGCGCAAAACATTCGTTGTTTGTATCTTCAGGTAGTACAGCAAACTTTTTACTTGTTGCTGCAGTTAAAGAATTATACAATTTAAAAGCTGGAGATAAAGTTCTTTTACCTGCGTGTACTTGGATGACAACTGTTGCTCCTTTTATTCAGCTAGGACTTGAACCCGTGTTCTGCGATATCAATATGAACAATTTTAGTTTCGATTTAGATGAAGCTAGAAAGATTGCTGTTAAGCATGATATTAAACTAGTATCGGTCACACACTTATTAGGTTTCTCTGCGGACAATGAAGGCTTAAAGAAAATATTTCCTACGGCATTATTTTTAGATGATGTATGCGAAGCACATGGATGTACAGATCAAATTGGAGTTAGACGAGGCGCAAAGAGCCTAGGTGCATCTTTTAGTTTTTATTTTGGGCATCATATGTCTACGATTGAAGGCGGTATGGTATCTACCAATAACACCGATTTATATGATCTAATGAGAATGAAGCGTAGCCATGGTATGGCAAGGGTATCTACTAGATTTGATGATTATGCAAACGCATATCCTAACATAGACAAACAATTCTTATTTGTCACCGATGGATACAATTTTAGAAATCATGAAATTTGCGCAGTTCTTGGAATGTCCCAATTAAGTCGTTTAAATAAAATGATTAAAATACGTAAAAGAAATCATGAATTATTTTCTCAGATAATTGACACTTACCCTCAGTTGTTTTATAATATTAAGAATCCTGCATCGAATAGTAGCTTTTGTTTACCCTTCATTTGTAAGTCTAAAGAGATCATGAAAGAAATGAAAGAAGTATTTACAAAGTATGGTATTGAATATAGACCAGTTGTTGCAGGCAATTTATTGACACAGCCATTTCTTAAAGATTACAAAATTGAAACTAATAGAACAGTGTCTGCTGCAGATATAGTTAACAATCAAGGTGTATACATAGGTAACAGTCATTTTGTTACTGAAAAAGATATGGTATTTTTAAAACAGGTTGTAGGAGAAATCTTTGAAAAATTTAGGTGAGAGTATAGAATCAATTATTAAGGAAACTGTAGATCGCATATTAAGCGAAAAAAGTTTACCCGATTCGGAATATATAGCAACAGACAACCTTGGCGAAGTTATAGAAAAACTTGCCATCATTCATATTAGAATGTGGATGTTAGAAGATGCAATACAAGCTGCAACAACGCCAGAAGAGATTGCAGATTTAAAACGTAAATGTGATATTTGCTTTAAAGTTAAAAGACCTAGATATGTACAGGCAATTAATTTATTAGTAGATGATGCAATAAAACATAGTAAATCTTTGAGAGAAGATTCCGTTAAACTTTATAAAGGTGTAGACAATGCCTAAAATTGTATTCTTTAATCACTATCATCGAGGTGATCTTTTAACACATAAAGAATTTATTCGTCAAATAAAAACAGAACACCCTAATTTTGAGTATGAATATCTTCACTTCAATCATCCTAAATTAACTAGAGATTTGGATATTCCGAAGACAGGAAGACCAGATACTCTGAATCCTAAAGAACCGTTTTATAGAGAAGAAGATACTCTTTATGTTAATACTTGGATAGGTTGCCATTGGGATCTATTTTGTAAATATGGCGGAATCAATATGTATTCGTTATGGCATTCTTGGAATGTTATTTT
>Ga0114967_10002088_pt1 | contig 16793 bp, 16 predicted proteins | sample M_130628_MF_Meta_FD_92639 | JGI IMG/M metagenome (GOLD analysis project Ga0114967, IMG submission 92639) | Freshwater microbial communities from Lake Montjoie, Canada to study carbon cycling - M_130628_MF_MetaG | ecosystem: Environmental > Aquatic > Freshwater > Lake | place: Lake Montjoie... | reverse complement strand
ATGATGCGGATGTGTCACCTGGTAAAACAAAACCGGGTAGGGCCGCTAATGCAAGATTAGCTGCGCGTCCAATGCCGGTCTCTAGCATTCCACCGCACCAGACAGGAACCGATCTCTCCAAACAGTAACTATGTATTTTTACTGATTCCAAGTAGCCGCCAACTCGACCTGGCTTAATGTTAATAACTGATGTGGCTTCAAGTTCGAGTGCATCTTGCGCAGCAGCTAAAGAGATTATCGACTCATCTAGACAGACAGGTGTGGACATTATCTTGGCTAATTTCGCATGGCCAAGAATGTCATGCTCATCTAATGGCTGTTCAATTAGCAATAAATTGAATTCATCTAACTGTTTTAAAAGTTGCGAATCACTCCTTGAATAAGCCTGGTTTGCGTCGACTTGCAGTGGCTTATCAGGAAAGAGTTCACGTATTCTTCTTACCGGCTCTAAATCCCAACCAGGTTCAATTTTTAATTTAATTCGCTTATATCCAGCTTCAACATATGAAGTTACTTCGTCAACTAAGGCTTCAATTGATGGCGCGATTCCAACTGAGACCCCACAAGGAACCTTTGTTTTATTTGCACCAAGGTAAGTGGCAAGAGAGATGCCAGAAGCTTTTAACTGTGCATCAAGGATTGCAGTTTCTATTGCTGCCTTAGCCATTTGAGCACCGAGGAAAGGTTTCAAATGATCTGCAACAGTCTCCGCGCTAAATTCACCAGCTCTGTTTAATGCTGGTATTAGGAATTCTCGGATAGTTTCCAAGCATCCTGAAATGTATTCAGGTGAATAAAGTGGCACTGACATTGCTACGCATTCAGACCAGCCGATGATTCCATCTTCGGTTGTTACTTTTAGTATCAAAACTTCACGGTCAGATTGAGTGCCAAAAGAAGTTCTAAATGGCCGGACAAGAGGCAAGTAAATTCTTCGAAGTTCGTATTCAACTATTTTCACTATTTCCCACTCTCAACTTTGGAAAGGATATAGCCATGAGCATTTGAAAAGCCGATAACTTTATAGCCGCTATCGAAAGCGGTTAGAAATTCTTCTCTAACGCGTAACCGCTCGGCCATAGCCTCTTGAGCGCTTTTAGCCCTAAGTGCAACGATATCCAGAGGAATAGCAATGTTTATAGCGCCCTTGGGTATCTCGGGAAAGTCCTTTGAAGATTGCGGGCCACCATTCAAAACCTGCCACTTAACCATTAGGCGATCAGAGGCATCACCAGCATTTACTAAATCAGTCATTGGACCATAGAAGTCTTGGAAATAATCCGAAAGCTCAACCCCAAGTTTTGAGATATTAAATCTGGCATTTCGTTTTACAAGTGGATCGAAGGTCCATGAGATAAATGGAATTTTCCGTTCGAGCGCCCAGTTAAATTGATGCTTCTTCATTAACGCGCCAATACCTAAATCTCGCTTATTTGGAACCACCGCCGACATATGTGAATGAAGATGTGTCCCACCATTGATCCCGATGAAACCAAAAGTTGCACCGAGAATTTCATTTCCACTAAATGCTCCTACGAAGTAGGAACCATTGTGGACGAAGGCTTGCATTAAATTTTCTGGTATCTCACGACCACCACCAGGAATCGGCCAAATCGCATCAAATAAATCTAAGCCCTTATTCTGATCAGGAATAGTGATTAACTCACGAATGAGAATTGGTTCCATGCCAAGAGTCTAACGACCTGATCTAGGGCCACAACCTTGGCAGAAAGAGGTTTCATGGGATTCCAAAGGCAATAAAGATATGGAAGACTTACTTTATGAGCAACAAAATCGCAGTTGTAACCGGAGCTGGCGGCGGAATGGGCAGTGCTATCACAGCCCGACTTGTTCAAGATAAATTTCACGTAATTGCACTTGATTTAAATTCCGAGAGCCTTGAAAAGCTCAAAGCTTCTTTTCCAAATGACGTGACAACTTTTACTGTTGATTTAACATCTGCTGACAAAATAGCTGAGGTATTTAAAAGTATTAAATCAAAATTTGGTGGGGTAGATGCTCTGGTAAATAATGCTGGAGATTGCTTCATGTCTGAATTTCCTAATATTCCAGCCGCTGAATTTGATAAACAAATGGCAGTTAATTTCTCTTCTGCTTTCTACTGCTCACAAGAGTCAGTTAAGTTAATGTTAGAGCGACCTGGAATTAAGAAAATTGTTAACATCTCATCAAATGGGGCTTACAATTTTGATGTATTTGATCCACCGCACTATCGCGCAAGCAAAGCGGCTATGGACACTTTGACTAAGGATTTAGCGCGCCGTTACGCAACCGAAGGAATCTCTGTTAATTCCATTGCGCCAGCAATGACCGAATCACCATTGTTCAAAGTTCTTAGCGATGAAATATTAAAGAAGGCAATTTCTCAAATGCCAAGGGGCGCTGCAATGAAGCCTGATGAAATTGCGGCATGGGTAGGATTTTTGATTTCCAGCGCCGGTGATGTTTCTAGCGGTAATGTAATAATTCTAAATCAGGGAAGAGATGTTCGATAACTAGTATCTGCTTAGTTGTAAACGTCCGGTGCTTTCTTTAGTTCTTTCCACTGCTCTGGTCCATGGCCATAAATTACATAGGCGTCATCTGACTTAGCTAAATTCAATATTCGATTTGCACTCGCTATTGCTTGGGTTGGATCTGTAGCGTCTAGGCAACCTTCACTTATCTCTGATTCTCGAGAAATCGCATCGCTAGTTAACAGAACAGAACCAGTGTTAGGGAGTGTAAGCAGGATTGATAACTCACCTGGTGTGTGGCCTGGAACGTGGAGAATTTTAAAGTTGGGCCCAAAATCGTAATCACTTTCAACTAAGAGATATTCGCTCTCTGGCCACTCTAAAGGTTTTTTACCCCTCCAATAAATAGGACGTTCTAAAGCTCTCTCCTCTTTACCAATAATTATTGGAGTCCCAGGAAATCTATCGATATTTCCAACATGATCAATGTGCGTATGAGAAATAATTACATAATCTAGATCGCTCTTTGATAATCCAAGTTTTGCCAATTGAGCGTCAGGTTGATTCTCATAGGTAAGTTTAAGCAGTTCGCCAAACTCGCCTAAGTTATCTTCAAGCGAGGCCTTCTCTAAATCTTCGGCATACTTCTCTGGAAATCCGGTATCAATTAGAACCTTTTCGCCAGCGCTTGTAGTTACCAAGAAGCCAGGGATTCCAATTATTCTGCCATTGGAGTGCACTGTAAAAAGCCCAAAATCTAGAACTGCTAATGAAACTGGGTGACCAGACAATTTCTTTGTAGTTAGTATTTCCATAAGATTAAATATTTTACTCTCGTTGCTATCGTTTTATCAATCCTATTTACACTACGCTAATCGGGTGGAGAAATTTGATAAGCCGGTAGCAGTAGCAAAATTGTCGTCACTGCAGCAAAGAAAAAGTGAGAAGTGGCGCGCCTATCCTGCCGAAATTCTGCCCATGCCATTTGCGGTAATGGATTTTGAACTCTCTGAACCGATTAAAAAATCACTAATTGATTTAGTTAATAACTCTGATGCTGGATACTTAGGAAAGATACCGGAATTAGGCGAGAGTCTTACAGACTTTGCAGCAGATCGCTGGAATTGGAAGATAACTCCTGAGGATATAAAGATATGTCCCGATGTCGGTGTTGGGGTTATCGAAGTTTGCCGGCAAATAGTAAAACCGGGTGATCAGATAATGATAAACACCCCGGTTTATTACAATTTTTTCAATTGGATCAAAGAAGTAAACTGCAAACCGTATGACGTTCCGCTAATTGAAGACCAATTAACTTACTCACTGAACTTTGAGAAAATAGCCGAGGGCTACGCATCCGGAGTCAAGGTGCATATTCTCTGCAATCCACATAATCCGGTAGGAGCAGTCTTTTCGCAGTCAGATTTAGCAAAGCTTGCCGATCTTGCTAATCAATATGGCGTTGTAATTGCTGCGGATGAGATTCATGCGCCACTAACCTATAAGGAGAGAAGCTTTACCCCATTTCTAAACGCCTCTGAGGTTGCAAAAGAGGTTGGAATTTCTTTCTTGTCAGCTACAAAGTCCTGGAGTATTGCAGGTCTCAAATGCGCCCAGATAGTTGCGGTTGGAGAGAAGACCAAGCAGATCGTTGCTGGAATACCTGCGGCTGTGCACTCGCGTGCCTCACTTTTTGGCGCCGTTGCATCAGCGGCAGCCTATGGTGAGAGCAGAGATTGGCTAGATAAAGTAATCGAACAATTAGATCAATCGAGAACTCATTTAGGCAAATTACTCTCTGAGATTGAGTTTGATATCGGATACCGAGAACCAGATGGAGGTTATTTCGGGTGGCTGGACCTACGAGGAGTCGATAGTTTAAAGAATTTGGATAACCAAAAAGATATTGCAGATTTACTGTTAACTCACGGGAAAATTGCAGTTGCACCAGGTCATTTGTATGGACCTACCGGCACAGGGTTTATAAGAATTAATTTTTCTACTAGCTTTGAAATTATTGAAGAGTCAGTAAGAAGAATCAAGTCAACTTTAGAGATGATATAAAAAAATTTGGGCCCTAGATTTCCTAGGGCCCAAATTGTTAATCACAGTCCATTCGGTTCAGCAAATCTGCTGAACTTTCAGGATTAACTAGAAGCGAACATCCTCGGCATCGCTTGAGCTGAGTGTTCCATCAGCTGCAACCTTGTAGACGCGGAATAGCGCTCCACTTGAATCACCGTATGAGTCAAACTTTGCAGTGGTCCAAGCACCTTGGTAGGTAAAGCTCTTTCCAGCTGCTGCTGCTTTAACTGCATCAGTCAACTTAGTCCAAGGGATGTTTGTTCCACCCTTTGCACCTGAAACAGCACGTAGGCTCTTTGATAGAACTGAAGCCTTATTGCTCTTTCCGTGGATTGCTGCAAGGCAGAGAAGAACTGTTGCATCGTAACCTGAAGCATCAACGAAAGTTTCCTTTGTCGATGGCTTTGCAGCCTTACGATCTTTCTTCCACTTATCTGCTGAGATACCGATTGACTTTGCAGCAGTTCCACTTGCGCCTGCCATAATGTCAACACCGATTGTCTTGATAACAGCAGCGTCATACATAGCTTCTGTGAAGAATGTCTTCTTTGCATCCCACTTGCCGGTACGAACCAATGCTGGTCCAACCTTTGCAAATGTGTCAGGGAAGTCAACGATTACCCAAACATCTGGTGAACCATCTGTTAGAAGCTTTGCTTCTGAATCAAAAGTTGCGTTATCTGGGTTCCATAGAACTTTACGCCCGATGTCTCCGCCGCCCTTAACCCATTCGTTGGTTACAACGTTTGCTAGAGCAGTTCCGAATGCATCGTTTCGTGCTCCAATGCTTAGAGTTACTGTCTTACCGAACTTCTTCTGAACAGCGGCAACGATTACTTTGCCTTGGAAAGCATCAGATGGATAGGTGCGGAACAACAAATCCTTATCTGCAAACTTTGTGATTGTTGGGCTTGATGCTGCGGTAGCAATCATGACCACATTGTTAGGAACAGTTACAGACTGAGCGGCAGAAACTGTTGAACCAGAAGTTAGTGGGCCAACAATTGCATTTACCTTGTTGCTCTTTACAAGCTTTGTTGCTGCTTCAACTGCAAGTGCAGGAGTTGCTACGTCATCTTCTGAAGCAACGATCTTGCAAGTTCCAGCGACGTTTGCAGCTTTCATAGCCTTTGTAACTTGCTCTGCGCCGAATTCTGCAGCAGTAGTCAAGCCAATACCGTAATCAGCATTTCCACCTGTAAGTGGGTGGATAGTACCGATCTTCATATCTACACCAGCAGCTTGTGCTGGAAGTGAGCCAACAACAAGTGCCGAAGCAACTGCTGAAGCCAAGATTACATATTTAGCTTTCATATCTCTCCTAGGTTTAACTTAACTTTTTAGGTTAAGGCAAGTGGCTACATATCGCCACAAATGTAACTTCAAACAAAGAAAAAGAACAGGGCTCCCTGAGAGATTTTTTAAAGGGTGATGCCTATTTAAGAATACCTATGCGGAGAAGTTATAACTTTTTGGTAACAATCACTTCTTACCGAGATAAATCCCCACGATTTCAGGGTCATCTACCAGGTCTGATCCCACGCCCTCGTGACGGTTGCGACCCATATCCAGGACATATCCATAATCAGAAATTGCTAGTGCTCGACGCGCATTCTGTTCCACCATCAAGATTGTTACACCAGAGCGATTAATTCGCACTAGATCATCAAACAATTGGTCAACAAGTGCAGGCGCTAAACCAGCAGAAGGTTCATCCAGCAACAAGATACTTGGTGACGACATAAGCGCTCTTGCCATTGCCAACATTTGTCTTTGGCCACCAGACAAAGTTCCGGCACGGTCCCTATGGCGCTTCTTCAAATCAGGATAACTTTGATAAATCTCATCGCGAACTTCTTCTAATGACTTATCTGCAAAATTTACATATCCCACTTCAAGATTCTCTTCAATACTTAAAGCTGGAAAGGTATTTTCAATTTGCGGCACATATCCCACACCGATTTTGGATAGGTTGTGAGGCTTTGTAGCAAGAACATCTACCGCCACACCATCCTTATTCAGCGTTACTGAACCAGATGTTACTTTTGCGATTCCATAAACTGCCTTTAATATCGTCGATTTTCCGGCCCCGTTAGGTCCAACAATCGTGACTATATTCTTCTCTGGAATGTTAATTGATACGCCATTTAGAATCTGGATATCACCATATCCGCCTTGCAAGTTAGAAACTGAGAACAATGGATTACTTGAATTAGTCATGGCGATCTAAGCATCCTTTCTGCGAGAGCCTAGATAGGCGTCAATTACTACATCATTTTCGTAGATTGAATTTGGAAGGCCATCTGCAATTATCTTTCCATCAGCCATAACAATTACCCGATCTGAAATGTTCATGACGGTTTCTAGGTCGTGTTCAATCAGCAAGAAGGTGATTTCCTGCTCTTTTCTTAGTGCAGCTAAAACAGTTAAAAGTTTCTCTACCAAGGTTGGGTTAACTCCGGCAAAAGGCTCATCGAGAAGTAACATCTTTGGGTCTGCCATCAAAGCTCTAGATAAGTCTAGAAGCTTGCGCTGACCTCCTGAAAGTATTCCCGCGTATTCATCAGCAAACTTTGTTAGCCCAACTTGATCAAGTCGACGCATCGCTTCTTCTCTTGCTTTAGCTTCAAAGGACTTGCGTGCTCTTGGATTCAAAAAGCCCATCAGGTTATCTCCGGGATTACCTTGGACCGCCATCATTAAATTTTCTGCAACTGTAAGCCTTCTAATGACCTTTGCTCCTTGAAAGGTGCGCACCAGACCCTTTTGCGCAATCTTATGAGCGTGGATTGATTGGATAACTTCGCCCTTAAAAATGATCTCTCCGGAGCTGACTTTGTTCATTCCGCTTAGAAGATTGAAGAGCGAGGTTTTGCCCGCACCATTAGGGCCAATAACTGAAGTAAAAGAATTTTCCTTAATAGTAAAGCTGACGTCCTGAACCGGCTTAACTCCACCAAAACTTACTGAAATATTTCTTACATCCAGTACCGCTGCATCAAGCGTCTTTGTGTTTTCCATGTCTACTCCAAAATCATTTCTTGGCGCTTACCAAATAAGCCTTGAGGTCTTTTGACCATGAGTATCACGATTACCAAACCAATTAAGAAGACTCGGAGATATGCTCTTTCTGGCGATGACAAGAGAGATAGTGGCCAAAACTCCAAGAATCTTGTTGCGCCATAGAGAAAACCAAAGAAGATGGCAGCAACAAGCAATCCCTTTACGCGAGTTGCACCGGCAAGAATCAGAATCATCCAGCCATAGAAAGTGACGATTCGAAGGAAATCTTCAGGTGCCAACAGCGCAAATTGAAGTGCCCAGAAGACGCCAGCAATGCCTCCGAAAACCGAACCAATAATCAGAGTCTGAAGTCTGAAACGAAATACATTCTTACCCAGCGAACGAGGAACATCATCGTCCTCCCGGGTAGCCCGAAGAACTCTTGACCAAGAAGTTTTCTGTAATCTTGAAGATATCCAAATAAAGAAGAAGAAAAATGGCCAGACAACTAAGACCATTGAGAGATCTCGTGATGCTTCATCACCAATGATTGGATACAAGCGTTCTGAAATCCAATTCAAAATTACATCTGGTTTATCGGTGTAACTTGCAAATCCATTAGGGCTTGGAATCGCAAGTGAGCCTTGAGTTCCGCCAGTAACAGTATCGGTGTTTAGAATCCAGTAACGGACAATTTCAGCGAATGCAATACTTGCAATCGCAAAGTAATCACCACTTAATCGTAATGTCGTTAGACCTAAGAGCGCACCTAAGAGCGCAGCGAGCACGACTCCCAATAGAGCTGCCCACCAAAAATTCCATTCATATTTAATTACCAGCACTGCGATTGTGTAACCGGAAACCGCCATCATTCCTACATGGCCAAAATTCATGATTCCGCCAACACCATATTGAATTTGAAGCCCTAAAGAAAAGATTCCATAAATGCCAGCTAAAGCTAAAACGAATATCCAAAATCCTGGTTGTATAAATGCTTCCACGGCTAAACCTTTCTCGCTCGGTAGCCAAAGATTCCTTCAGGCTTGAAAAGGAGGACTAAAACCAAGGTAGCAAATGCCACAACTGGCTTGTAATTGCTTGGTACCCCGCCAAAGAAAATACTTAACTGTGATAACTCCGTAATTAATCCGAGTAGCAATCCACCAGCTAATGCTCCATAAGCATCACCGATCGTGCCAAGAACTACTGCGGCGAAGAAAGATAGAAGCAAACTTTCACCCATTGCATTGTTAAATTGGCCTTGAACTAGTCCTTGGAAAACTCCAGCAAGTGAGCCAAGCGCTCCAGAAATCAACCAGGTTGCAAGAACTACTCGATCTACATTGATTCCAGAAACTGAAGCAAGGCCAGGATTGTTGGCATAAGCACGCATATCCTTACCAATTCTTGCCTTTGCGATGAAGAGCGCAATAGTCAAAATCGATGCTGAAGCAAAGATTAAAACGAGGCACTGGGTTTGGGGAATTCGAGCTCCGAAAAAGTCATAAGTTTTTAGGATATCGATATTGAACTTACGAGTTTCTGTACCAAAGACAAACTGAATGATTGGACGGAGCATTAAAGCTACGCCGGTTGCCACCAAGAAAAGTGCCAGAGTTCCCGCTTTGTTGCGACGTAAGTTTCGCCATAGAACTAACTCTAAGAACCAACTTATTCCCATTCCGGCAATCATCGAAACAATTACGGCAAATATAAAATTCAATTCCAACGTAACGCTTAGAAAATAAGTTATAAATGCGCCAAGCGTTAAAAAGTCACCTGCTGCGAAATTCACTAATCGAAGAACGCTATAAAGAAGTGAGATACCCACTGCTGCGATTGCAAAGATGCAACCTACTACTAGGCCATTGAAGAAATACTGGATGAAATCTGACATAACTTAAATTTCACTCCTCGCTAGCTAGGTTAAGACGCAAATCTAGTTGCGACAAGACTGGAAGGCTACCTTTTAACCACAATTCTTTCAATAACTTTTCTGCAAATTAGCGCCAAATTGGCCACATTAGGAGAGGGTGGGTTACTTCGCGACGTTACCTTTGCGGGCCGCACGAGATAAAAATAGTGCGAAAACCAGCGCTAATACGATTCCAGTATTAACACCCATTTCTATAAGTGCGCGATTGAAGTATTCGGCGGTCTTTTCTTTCTCCATAGTTAGAGATGCCCCGACGGTAAGAATATGTCGAACCGCTGCGATCACGCCGATGATTAAAAAGTTGTCTAGTTGGAAAATTCCATCAGTGAATCGAACAATTACGGTTCGCATAATTTCAAGGATAATTACAACGAATAAAATGTCATTAATCGCTTGAATCATTCCTAACGGAAAAAAGGGCCGAGTTTCAATCAGGCGTTGAAGAGTGTAGCCAGCAGCCAATACCGAGATAACAAATAGAACTATTCCTAGGAAACCATGCAAAATATCTTCAAGCTTGTCGATGAAAGTTACAGGAATAAGTGACTCGTCTTTAGTAAGCAAACCTTTAACCGATTTGTATTTCACTTCGGCCTCCTAGTTAGCTTATTTCTCCGGTTTTACGGCGACGAACGTTATCTCCCCACACTGCAAGAACGATAACCACACCAGTAATTACATATTGCCACTCTTGTTGAAGTTCAAGAATACGAAGTCCGTTTACAAGAACAGCCATAATCAAGGCACCAATAATGGTTCCGCTGATTGTTCCTTTACCTCCAAGAAGTGAAGTTCCTCCGATAATTACGGCGGCGATTGCTTCAAGTTCGTAACCCAAACCAAGATCTGGACGAGCAGAACCAAGACGTGAAGTTAGAACAACTGCAGCCATTCCAACATATAGACCACCAAGTCCGTAGATTGCGACAAGCCAGCTATTCACTTTTACGCCAGATAGTTTTGTAGCAGCTTCGTTTGAACCAATCGCAAAGGTATAACGACCGATAACGGTTTTATTTAGAATTATTGAAGCAATGATTGCGCCCACGAAAAGAATTAGCGCACCATTAGGAAAATTCGGAATTAGATTTCCAGTTGCGATTGAGTCCCAACCCTTTACATCTGTTGTGAATAAAACAGGCTTTAGGTCAGAGATGATTAGCGCTAAGCCCTGTGCTGCCTTCATTGTGGCTAGGGTCGCAATAAATGGAGGTAACTTCAGAATCGTAATCAAGAGACCATTGATTACACCGCAGAGACCACCGATAAGAATTCCAACAAGGATTCCAGTCCAGACGTTTAGATGTAAACCTTGAACCAGCTTTCCAACAACTACAGCAACCAGGGCAGTGGCGGTTCCGATTGAAAGATCGATACCTCCGGTAATAATTACGAAGGTTGTTCCGATTGCCATAAGACCGATGACTGTGGTCGACATCAAAATTCCGCCAGAGACGTTCTCCCATGAGGCGAAAACTGGACGCATAATTGTGAAGAAGATGAAGATTACGACAAGGCTTGCTAGAGCAAGGACTCGTCCAACTTCACGTTTAACAAAGGCGGCAACTTTGTTTCCACCCTTAACTTCATTTTCAGTTACTTTGACTGCATCGCTCATTGCTCTCTCTTTTCCTGGTCTCGTTGAAATTTTAATCTAGTCGCGGAATTTTGTGGCATATTGCATGATTTTGTTCTGGTCGGCATCTTTGTTGTCGATGATTCCGGTTAACTTGCCTTCGCACATGACAGCAATTCGATCTGACATTCGAAGGATTTCGGGAAGCTCAGAGGAGATCATGATAATTGACTTACCTTCTGAGGCGAGCTTTGTGAGTAACTTATAAATTTCATCCTTTGCGCCGACATCGATCCCACGTGTTGGCTCATCAAATATCAAAATATCGCAATCCCGAGTTAGCCACTTTGAGATAACAACTTTCTGTTGGTTACCGCCAGAAAGATTCTTTAAGTATTGATTCTCAGAAGGAGTTCTAATTGAGAGTTGTTTAATAGCTTCTCTTGTTATCGATCCTGCAGGTTTTACTTTAAGAAACCCTAACTTGTTTGAAAATGCTGGGATTGACGAGAGGATCACGTTGAAGGTTACATTTTGAATCAATAGAAGACCATACTTCTTGCGATCTTCAGATAAATAACCAATTCCAGATTTAACCGCATCTGACGGGCTCTTGATTTTCACTTCTTTTCCACGAAGAAAAATCTTTCCGGCAGTTTTTGGATCTGCACCGATAAGTGCACGAGCAAGTTCGGTTCGTCCTGCTCCCATTAGCCCAGCAAAGCCTAAGATTTCGCCCTTGCGAAGCTCAAAGGAGACATCACGCAGAAGTCTCAAATCTGAGATTCCTTCTACCTTCAAAACAACTTCGTTGCTTTGCGGACGAACATCTGGGCGTTGATCTTGATCGACTTTGCGGCCAACCATAAGCGAAATAACTTCAGGGATCGAAGTTTCTGTTGTGGTTAAAGTCTTAACATATTCCCCATCGCGAATAACTGTAATGCGATCTGTAATTTTACTTAGCTCTTCTAGGCGGTGAGAGATATAAACAACGCCTTTGCCAGAAGCTTTCAATGAGCGGATAATTTTAAATAGGGCTTCGGTCTCGGCTGGAGTAAGCGATGACGTTGGTTCATCCATGATGATTACCTCGCCGCGATAAGAAACAGCTTTGGCAATTTCAACCATTTGTTGCTTAGCGATTGTAAGTTCGCCAACTTTTTGCTTTGGATCTAATACTAAATCTAACTCTTCAAGCAGAGCTTTTGCCGCTTTATTTAATTTTCTGTCATCTAAGAAGAGTCGACCTTTTTTACGATCTTCACGGCCAATAAAGATATTTTGCGCAACGGTTAAATCTGGCATCAAGTTAAGTTCTTGATGGATGATGCTAATTCCTAATTTTTGAGCCTCTAGCGGACTCTTCACATTTACATGGTTACCGAGATAAACAATATCTCCGGTGTCCTTCTTATATATTCCGGAAAGGATCTTCATCAGCGTCGACTTGCCAGCACCATTTTCGCCAACAATCGCGTGGACCTCACCCTTATTTAAATCAAAGTGAACATTGTTTAATGCTTTTACGCCAGGGAACTCCTTACTTACACCAGTTAGGGATAAGAGTTGAGTTGTTGCCATTTGTTCCCCCATTACTTGATCAATCTTTTTCTAAAACACTTTCAGAATCTTAAAGCATTATGGCCGGGATTTCTCCCGGCCATAATTTACTTCTTCTTACAAATTACTCGAATAAATTCGAATTATTCGTAAAGGTTTCCTGCGATCTTTGGATCTGTGATGTTCTTAGCATCGTAGTAGTAGAACCCGGTGTCGATTAGTGACGCTGGGACCTTCTTGTTACGCACGTAGTTAACAAGAGCTTCTACTGTCTTTCCACCGATACCCATTGGGCTCTGTGTGATTGCACCTGATTGTAGGCCGTCTTTGATGTTAGCCATTTGTTGCTTGCCTGAGTCAAAGCCGATTAGCTTAACTGCGCCGTTAGCGAGGTTAGCTGCCTTGAATGCTTGACCAGCACCAATTGATACACCTTCGTTAGTTCCGTAGATACCCTTTAGGTCTTTGTTAGCAACTAGAGCTGCAGCAACAATATCTTGTGCCTTAGTTTGGTCGCCACCTTCTGCGTATTGGGTTGTAAGAAGTGTGATCTTTGGATACTTAGCCTTGATGCGATCAACGAATCCCTTAGCACGGTCAATACCAGTTTGGTTTGTTTGTGAGTGACCAACAACCAAAACCTTACCTGTGCTACCGATTAGTCCAGCCATCTTGTCTGCTGCAAGTGAACCTGCAGCTGTGCTGTTTGTGTATGCAACACCTAGAGCACATGTTGACTTAACGCCAAGCTTGCCCTTGCAGCTAGCTGCAGTGTCGAACATGTAAACAGGAATACCCTTTTTGTTTGCTGCTGCTAGGTGTGAAACAGATTCTGTTGTACCTAGTGCTGCGTAACCGATTGCATCTGGCTTAAGTGCAATTGCTGCATCAAGCATTTCAAGTTGCTTATCGATCATTGTTTCAGTTGCAGGTCCTTGGAAGTGGATTGTTACGTTACCCATCTTCTTAGCTTGATCTTCTGCACCCTTTTTAACTGCTTGCCAGAATTGGTGAGTTTCACCCTTTGAGATTAATTCGATCTTAAGAGCCTTTGGTGCAGCGTTAACTGCAGACCCTGTTCCTACAACTAGCGCCATTGCTGATGCAACAGCAACGATAGTTAGAACTTTCTTCATTTGTTTCCTTTCGAAAGCAGCGGAATCGCTGTGGGGGAAGCCTATAAAGGAAGGAGCGGGCAAGTCCATATGGAACGCCCAGATATCAGGCTTAGGGGACCTTTGTTACCAAATCGTTATTTAACAGGGCCTTTTCACGCGATGCCGTATGCGGAGGCAGCGGTTTTATGCCAGAAATAATCACCCTCACTTTGGCTAAATCCAGAAGTCAGTGTCTCGGCTAACTCGACTATGCCGGAATAAGTTCCACCCAAATTTGCAACTGGCCAATCTGATCCAAACATTAATCTTTGTGGAGTAAAAATTTCTATTACATGATCAACATATGGTTTGAAATCTTTAACTTGCCACTCGTTCCAATTTGCTTCAGTTACTAATCCGGAAACTTTGCAGAGAACATTTGGAAAAGTTGCAAGTTCGCTCATTAAAGTTTTCCAAGGTTCCACTTCTTGCTTTGCAATTCTTGGTTTTGAAATATGGTCCATAACAAATTGCACATCAGGGCATGCGCGCACCAATTTAATTGCGGCAGGCAATTCTGGAATCTTGGTAAGTAAATCAAAAGTTATCCCAAGATCTCCAAGCTTTCGAACATTTTCGATAGTTTCAGACTTAGCCAAATAATTTGAGTCTGGGTGGTCTTGGGCGATATCTCGGATACCTTTTAAATACTCGCCGCCTGGTAAATCTAGATACTTGTGCAGGTGCTCAATTGCATCTGGAGCGTCAATCTGCAGCCAACCCACGACTGCTCCGACAAGATGTTCGGATTGCGCAATTGCTAGAAGTTCTGGAGTTTCGGCGTAGTCAGTGACTGTTTGAACCAAAACAGTTCTGTCAATACGCGAAGATGCAACCGCATCTTTTAAATCTGAGATTACAAAGTTTCTGCGGATTGGTTGCATCGCATCGCCCGTGATCCACTCTTGGTCTCGAATTGAAAGATCCCAGATGTGGTGGTGTGAATCGATGCGCATCTTTAAATCTTATTAACCAACTGCGACAATATTATTTAGTGGCTTACCTTCTGCCAATAACTTAAGTTGGGATTCAACCAACTTACGTCCGCGTGGTTCAAACGCCGTTGAGTTTCCGCCAACATGGGGGACCAGTAATAAGTTCTTAGCTTTCCATAGTGGATGCCCGGCTGGCAGCGGTTCTGGATCTGTAACATCAAGCGCAGCAAAGATTCGGCCAGAATTTAATTCAGCAAGCAACGCATCAGTTTCAATAATTGGCCCACGTGCGACGTTAACAATCAACGCCCCATCCTTCATCTTTGCTAACCGCTCTTTATTAAACATATGTCTGGATTCATCGGTAAGTGGCAAAATCAAAATTACGATGTCTAAGTTTGGAAGATGCTTATCTAGTTCATCGATTTTGATTGAACCATCTCGCCCGGATTTAGAGAAGCTGGTAACAGTTACATCAAAGCCTGAAAGATTTTTTACTACTTGCTTACCAATCGAGCCAAATCCGATTACACCAATCTTGCTATCTGAAAGCGAGGTGAATCTACGATGATCCCAAGTGCCAGCAATCTGGTCACGAATAAATTCTGGAAAGCCGCGCCTAGATGCAAGTGCAAGACCAACTGCAAGTTCGGCAGTTGATGCATCGTGAACACCGCTTGCATTGCAAAGAGTTAGCCCCGGACGCAGGTATGCAAGAGCATCGTCATAACCAGCATTTGGCATCTGAAGGTATTTTAAGTTTGGCATCTTGGCTGCGTAAGCAAGAGCGACTGCACCTCCCATATAAGAAGGAACAAAGAATTCAATTTGTGAGAGATCTGAGGTATCGAGCGGAAAATTCGCAGGGGATTTAAGCTCGATATTTTCAGGCACAGTTAAATCTGGCCACTGGGCCCAAGCAACGATCTTGCTCATTAATTAGCGCCTCTCTGGAATGACTTCGACAGCGTTGGTTAATTTACCAATACCGGCAACATCTATTTCAACTACATCGCCCGCTGCTAGTGAAATATCGAGCGGGGGAACAATTCCAGTTCCAGTAGAAAGAATTACGCCATGCGGAAAGTCTTGGCATCTAAATAGATAGGTAATCAAATCTTCCAGGGTCCGATTGAGTGCGGCTAATGAAGTTTCGGCTTGCCATGCAATTTCAGTGCCCCTAACAATTTGTGCCTTAATTTTCATTTCAGCAGGTGTCGGTGCAAGCCAGGCTGGAGTTATGTCGGGGCCGATTGAAGTTGATCCAATATAGATTTTTGCCTGCGAAAGGTAGAGCGGATTCTCGCCTTCAATTGTTCGCGCTGTCATGTCGTTGCAAATGGCATAACCGATTATTTCGCGATACTTATTTATATATATCGCAACCTCAGGTTCGGGCACGGACGCATCGGAGTCGTAACGAATTCCTACGGATGAACCTGTTCCGCGGGCGCGAACAGCGTTTGATTTGAAGAAAAGTTCTGGGCGATCGGCTTCATAAACTTTCTGATAAACATCTGGAACTCCAGATTCTTCCTTTCGAGCATCGCGCGAACGAAGATAGGTAACGCCAGCACCCCATAATTCAATTTCAGGAGAAATTGGGGCAACTAAGTTTCCAGTGATTGAACCAGAAGTTTTGGTTACGGCCTTCTTGAGTTCATCCAAAGTCAGATGCATCGCCTGCGTCAGTGTTGGAATGTTTTCAACCGCGGAATGTTGACCATCAACAGTTACTGCAAACTGGAATGCTTCTTCTTGATTGGCAAGGATAGAGAATTTCATAGCGCCATCTTTTCGATAAGGCCAGCGTCTTCGAGCTGGTTCCAGATATCTTCTGGAAGTTCTAAATCAAAATCAGCCATGTTGGCCAACAACTCTTTACTATTTCGTGAACCAGTTAACACTGAAGTAACTGCAGGGTGGCGAAGTGGAAATTGCAGTGCCGCAGCAGTCAACGGAATTCCACGCTTGCCTAAGAAGGCGCTAATATCTTGTGCCTTCTTAATGATTTCATCTGAAGCAGGAAGGTATTCAAAAGTTGCACCAGGTTTTGGATCT
>Ga0114967_10002085_pt1 | contig 16800 bp, 8 predicted proteins | sample M_130628_MF_Meta_FD_92639 | JGI IMG/M metagenome (GOLD analysis project Ga0114967, IMG submission 92639) | Freshwater microbial communities from Lake Montjoie, Canada to study carbon cycling - M_130628_MF_MetaG | ecosystem: Environmental > Aquatic > Freshwater > Lake | place: Lake Montjoie... | reverse complement strand
TAGCAATTTCTTCTAAAATTCTATTATCTACTTTTTTCATTTTATCCGTTTAATAATTGTTTTACACCAGTTGTTGTTTCAACTTGTATTTTTCTATTTTGACTCATTGTGTTATCAACTCTTTCTATTAGACCATCTTTCATTCTAATTGTATAACAATCACCTGAATCTAAATCGCAAACTTGTTTTGAACCGTTACCCATATCTTTTTCTGTAGTACGGGTTTTTTTACCTAAGTAATTTTCTAATAATGATTTTGTATCCATAATCTTTTTTATATATAAATATCTGTTTATTTGTAAATGTTAATAAATACCCGTTACTGGATTAAAAACATTAATCGCCTCTTGAACTCTACTTTCAATATTCAATATATCGGTAGGATTCATTGTTGTATATTCATCCTCATTTTTAGGAATACTATTATCTGAGTATAATATTAAAAATTTAGTAATATCTTTAGCGTTAATACTTTTAATCATACTAACCCTATTTGTATATCTTTCAATTAAAAAATTAATATGGTCTCCAACATTATTAAAGAAAACAAACGGTGTCTGAGTTTTACCATCATTAGAACCACTCGAATCACAATAGTATTTTTTTGTAAAATACTTATCACCCGTAGCACCCCATTTTGAAGTTAAATCTGTACCACTATAGTTATTTGCTTTAGTTTGTAAATTAGAACCATTAGAAGAACTTAGATACATTTTTGCAAAAACTGAGTATCTAATTTTATTATCAATATTTGTTGATATCAATGAAATAACATCAGAATAATTAACATATGTTGTTAATGGTGTTTCAACAACGTACTTATTATAATAATCATTTGGTTTACACGTTTGAGTATTATCACTTTTGGTACCACCTTTTTTTGTTAATTTTTTAACTTTATCTGCGGTTTTTGTTTTAATATTTGTCGCCGTCCCTGTTGATGACGCTTTTTCTTTATCCGCCTTTTCTTGAGCAATCTTATCAGTAATTGTTTTTAACAATGTTGTTTTAAGTGATTGTATATAATTCTCAACCTTAGGTAATGATGCCGTAGGTTGTCTAATTCCTTCAATAACTGTTTCAAAATTCCCCGGTGTAATTGTATGATTAACACTTGTAATCATATATGGACCACTAAACATTGGTACATTCCTTAAATTAAAATACATAGTTGGTTGGATTATTGCATTACCCATCATAGTTATGGTACAAGAATAACTTCTATTTTTGTATACATTATATAATGATGTACTTTGAGTCGAACCACCTCTGTTACCGGATTGGTTAGCCATTTGATTAATAACCTCTAAAGATTCCGCAGTTGATTTACCAGGATTTTGAGAAACATTAAACCCTTGAAATATTGATTGATTTTGAGGACCAATATCCACATTAAATCCAACAACTTTGTTTGATTTATCCCAATCTTTTTTACCAATTTGATTTTCCAATAATGGATTATCACTCGCTCTTCTTAAATCAAATGCGTCATTTCTAAAACGATAATCAACATTATTTTTTAGGTCTAATTGTTCACTTGGTTTTCCACCATAAAAACAAACCATTTTTGCTGAAGAATTTCGATAATCAACGTTTAAAAAAGTTCCAAACATTGTGTTTGCAAATTCTAATGTTCCTTCAGGATTTGGTTTTGCATTTTTAACCGCATCTTGCACATTATAAAAATTAATATAGGATGGGATATTCATAACAACAAAGTTATTCTCAACCAATATTGTTTGAACGTAAGTTAACATATTTGTTTTAACATTAATGTCCGTTAACCTATCTTTTAATTTAATAACATCAACCAATATTTTATCACCAACATCTCGACTTGCTCTATCCAATAATAATATATCCTCAAATAACGTTTTTGTTTTAAAATCATTACCAGCAATCCATTTATCGTTAGTTGCTTTGAATGACTCCCATAACTCTATTTTTGTTTGAGTACTATCTAATACACTTTCAGTTTTTTGTTGTGGTGTGTCATTAACATTAGGTAATTCTTTTTGAATTTTAATCATTAAATTATTCAAGATTTTTGTATTAAAAGAATCTATTTTTGTTAAATAATCATCAATTAAGTTAACAAATTTGGTATAATTTAATGTTGGGTCTTTTAATTTTTGTGTTGCGTAAATCTTAATGATTGGGTATAAGTTAGTAATACTTTCCACCGTAAATGCAACATTACAATCAATAAAGAAATCTGTAATATAAGAACCACTATCTTTATATGTTAATTCAGGTATATCTGAAAAACCAACATAAGTTTTTAAAGCATTCCAAGCATTCGGATATGTTGTTTGTGATAACGCCAAAGTTGTTTGACTTGGTAATCCGTTTGCCGTGTTAGACGTATAATAATCCCAAGTTATTGGTGATGTAATAGCGTGTTTAGAAAAAGTATAAAATAATCTTTTATCAAATCCACCAGGATTTCCATATTTAAATACAATATCATAATTTAAGAAATTTGTAATAAGATTTGATAAATTAGTTAATTGTCTTGTTTGAATATCCGTAACTGTACCATCACTACTTAAATTATTTACTGTAGGTACAACCATCATACTTGTTATTAATTTTTGAAAATTACCAAATGATTTTTCGGTATCAGTATCAACTTTAGAATCATTCTCATCAAAACTATAAATTGATTTAGAAAAATTTAAAAATTCCGTCTCAAATTTATCTAAAACATTTTTTTCAAAAACTGAGAACATTTCACTAATATTTGTATAATCATTACTTACACCATTAAATGAATAATTTTGTTGAGCACTTTGACCCGCAAATATTTGTTTTAAATACTGACTTGGAGTTGGTTTCACTAATTTTGTATTATCAAAATATCCATAGTTTGGTGCCAACCAAAATAATCTAACAGAACCATTATACATAGATGTGTTACCCGTAACTTCAATTTTAATACTACCATCAGAATTAAAACATTCATTACCTGTTTGATTTAAAAATGAACCTTGCGATGGGATGATATACGATGAAACCTTATCCGGTGTCTTAACAGATACCGACCAAGGCGTGATTGTAATAAATCTATCATTAACATCGGTACCATTAACAACACTACTTGAAACACTATTTAATGTAACACCTTTATTAAAACCATTTTGAATGTCCGTATTTGTAAATCCTGAATAAACTTCAAAACCTTGATAAAAAACATTAAAATCATTAATTAATTTTGGGTAAAAACCTGTATTAATTGATGTTGTTGTAATATTAAATAATGGGGCATTTGTTGTTACAGTATTTTGTAATACAATACTAGTTGTTCCGGTTTGTCCCGGAAGTGTAATCGTATATGTTTTAGTTGGGTCAGAACTAACCGGGTCATAGTTTAGATTCGCATCAAAATTTTTCCAACAATTATCTAAAATATCAACACCCGTATTTGTATAGGTTTTATATCTATTCCAAATAGACCCCATTTTCAATATCCAAGCATAAGGCATTTTGTGAACCGCACCAAATTTATTTAATGTCGCAAAAAGATAATCTAAATCTTTTTGAACACCACCTTCATATGTTTTTGATTTTTCACGTAAAGTAGTTAACGGTAAACTATTTAAAAACAAATACGCGGATGACACATAAGGGTATGGGTCTTTATTTTTAAATTTATCAACACCCTCTTGAATTGAGTTAATAAAATAAGGGGTGTTAAACATTGATGTTGTTTGATAAGTACTTACACCACCACTGTAATTATGATATACAATATCCCCTTCAGTTGGTAGTTGAGTATCATACGTCCTTGTACTATAAAAATTACTTAAGTCCGATTTATTAACTACAGGAGCATTAATTGTTTTATATACAAAATTACTTATAGGTCTATTGATATCAACTGATTTAGCATCAGTGAAATTTGAAATAACTTTATTTTTTGTATTATAAGTTAATCCCTTAGTTGTATTAAAAGCGGATTTATAATTTGAACTAGCTCCGTTAGCTAATCCTGTATTTATCCATATACTATTTGTAAATGGATAAGTGTCTTCTAAATCAATATCATTAGAAGTAGTTGAATTAGTAATATATTGAACCACCAAATTTTCATTATTTAAAGAAACCAATGGTTGAGATAAACTCTCGGTCAAAATATCAGAACTAACAAATTCAAATCCGGCGTTATCAACAATATTCTTAATATACCCAGTATTAAAAATACCTCGTATATAATTTTGCCAACTTTCACCTAACCCTTCGTTAGATATTGTTCTTAAAACTCTTTCAAAATCATCACCAGTAAACCCGTAATTTTTTAAATTTTTAATTAAAAAAGGGTTATCTGAACCTAAACTAGTTTTTATATTAGTTGTTTCCGCTTCAGCAATAACATTTGAAATATTATTTGTGTCACCAACATTAAATGACGCTCTACTTAATCTTGAGTAATGTGAACTAAAGAAAACTCTTTCATATATCTCATAGAAAAATTTAACATCCTGTTTATTATTAAACACCTCATTACTGATAGGAAATTCAATAGCATTTAATGAAACTCTACTAGGTTCTGTTAAACTATTTGAACTTGGGGTAAAAGGTGATGGTGGTTTTTCTTTTTCAACAAGAGCTCTTAAGAATTCTTCAACAAATTCTATTTCAGGCCAAACATCACTTAAAAATCCTTTAGTTTCTCCTATGATGTCACTATCTCCCGGATATCTTAATTCATATTTTTCTTGACCATTTTCACCTGTTGTTTCTTTAATAACTTGAGGCCAAGGATATATTGGTTGATTAACATCATCACCTGAATTTTTATTATCGGCACTTGCACCGGCAACTTGTTTATTAAAAACAACATTTTTTCTAATTTTATTATCTCTTTGAGCCCAAGCTTTGGTATGAACCTCATCCATTAAACGTAAAAAGGCTTCACCATTGGCAAATACAACAGCTAACACATTTCTAATTGTTGGTACAAATCCAATACCATTATCTTTACTCTGTAATAATTCAGATAAGGCAATGGTTAATTTTTCTTGTATTTCTTCTCTTTTTGTTTTTAAATTTTTATTAATTTTATCAATTAAATCAATAAATTTACCGGTTCCTTCAAACACAAAATAATTATACTTAACTTGATTTTGACCATCAGTATTATTTATCTCTAAACTATTAAAAGTGTTGTTTTTAACTAAATCTGCCTTAAAATTACTAATATCCAAATCAGTTGGTTGACTTGATTTTTTTTGAGCTTTATACGTTTCCGTAAAATCAATATCATTTACTTGTACTTGTATTGGAAACACCTCATATTTAATACCATTAGCTATAGTACAAGCAGTTTCCTTACCACTAATACTGTACTTACCATTTGTCCCACAAGTTTTATTTTTACCTAATAAAGTATTATATTGGTCAATTAATTTTTTAAGTTCTGATATCGCATCACTCTTTTTTTGTGAATTATTAACTTCTTTTTTAAAAGTATAAACTTTGACACCCGTCTTATTTAACATAAAGAAATTCTCAGTATCCATATACTTGTTAAACCAAGATTGTGGTGAATAATAATAAACATTACCTTGATAATCTTGTAAATTAGAACTATAAGTATCTAAATCAGTTAAAGGGTCTAAATTTTGTTTAGTAAACGAATCAAGAATATTTTTAATAAAATTCTCAATTCTTTCCTTCATTTGCATTAAAGTAATTTCAGGGAAATCATCAGGTATCATACCTTTTGATTTATATTCACTATATAATTCTCGAATTTTTTGATAACCTCTTTCAACAATTAAATCCTCAACTTTTGATGTTTTACTTGGACCACCATTTGATGTTTGAACTTTTAATCTTGATTGATACATATGTGGTGTTGCCAATAAAGCGGCCATAGTCACTTCAGTTAACACCGTATATTTGTAAGTATAAAAAGTTAAATCAACATTAAAATTACCGTCAGCAGCATTATATGTTGTTGTAAAATTTTGTAACATTAATCCTAACCTAACCGCTTTACCATACCACCCTTTAATAGTAAGATAAAATAAAGGATATGGTAAATTAAAGAATGCCGCATAAGGTGAATTATCACCAGCCTCAAATAATGCTCGACCTTTAATATCAACTAATCTCATAGAGATTGTGGGTAAAAAATCTAAACCTTGTCTAATTTGAATTGAGGTTATCCCCAATAATCCATTATCAACAGACCCTGGTTTACCATCTGATGTCATTGTTTGTGTGATATAATAATCATCACTTTTATTTGGATTTTGAACTGAATTTAACTTAACTTGATTAACACCTTTACCTTCAAGAGTTCCTTTTCCCGTAATCTCATCAGTATACGCATTATCCAATTTACCTTTATTACCAGGATTTAAAAAGTTAATTTTAGCTATTGATACTGTTCTAATTTCGTCATTATTTGCCGCACCAATTGCTAACTTAGTTCTTGGTAATAAATTACACTCTAAGTTTGCGTACATCACCAAATCTTCTTGATTAACGTATCGTTCTTTTACTTTTTTATTTTCATCAACAACTTTATTTGGGTCTATTATTGTTATGTTGTTGTAATCGAATTCTACTAATATATTTTCTGACTTATCTACCATAATAAAAGAAGTGATTATCTAATTCATTTTTATAATCTTGTAGAGAAGCTACTAAAGGAAATGGAATTGTCAAGATAGAACCATCCGGAATAGACCACTCATCACAACCATAGAAACCATTTGCGAGAAGTATTAACCACCCAAATGTTGGTGAACTATAGTATTGTTGAGATATCTTGTCCATTCTAGATTGACCAAGTTTGTAAATATATCTTTTATCAGTAGATTTACTTGGCAACGAAACGTGGGGAACAATTGTTTGAGTTCCATTTAATAAAAATTCGTTATATCTATTATAATTTTGTCTTCCCGTCATTTTTAATTAAATTGTGTTTTATCTGTCCAAATAGTTTTATCACCATTGTTATTACCATTAAATAATAATTGTAAATCAGTACTTTGTTTAGTAACAGTTGTTGGATTAGGTGTTGTTGTATAAGTAAATTTACGTGTTTTTCCTTTATTGTAAGCAGTCGTTTTAATATACGTCACATATTCCGCGTTTTTCTTAATATTTGCATATCGTTTAGTTTCCGCATCTAATTCATCAACGACTTTATCTCTAAATGAATCACATATTTTATCAAATTGTTTTTTCAAACTACTAGGTGAAGTTACTTTAGATAAGTCACCAGATATTATAGTTGTTTTAAAACTTTGAAGTTTATTTTTATTACTAAAAATTTGAGCCATAACCATAAAGAAACTTTTATCAACTAAATTATCAACATCAAACGATGATGAACTTGAAGTAAAACTTCCCGGTTTATCATATGTCTTACTAGGTATAACTCCTTGAGCTGGATTACTAATAAACTCACCATAAGAATTAACTTTTTGACCAACTATCCCAAAATCTTTTAATAATTCCTCAAACGTATTCGGTTCAACACTTGCTTTATCAACTTCTGATGTACCTGAAATACTATATATTTTAGGACCTAAATTATTAATAATTAAACCATCAGTTAATGTTGTTATTAAATTAACTTTTCTAAACACCTGAACCATTGTTTGTTCTTGTTGTGTTATATTATTGGCGATAAGTGTAATACCATTACTAAAATCATTTTTATAATCATTAATATATTTTTTTAAATTATCTTTAACTCTATTAACAACCGTCTCGTCATTATATTGTAACGCCTTTAACCCAACAATTAATACGTTCTTACCACTGTCTATATCCGCAATCACACCATTAAATAACTCATCAATACTCGATTGGAATGTTGATTTACCAAAAATAGGTACTTTTAAAGATTGTGAAGGTATTGTAAACTCTCCATTTATATATTGTCTTGATTTACACATTAATTGCCAAATTCCGTCATTATATGATTTTGTTGTACTTTCCGCTTGATTAACAATATTAGTATAATAGTCCTTAGTAACATCTAACAATGTGTCCATTATTGATTTATAATTAATATCACCAGTATCTCCACTAGAATTTGGTACGGTTGTCATAATTTGACCTATAGTCGTTCCGGCATCATTTGTTTGTTGATTCACAACATCATTTGAACTAACGGTTGGTTGAGTTCCAACAATTGCCTGTACTGTTTGTGCATCTAAAGCACTTGTGTCTTCAGTCGCGGTTGCTCTCTCATCATAAATCTCAGTATTTGCATAGTAATTAAATGATAAAGCATTTTGTAACTCTTCAACAGGTTTAGCAAGACCCATACCACCAATCATATCAAAACCTAATGTTACTTTAGCTAACATTGGTTGAACACCAATCCCTTCAGGGTTCATATCTAAAAGTAATGGTTCATAACTAAAACTAAGAGAGTTTGGTATTATTTTAGTATTATAAAAATCACCAATTCTTAATACCAACACCGGTGGAGCACCAAATGACGTATTTGCTGCATCATTATATTTTGGTTTACCATCTGTTCCAATAACAGGTATTGTTTCACCAGGTCTAACACATTGATTTAAAAATGTTAAACGAGAATTTAACCCTTCAGGTGTCATAGAGTGAAATGCCGGATTAAAATATTTAATTTTTTCCTGAATTGAATCATATACCATCGGTGAACTCTCTTTAATAGCTTCAAAATAATTACATTCAGATAACATCTGTCTAATTATTTTTTTGGTTATACCTTCTTTAATTTTTTGTTGAATTGTAACAATTGGTTCCGGTGGTTTTGTTGTCCCAGTTGTTGGTGTAACAATTTTTGGTGGTGGAGGTGGTGGTGGAGGTGTCGGTGCCGGAGTTACTTTAATATTTTGAATTTTAACACGTCTACAAGCCATAGCGTTTACAGAATAAACTTGAGCCTGTTTATTAGTATCTTGATTAGGATTAATTTCCGCCTTAATATCTTGAGTACAATTAACTTGAGAACCCAACCCTAATGGACTTATAGGTATTGATATTGTTTCGCCCGCCGCAATAGTATTTATGGTTAAAGTTTTATCATCAATATATTTAGATAATGTTTCACCCCCAACAGAAAATGTTTTCAAAAAGTTAATAACCGAATCGTATCGTCTTTTAGATAAATCCACATTATAACTTTGAGATGCCGGAGCAGATGCTGACGCAATCATATCGATAACAATCGCACCTTTCTTATTTTTTAAAATAGCAAGAGCGTCAGTAAAAAAGTTTTTTTCTCCTTCGGTAATAAATTTAAAATTTGGGATAATAACGGTATCAAAAAAAGATGTCGTATTTTTACTAGTAGAACCATTTTTAAATAAACCATCCGCAGTATGTTGATAAAATTCTTTATATAAGTTATCAACATATTTGTTATAGTCACTAAGATAAGTGCTATCTGCCTTCACATTACCTTTATGATGTGGCCCCGGAATATCATTATCAAAATAAAATGCAAATTCTTTATATCTATTTTGAAAATCAGCAATAGACGTATCCGGATTTGTTTGAGGAACACTTGTGTTATTTGTCGTATTATCTGTTGGTATATTTTTAGAGGCATCTTTAATATCTTGTTCCGTTGATTTAGGATTTGTTAATATTGTTTGATATGTATATAAATCTTTAATCGGAATAGTATTAAATTTTTGAGCTAATTGATAAATATCATATTTTACACATCCCGCAAAAAATGAATCCATAATTGAATTAATTCTATCTTTTTTCTGTCCTTTTAATTGTTTTTCAACAATTGTGTTCATAACAGATGGATGGTCAACAATAATCTTCCAACTTAATGTACCACTTCTTTTAGTGTCTTTATACGTATATATTGGTTCCGGTCTTCCCAAAAATGATGTTGGAGTCCAACTAGCAGTACTACTATCGGCAAAAGTAAGTTCATACGGTGGAAACCACATAACTCGACCTCCATTTGGGCCTTTTTCACAAACAGGTAATTCATCATAAGTAAATCCTGGTTTACTTGATGTTCTCCAAGCCAGATTCTCAATTGAGAACATATATTTTTTAGCATATCCCCCTCTTCCACTACCCAATAAATCAAATGGCTCATCACCATCCGGAACAATGTTTGTTGAACCAGGATTTCTCATTGGAGCAATGTTAAGGTTATATGTGTTATCTAATACAGAGTTTGTAAATCTTCTTCCTGATGTTGTGATACCATCTGTTTTTTGTAAATCAGCATAAGTGTAATATGGAGTATCTTTAGCAAATACTCTACAATACTCAATTCCTGCCTCACCACCAGTTGTTTGGTCTGTATAAGACACAACTTGAGAACCTTTGGTCATTTCTTTATAACCATCGTGGAATACTTTACTAACTTGGTTAATTGCGTTACCAACGTGTTTTAATCTTGAGATACCTTGAACATTGTCAGCAGAATTTACTAATCTTTGTGTTTCATCTAAAATAGACGTTTCTTTAAATTTTAAATTTGTGGATTCATCTCTAGTATAGTTACTACTAATTTGATTAAACCCATCATCCATTGAACCTTGTCCACCACCAGGAGTTGCGTGATATCCCGCAGCACCTTTATATTTTGGGGATGTCCAAACAAAATTACCATCAATACCCCCTTCATCACTTAATGATTTACCCGCCAAACCAAAATTAAGTAAATCAGAATTACCTTCAAATAAAATACCCAATTCTGATGGTCCATATACCGGAGAATCTTCTTGTTGACCAAAAGCATTTACCGGAACTTGATTTGCAGGTGAAGTTATTGATGATGGTTCAGCAGTTTTACTACCAACATAATAACCACCCTTTAATGTACCATTACTATTTAATACGGCATCAAATATAGCCTGACCAACACCTAATATACCACCATATTGGTGATTATATGCTGGTTGATATCTATTATAATCAAGATTATTAAATAATGCAGACCTTTGACCATTTCCGGTATTTACCAAAAATATTTCAGAAGGATTTCTTTTATTGTTTAATATTGGAGATAATAATCCTCCGGTTAATTGATTTGCAACATTTAAAGCGGTTGAGGTTTGTTGTGTTTGACCATTCCTTGTATTATCGTCAAAATAATCACCAGGTATTAACGAAACCGGCCAATAAGCCCCAGCCAATTTAGTAATTAAATCAACAGCACCAACAACAGGGTTTTCAGGTACCGTAATTGCCCAATTTTTATAAATTAAAGGTTGTTGTCCTGATATTAATAAACTAGCCTCAAATGGGTCTTGTAATGAATTTAAATTAACCAACCCAACAGTGTTAATTAAAATTTCTCTATCAATTCTATATTGAAAAGATTCTTTTAATTTTTTAGAGGCCAATCGAGCCATAAACGAATCCTGAGATAATGAACCACTATCACCTGTTGGATTATCACTTAATAAAATACTATATGGAGAATATGTTGAAGGTACAAAATTTGAACCATAGGGTATATGTAATGGTGCACCTAATCCTGCGTCGGTAGTAATATCTACCATATCATTATAACCCCCAACAGGACCAAAATAATTTACAACATAAGCACTATCAATAAAAAATTCATTTACTAAATCTAATACTGTATCATCAGGTCCATATTCACCTTGATTTGAATTAATTGGTAATGGAACACCATTATAATCAATTGTTGTATTATAACCCCCATTAGGACCGAATTGGTTTAATGGATAAAGTTGTGCCGCAAATGGGTCATTTGCAATTAAATCATTTGGAGAATCAATAACACTATAAGCACTTAAAACTGTTTCAGTATCCAAATCTGACGATGGTGGAGAATAAACACCTGTAACACCATATGGTGATAAGTTTTTACTTAATAAAGTATTTCTAAACGATGATGTTGACGCAAATGATAATGGACTATTTGACATATTTTATTCTTTTATAATAAATAGATTCTCACCTATTTTTTTAAACTGTTTTAATGTGGGGATTCATTTCTTTTTGTTTACTTGGGGAACCACCTGTTAAACCACCGTTATGTATAGCCATTCTACTCGCCTCAGCCACCTTATCCGTAAAATCTTTACTTCTAAATAATTCAGCCACTTGTTCTTTATCAATATTACCTGTAGAATTTACATTAACTTCGTGTTTTATGGTTATATCCATTTTTGACGACATTGAACCACTTCCTGATTTATTACCATCTAAGTTAGTTCCCCCGGCCATAACAAGTTTATCTTCCGGTAATGTTTGAATAACAAAATCTTTAACTTTAACTTCTTGAGTTTTTGTACTTGACATTCCTTTCATTTGATTACTTAATGTACCTAAACCCGTTGATAATAATTTAATCACTTGATTTTGAGAATTACCTAATTCTGAAGTTGATTTTTTAGCATTTGTCATAACTTCAGTAAATGTTGAACCGAATGAATCTTTAAGATTACTACCTATTTTACTAAGAGATTCAGACACATCTGACATATTACCAGCACCTTTTGCAAATTTATTTAAAACATCAAAAGCAATATCACTATTTTTATCTATCCCTTTAGTTATTCCTTTACTAGTAATTGGTTTAACTACTTTACCTAAAGTACCCATTATTTCTCTTGGTGCTTCAGTCATATCTTTACCAATTCTACTACCAGCAATTGCTGATGGTAATATTTTAGAAATACTCTCTAATTGCTTTAACATCAAAGTTTGAGTATCTAACTGACCTTTAGTTAATTCTTCCATCGTTTTTGGTTTTGACGCTTCCGCCAACTGTGCAATATCATCTTTACTTAACTCTGAAACTGCCTTTTCTTGAGCTTTACCCTCTTTATCCGTAAAATTAACAACATATTGGCCACCTTTCATTTCTGCCATATTGGCTATCATTGTTTTTTGTTCGTCTGTTGCCGTTGGAAATTTAATCTTCTTCATTTTATCATCCAAATCAGCACTTGCCAACGCCATTTTAGATAATTGACCTAATGGTAATCCCATTTCTTTTTCAATTTCCCTCATTTGACGTTTAGCCCCCGGCATAATTTCAAAACCGGTTCCGTCTTTTTTCAATTGAGTAAATTGTTGGGACATTTTAGCGATTTGATTTTGTAACTCACCTGGGTCATTTTGAGCTAAATCCATCATTCTTAATGGGTCTAGTAAATCCCCTTGAGCAACACCTAATCTTTGCATTGCTGCCGCCATATTAATTGCACCTTCAGGGTCAAAAACTTTTTCAGCAAAATCTAATGAAGATTTCATATCAATTCTTAAAGTTGTTGCTTGAGCCGCCATTTTTGCCAATCCTTGAACACCACCTTCAAAGTTATATTTGTTAAGGGCTTCCATATTAGTTAATACCTGGAATGACACTTTTTCAGCATTTACCCCCGAAGCTCTTGCAATATTAACAACATCACCTATTTGTTTTGTTGCATCATAAACAGAAATTCCAACATCTTTAAATGATTTAGTAATGTTACTCATTTCTTGATTAGAAGCCTTTGAAGATGCGTACATATCCTTAAAAGCATCAGAAGATATCACAACATTTTTACCTAAAGCATCTGAAATATCTTTTTGCATACCAATAATACTACCAAGGTCACCACCTAATGCAGTCACATCAGGTATTGCATTAGCTAAATTTTGTCTAATTGCCGCAACAGCATCCCTACTAGCCCCAAACGTTTTTAAAACGTCCGCAGCACCCATATCAACCTCTTTTAATGCCTGTTTAATTTGACTTGGGTCTATATTGGAAATAAACGCATCAGCAATTTTAATACCCGCTTCCTTTAACCCAGCCAACAAACCTCCTTTATCTTCGTCCGCCATAACAAATGTGTTTTATAAATAAATACACCAAAGAGTAGTTTTAAATTACGTCTTTGGTGTATTATCTTCGATTATCCTATCTATAAGGTATTTCCTAACATATGTCGGAATTTGAAAGAACTCAGTGTATGAAGTCCTAATAAATTTCGCCATAAAATAATATTCTTCAATTAAAAATTGTCGGTGGTTAGAAGAAAGGCCGAAAAAACTCCACCCCAAACGATATCTCGAATGATACCTTTTCTCCTGAAGGGGCGATTACTGTTCTCATTAACTCTAATGAAGGTTGATTATCTCTAATAAATTTACGGATATATTTTGAATCCATAATTGGTAATGATGAACAAGTCATAGTAATATTTGTTTTATCACTATCCCCATTAATTTCCACAATATGTTTCATTAATCTAAGTGTTACTACCGGAGCTGGTCGTCCAACAGGATATGAATCAACTATTGAACTAATTTCTATTGTATCCGCGTAAGTTAACGGTCTTAATTTGACGGTCATTCCCGATTTTGGTAATACAGTTGTAAATAACCCGTTTTCATCCGGTTTAGACTCAGTTTTTTTAATATTTAACTCATCTAATATAACAGTTTGTGAAAAAGGTTTTTTTGTTTGGGGGTCAGTTAATGTAACATCATATTCAGGCCCAAAAGATGTATTTCTTAAGAATAACAATATTGCCTCAACATCTCCATCAATTAATTCTTCCGGTCTTATGTCGTGTTCATATAATTTATTTCTTAATAATGCCATAATGATATTATCATTACTACCTTGTCCTGACATTAACATATTCTCATCTGTTGCGGTTAAATAACCAACCTTAACCGATTTCTTTTTTGATTTGTAAAAAATACCACCCGACGGTAATTGTACCACATCGTGAGGTAAATTAAAATTCTCGGTTCCCGCATTTATCGTATCTTGTTCCATATAATTTTGTTTTTATTATAAATAATAGTAAGTTAAAATATTTTATAAAGTATTCTAAATAAAAAATCCCACTACAGTGGGATTAATTTTAAATTTTATATTGAATTAGTAAACTAATATACATCTATCCATACGAATAGTTGTTGAAATTGTTGCTAAAGCGTCTGAACTATATTGTAAAGCATCGAAATTAACATCACTTAAGAAAGAACCTTCTAAAATCCATTTTTCCACAACAACACCTGTTGGGTCTAACATTTCAAGGTCAATGTTTTTCTTATATCCCGCTGCGTACCCCATACGACCTGTTACAGACTCAGCACATAAACGAACCCACTCCATAAGAGCTTGAGATGCTGATGGACCGATTGGGTCACGGAATTTAACGTTAATTGTACCCCAAACAAAACGTCCTGCGACGTATGTTTCAGTATTTAAGAAAGGTATCGCCACCGGAGTTATCGTTATGTGTGGTCTAGATGCCGATTCTACGAACCATTCGTTAATCCCTAAGGAAGAAGGGAATCGTATAATAAACCTATTTTGTCTTTTTGGTTCATACGGTATGGGCATTTTCATTAATAAATCAGCCATTGTCTATTTGTTTTTTAAATTTTATTTTTTATCTTGTTTATTATAAATATAACCTATTTAATTTTTATTACTTTACTTTTAAAATTAAAATATTTATCATTCTAGAAATCCTAGTTTTTATATTAATATTAATTAATTAGTTTTTATTAATTAAATATTTTAAATTAATTTAATATTCTCTTTTAATTCCTCCAGCAGTTGAATATGTTTTAATTATATTTTCTGGATTTTTCTCAAAATGTTTTTTTACAACTTCCACATTTTTTAAGTCGTCATCTGAAAAACCTATCTTAGGAACAAAATAATTGTTTATTTTATTTTTTAAGAAAGCTTTCTTTTGTATATGTTGAGACATTTTTAAAACATATTCAGAAAACTCATCTAACGCTTTAATTTTACCTTCTTCCGGGTTTGTTGCGGAACCTTCACCATAGCTCACAGGATAAAATCTACATAAATCCAAATATTCTCGAATCATTTCTCTTTTAGAGGTATTATCCTCATCCGCCAAATCTCTGTATTTTTCTAAATTTTTAACTAATTCATTTGAGTCAATACCATTAAGGTTAGACACAATATAATTATAACAAGCTTCTTTTAACACTGATGGTGTATGTCCTCTTGCGGTTACGATTGAAAAAATTGAACCGTTATTAATTGCCTCAACAAAATCAGCCCAAGCCGGACCTGGTTTTGCAGTCATTGCATCAACAATAAATTGTTTATCACCTTTAACACCAAACCATCTAAAAGGGTTTTCTGCAAAACCAACTATGGTATGACCATCAAATTCTATAGGTTCTTTTCCAATTTCTTCTCTATAAGTTGCAAAATCTTCAGTAGACATACCTACTTCATCACCATCTTCATCTTTTAATATAATTTTGGTTGGCATTGACACTATATTATCGTCCCAATCAAAAGCATAATACTTTTCATCCGGAGCACCTGTTTCATCAATACCCTCTACAATTTTATTTTTTAACATAATTTTAAATTAAGGCTTAATTATGACCCACTATTACAATGGGTCATAATTTTTTTATTATATATTCTCAAAAGAAGCTCCTGTTGGAGTAATATAGAATGTAATATCTATAAATTCTAATGATTTGGTTGGTTTGATGTAAATCTTACCAGTCATTTGATTTCTGTCTAAATCAGCAGCATCTGAAGATACTGTAACTCGGAAATCATATAAACCTCTATCTCTTCTGATAGCGTCTAAGATAGGATTAACCGCATTTAAGAAATCCTGTCTTACTTTTTGGTCGTTTTGTTCAAACAATAATCTTACCGATACTGCAGAAATCAATTTACGAGCTTGAAGTAATAATCTTCTAACATTTATTCTATCAAGTGCTGATTGAGCAATTTGTAGAGTTTTGTTACCCCAAATTACAGTTCCTACATCAGAGAAAGTAGCAATTGGATTGATACGACCTTGATAAAGAACATCTCTA
>Ga0114967_10002083_pt1 | contig 16802 bp, 16 predicted proteins | sample M_130628_MF_Meta_FD_92639 | JGI IMG/M metagenome (GOLD analysis project Ga0114967, IMG submission 92639) | Freshwater microbial communities from Lake Montjoie, Canada to study carbon cycling - M_130628_MF_MetaG | ecosystem: Environmental > Aquatic > Freshwater > Lake | place: Lake Montjoie... | reverse complement strand
TGGGTTAAGAGTTTTTTAAGCATCGGACAAACTACTTTTATTTTCACCAGAGTCGCCGCTGAGAATTGCTCAGCAGGCATCTGAACTCGTACGAACCGCTCCTTTGCATGTCCGATGCCAGCGTGTAGGAGTGCGTGATGCTTTGAAGCGGACGAATTAGCGGAGCGCGCGGGAGATTTTCTTAACGTGATAAACCCCTTTAAACAAAAGTGTTTCGAGGTGTCGCGCCTTTTCTAGCGACGGACGGTGGAAGTGGAATTATTTCAAGAAACTAATTCTAGAAGGCTCGGAAGAATTTGCCCGCACAGCCTTGTGAAGAAATTGAACAAGCAACGATCAGAAACCGATCAATCTGCCAGCAATCAATCTTGCGTGATCGCTCGCATCTCAGCTTCGAGTTGCTGACGCAACGACTCGCGTTCGGCGTCGGTGGCCTCACGCGGCACATGCATGACTTTGCCCGTGGTAATGTCGCAGCGCGCGAACAGTAGGGGGATTTGAAACCGATCCCAGCTCTTCAGTTGGATTTTCCAGTTTAACCGATAAGAGGCTGGCACGATTGTCAATCCAGTGAGTTGTGCCGTGGCGATCACGCCATCGCGCACGACGTAGCATGGACCGCGAGGGCCATCAGGTGTGATGGCGAGGTCGTAGCCAAGATTGCCCCAGGCGACAAGTTCCCGCAACGCCTGAGCGCCACGCCTCGACGATGATCCGCGTACCGGTTCAATGCAGAACAATTCTAGCACACGCGCCAACAGTCCGCCATCTTTGCTGGCACTCACGAGTGCACCGAGCTTGCGTTCTGGCTGATAACAACGGACGAACCGCTCATACATTGTCAAACTCAGTGCGAGACGATTGTGCCAGACGGCAAAGATAATCGCCTCCTTCGGCGCACCGGAAAAATATCCTGAACGATCATCTAGCCGGAAACGGATCGTCGCCGCCATGCAACGCACGATGAGCCAGATCAAACGCGCAGCCAGCCGCTGATGCCATTTGGCGCGATGTGGCACAACAATACCTGACTTGAGCATCTGGGGTTTTACTTCTGGCATCTTCAACCTTTTTTCAGCGCAGCTCGGACGAGCTCTTCCACGCTAGCTTTTTCCCCGAGCATCGCCTGTGCGGCCCGGACAGATTCGTGCGCCTCGGGTTGCTTGAAGCCTAACGCCATCAATGCTAGCACCGCGTCGTTCACCTTTTGATCGGATGCCGAGAGCGACCGCGCCGCGCTCGTTGCTTCCCACGCGCCTGCTGCGCCGACCTTGTCGCGCAACTCCACGACGATGCGTTCGGCAGTCTTCTTGCCGACACCGGAGATCTGCGAGAGGGATTTCACATCCCCACTAGCCACAGCACCACGGAAAGTCACAGCGTTCATGCCGCTCAAGACATTGAGCGCGGTCTTGGGGCCGATGCCGCTGACGTTGTTGATCAACATGCGAAACAGTTCGCGCTCGGCCACAGTCATGAAGCCGTAAAGCAAATGAGCATCCTCGCGCACGACGAGGTGCGTGAGGATTGTCACCTCGCCGCCGGGTTGCGGCAGCTTGTCTAAGGACGACAACGGAATCAGCACATCGTAGCCGACACCGTTGACGTTCACCGTGACTGACGTGGGTAATGCGTCAACCAGTTTGCCTTGGAGAAAAGAGATCATGACGATGTAAAATTCAAATCTGTTTCGCGGTGCTCAGATTGTAGCGGCTGCGCTCCAATGTTTGCGCCTGCACCAACGCCAGCGCTAGCGCGTCAGCGGCATCGGCATCGGGCAGTTCGTCCAGTTGCAACATGCGTTGCACCATCTTCGCAACCGCCAGTTTTTGGGCGGCTCCATAGCCTACGATGGCCTGCTTCACCTTGCGCGGAGCGATTTCGTAGATATCTAGCCCTGCTTCGCCGATGACTGCCAGCGCCGCCCCGCGCGCTTCGCCCATGATGATGGCGGTCTTGATGTTTTGCGCGAAGAACAATCCCTCCACCGCACAGATCGTGGGTTGAAACTTCCTCAACACATCGCGCAGCGTCTGTGAGATGTGCGCCAGACAACGCGAGTGTGGCCAGTGCTTCGGACAGGAGATCGTACCGTGCGCCAGCGTGCGAGCGTGGGGTTTTGTCAATTCGATGACGCCGTAACCTGTGCCACGCAACGACGGATCCACTCCCAATACGATTTTATGCGCGCTGACTTGTGACGCTCTCAACGCATCAACGCTCTTCATCGCAGAACGCGTTTTGAGTCCGGTGACGCGCGCGTTCATTTCGTTGAATTGCTGGAGTGTGATGCCCACACACGCACTCTGCCAATGATTGGAAGTCCGCAAAAGAATAAAACTAGGGATGCGCTCGCAAACTGGACTGGCAATCCTCACCAACAACGCTAACTTTGCCGCGTGAACTTCGAACATTCAGTCGCAGCGCATTGGAATCAGGACTTCGATGAAGTCCGGCTGAGCCAATGGGCGAAAGACTTGCGAAAGCAACTGAGCGCTCCCCAAGTCTCGCTCGGCCTTTTGTTCATGACGCCACGATTTTTCTCGCAGGCCAAGCAGATCCTCGAAATTCTCCGCGTTCATGCGCGCATCCCGTTGCTTGCGGGTTGTTCCAGCACCGCGCTCGTGGCGGGCAATGAGGAGTTAGAGGAAAACCCCGGCATCGTGCTCGCGCTGTATTCGTTGCCTGGTGCAAAGCTCGCCGGGATTTACTTCACGCAAACACAGGTGGAAGAAGCCGATCGTCAAACCTACTGGCAAGGGTTTTCGGAAATCACCGCTAGTCAAACCAACGGCTGGCTCACGTTCATTGATCCGTTCCATCTTGACTCGGAATCTTGGTTGCGCACGTGGAATGAATCCTATGCCGGAGTGCCAGTCTATGGCGGACTAGCCAGCGGAGTTTTTGCTGAACAAGTCACACAGATTTATCTCAACGGTGATGTCTATGAAGAAGGCGGCGTGGCCATCTCTGTCGGTGGCGACGTGAAACTCGCTGGCGTCATCTCACAAGGTTGCACCCCCATCGGCGACACTTGGACGCTCACGCGCGTCGAGCAAAACCTCATCCACAAGATCGCAAATCGTCCGGCCTATGAAGTTCTCTCCGAGACTGTGAACGAGATGCCAGCGGACGAACAAAAGAAAGTGCGCGGCAATCTGTTCATAGGACTCGTCGTCAACGAATACCTCGACGACTTTCATCGCGGCGATTTCCTGGTGCGCAATCTTCTCGGTGGCGATCCGCAGACCGGCGTGCTGGCCGTGGGCGCGATGCCGCGAGCCGGTCAGACGATGCAATTCCAGCGGCGCGATGCCGAAGCTGCTACCGAAGACATGAACGAACTGCTTGGACGTACGCACATCCAGCTCGGCGGCGCGACGGTTTATGGCGGATGCCTCTGCTGTTGCAACGGACGCGGCAAACATCTCTTCGGCGAATCCGGTCACGACGCGCAACTCGTCCAGAGAAAATTCGGCGGCATCGGGCTGTCTGGTTTTTTCTGCAACGGCGAGATCGGCCCGGTTGGTCAGAAGAATTTCCTCCACGGTTACACTGCCTCGCTGGCGTTGTTTGTGAAGAAGTGAGAGTGCAGCTTGTCCCCTCTGCGTCTCTGCGGTTAATCCTTTTTCACCGCAGAGAAACAGAGCCAAACAAAGAGCTTGCTGGAAAACGATGGTCAGCTTAAATCCAGCCATGAACTGGCAAGAAAAGAGAAATCGTTTCATCAACTTGCATCATAAAGTCTCCCTATGTATTCACCCTACCTCACTAGCACCATAGGCCGATTCTATTGGAAGACTGTTAAGAGGTGGCCTGTAATTCATTTCCTGTGTTGTTGTTTCGGTGTTGCGGTTGGAATTGGCGCTTGTTGCCTCTTTGGTGAAGCTGAACCCAACGAACGAAAAGCCATATTTTGCAGAGCAATTGGTGTTCTTATGTTGGTTGTTTATGGGTGGATAGTCGCAGTATTCGCCACCAAATTCGCAAGGGGCACCTGGAGCAGCCACTGTGATGATCGGATCATCCAATTTGGAAGACTTTCGTGATCGGTCTCCACGGTAGTAACTATCTGTCGTCAAATCTGCGTCAATGAAGCAGCGTTTAGGTATCATTTTCACCTTGATAGCAATGGTGCTGACTTGGCCACTCCATATCGGTGCTGCCTCGTTTGTTCTCGCAGAATCAATTGGAGAATTTATTGCGCCGGGCAAAGACCACGTCCTGCTCTGGCTACCTATCTGCGGAGCTGGGATTGGTTTCTTGGTATTCCTCATCGTTGGTTTGCTAGCAAGACGCAGGCGGGATTTGTATTTGTCTGCGTTTGTATTTCTCAGTGGCTTGTGGATAGTCGCTAGAAGTTTCCCGCATCCGTCTGCTGATTGGACTATTCACATTTACGACTGGATTTTGTGCATCGGGTTAGGCGTTCTTTTGATTCTGTCTGCTTCGTATTTGATATGGCTGGCCCGACACACCACATCCATTCCAAACCAATGAACGACTCGGTTCATACGCCCCGCGTCACGCCTTCTTGCCAAATTCCTTATCCAGCGGAATTAGCAGCACCACGATGAAACTCGGAATCGTCGCGAGGATCACCCATATGAAGAAATGTTGGTAGCCGATGAGTTCCTGCAACCAGCCGCTCCACATTCCGGGTATCATCATGCCCAACGCCATGAAGCCCGTGCAGATGGCGTAGTGCGCGGTCTGATGTTTGCCGCGCGCGATGTAGATCATGTAAAGCATGTAGGCCGTGAATCCGAAGCCGTAACCGAATTGTTCCACCGCCACCGCCGCGCTGATGAGCACGAGACTGTCCGGTTGCGCGTAGGCCAGATAGATGAACGCCGCGTCCGGCAGATGGATGATGCACACCATCGGCCACAGCCATTTCTTCAAGCCGTGTCGTGAAGCCACCATTCCTCCGAGCAATCCACCGCACGTCAGCGCGATGATGCCGATGGTGCCATAGACCAAACCTACCTGCCCGGTGGTGAGTCCCAGCCCGCCGACTTCTCGGCCATCCAACAGGAATGGCACGACCATCTTCACGAGTTGCGATTCGCCGAAGCGATAGAGCAACAGAAACAGCAACAGGATGCCAATGCGTTCCTTGACGAAAAACGAGCCGAACGTCTTAAAAAACTCGCTGATGAACGTGACGATGCTGTGCGCGTCCCCAGGCTTGTCGCTCGCAGGATGCGGCAGAATGAAGCGATGCCATACGCCGAACAGGATGAACAATCCGACCAGCGTGAAAAACGTGATCGTCCACGAGAGTGGGATGTTGCCGGAGCGGATCTCGAACGTGGCGGAGGTGGCGGTCTTCAACTTGGGATCAAGCTGGAGGACGACGAGCGCGGGTTTGTTCCAGTTCGAATCGTCGAACACGAGTCGCCCGCCTTCGGCGAGCGAGACGCTTTTGTCGCCGGACTTGAACGCAGGCGTCACGACGATCTCTTTGCCGGGCGGCTTGGAGAGATGAAGCGAAACCACCGCCAGATTCCCTGCGATGTCGGACTTGGCTTTAACGTCCGGCCCAAAATGTTGTCGCAAGAATCTACCAGCCGGTTCGGACACACTGCGCGTCCACCATGAAGGCGACTCGTCTTTCTTGGTCGCGGCGGCGAGTTGTTGCCGCGTGCGCGTGAAGTTGTTTGTGATGTTTGATTGCTTGGCAGAAGCGAGCAGCGCGCTGACTTCTGATTTGGCGCGCGGCTGAGAATTGATCGTCACGCTCGCAGGCTCGGCCAAGACGCGCAGTTCGCCCTCGCTGGCCATGAAAAGCGTTGCTGACGTTGGAAGGACTGACTCAACCAAAGCTGTTTCAGGTCGAGCCTCCACAGCGAGTTGTAATTTCGGCAATCCCGTGTGGCTTTGGATATAGCCCGCAAGAATCACGAGCAATCCTTGCCCGAAAATGTTCGAGACACGATAAAACGTGCTGCGGATGCCGACAAAGAAGGATTGTTCCTTTTCCGTCGTCGCGAGCAGATAGAATCCATCCGCCGCGATGTCATGCGTGGCGGAGCTGAACGCGAGCAACCAGAAACAGGCGAGCGTCCATTGGAAGAAATTCGTCGTCGGAATCGTCAGCGCCACACCCGCGAGACCGCCGCCAATCAAGAGTTGCATCGTCCAAATCCACCAACGGCGCGTGCGCAAAATATCCACCACCGGACTCCAGAGCGGTTTGATGACCCACGGCAGATACAGCCAGCTCGTGTAAAGCGCGATGTCGGTGTTGGAGATGCCGAGGCCTTTATACATCACCACGGACAGCGTCATCACCAACACGTAGGGCAAACCTTCAGCGGTGTAGAGCGTCGGCACCCACGCCCACGGACTGCGAGAGGATTGTTTCTGGCCCGAATTCATGGAGCGAGTGTTGGACAAAGAACAGCCAGTCGCAAGCGGAGAGTCAATGGGCTGAAGGCGCGCGATGCAGCAGCCGCAATATCACGCCCGAATTTCACCTGTGGATTTTGGACCGTTAAATTGCTACGCTGCCGTAGTTGATTACCTGACGCATTGAAAGCCTTAGTCCAAACCAGAAACACACGCACCGAAAGGGTCTTCCTTGTCGGTGTGGAATTGAAATCCGATGACACAAAAAATCTCCGCGAGTCGCTCGACGAACTCGCTGAGTTGACGGCGAGTGCAGGCGGAGAAGTCGTGGGTGAGGGAATCCAGAAAATCGAGACGCGCAATCCCGCCACCTACATCGGCAAGGGCAAGGCAGGAGAGTTCGCGGCGTTCTGCAAAGAGAACAACGTGGACACTGTGATCTTCGATGATGAACTTTCCCCCGCGCAGACGCGCAACCTGGAAAAAATCTTCGAGATCAAAATCCTGGATCGCACCGCGCTCATCCTCGACATCTTTTCGCAACGCGCTCGCACGCGTGAAGGCAAACTCCAGATCGAACTCGCACAACTCCAGCATTTGCTCCCGCGCCTCACGCGATTTTGGGGTCACTTGTCGCGTCAATCCGGTGGCATCGGCATGCGCGGCGGTGAAGGCGAATCGCAGCTTGAAGCGGATCGCCGCAAGGTGGGTGAGCGTATAGACCGTATTGAGCGTGACTTGGTGGCAGTGCGTCAACAGCGCGAGACGCAGCGTGCTGGGCGTCAGCGCAATCAATGGCCGCTCGCATCCATCGTCGGATACACGAATGCAGGCAAGTCCACGTTGCTCAACAAGCTCACCGGCGCAGACGTGTTGGCCAAGGATATTCTGTTTGCCACGCTTGATCCGACGACGAGGCGGCTGCATTTGCCGACGAACCAAAACATTTTACTCACGGACACCGTGGGCTTCATCAAGAAACTTCCCCACGGATTAGTGGAGTCATTCAAAGCCACTCTCGAAGAAGTGGTGCAGGCCGATCTGTTGTTGCACGTCGTGGATGTGAGTCACCCGCAGGCGGACGAGCAGATTGCTGCTGTGAACAGTGTATTGAACGAACTTGGGGCGGGCAATAAAGCCACGATGATGGTATTCAACAAGGTGGACCAGTTGAACGGCGGCGGCACGTTGACGCGCTTGCATGAGTTGTATCCTAACTCGGTGGCGATCTCCGCGAGGACTGGCAAGGGCGTGGAGGAATTGCTCGCCGAGATCAGCAGTCAGATACGACCCGAGCGCGAGTTCGTGGAATTGAAGATTCCGCATGAACAGGCTGCGACCATCGCGAGGCTTCATAAAGTGGGGCAGGTGATTGAGCGCCGTTATCTGGCGAAGGTGGCGAAGTTCAAAGCGCGCATCCCACCGCATCACCACGCAGAGTTCGCAGAATATCTTGTCGAGCAATGACGCGCTCCGACTAAAAACGGTACGCGGTGAGATAGTATTCGTGACAACCGCCATGAACTTGGATTTAGGCGGGACTGTGAATGTTCTGAGTTTGCTCTGTTTCCAGACAATCTTTCGCCATGTCAAAAATCACTGCGCGCTGGCGAACATCCTGCTTTGCTTGGAGGCAACTGAATCGTTCATGCAGCTAAAGCTTAAACATATCTTCATTGTTGCGCTGGCCATCGCGGGCGCGGAAGGCATCTGGCAGAAACTATCGCTCAAGCCAGCCGCAGAGGAAACCGATGACAAGCCTATTATCGCGTTCGCACGCGAGGCGACAACGACTTCGTTCGGCGCACCGGTGGTCGCGACAAACTGGTCAGGGCAACTCAATCAGGTTCTGATTTCTGGTAGCGCGCCGTCCGATCAGGGAAACACTCTTCTCGCGATGTTGCCGCAAATGCCAGCAGAGGGGCAGATTGACGTGGCGCAACATGCCAGTCGTTTGCTGCCAGATACTTCCTTCGCCAGCTTCGGGTCACAACTTACGAATGCTGCCACGGCTGCTGCGGTGCGCCGCGTGGTGTTTGCCGATCTGCTTTCGCGTCCAAACTCGGTAAAGTTGCCGTGGCTCATCGAAGTGGCTCGCTCGCCAGTGGACAATCAATCGGGCGAGGCGTTGCTCATCTTGAAATCCATACTGCGCGAGGACTACGGTACTGATTGGAACGCATGGCGCGACCGGTCTTTGATTTGGATGATGGAGAATCCATGAGAAGCCTCCCAAGTAAAACCGAGACTTACTATTCGTATAAAAAAAATTGCTCCTATCTCGTCTTCAACTAACCTGCCTCCCTGTTTTTGATAATTTAGAAAAATAAATCACATGCACGATAAGGTTCCATACCTCGATTTACCGGCTCAAATCCGTCCACTTCGCAAGGAGATTGACGCAGCTATCGCGCGCAATCTTGACGCCTGCTCGTTTTGCCTTGGGCCGGATGTTGTCCAGTTTGAAAAAGATTTTGCGAAGTATTGCGGCTCAGAACACTGCGTGGCATTCAATAGCGGCACCTCCGCATTGCATGTTGCATTGTTGCTGTTGAACATCAAGCAAGGCGATGAAGTGATTACCACTCCCTGTACGTTTGTGGCGACCAGTTGGGCGATTTCCTACGTGAACGCCACCCCAGTGTACGTGGACGTGGACGATGCGACGTTCAATCTCGATCCAAATCTCATCGAGAAAGCCATCACTCCCCGCACCAAAGCCATCGTGCCCGTGCATCTCTACGGGCATCCGTTCGACGTTGATCCCATTCTTGCCATCGCAAATAAACATAATCTGCCTATTGTGGAAGACACCGCTCAAGCGCACGGCGCGAAATACAAAGGCAAAAGCGTCGGGACATTTGGCGCGATGTCTTGTTACAGTTTTTATCCTGGAAAAAACCTCGGCGCTGCTGGCGAAGGAGGCGCACTTATCACCAACAACGCTGAATACGCCAAGCGTGCGAGGTCATTGCGTGAACATGGTTCGACGGTGCGTTACTACCATGATGAGATCGGTTTCAACTATCGTATGGAAGGTATTCAAGGCGCGGTGCTCGGCGTGAAGTTGCCGCACTTGCCAGCTTGGACGTCAGGGCGTCAGCGCGTGGCGAAGCGTTACGCGGAACTTCTCAAAGACACACCGCTGCAACTTCCGACGCAGGCAAAATGGGCGGAATCCGTATGGCATCTTTACGTCGTGCGACATCCGAAGCGTGACGCTCTCAAGAAACATCTAGAAGACAACGGCGTGGGCTGCGCTCTGCATTATCCGCTGCCCTTGCACTTGCAAAAGTGCTACGCGCATCTCGGCTACAAGGAAGGCTCGTTGCCGGTCACAGAAAAAGCCGCCCGCCAATGCCTTAGCCTCCCGATTTATCCCGAATTGACCGAGGCGCAGATTCAGCGCGTGGCTGATGTCATTAAGGATTTCTTCAAGAAAAATTAAGCATTCGGCTTTGGTGTCGGCTTCAAACCGCGTTGCCAAAGCTCGAAATAATACAAGGCCACCGCCACAAGCGAGTGGCCTATTTTGTTTTCAGCCACAAGTAGCGGAATGTCCGCCACGGGCACGAGCCGCGTGGACAGGTCTTCGCCAGTATCCCATTCCACGGTGTGAATACACCTGCAATCTTCCACGATGATTGTGTAGCAGGTGTTGTTCATGATCGCAGGGTTCGGGAAAATCTCGCCCAGCAATCGCGCATCCCGCCCTTCGTAACCGGTTTCCTCACGCAACTCTCGCACGCCCGCTGCCACGGGCGAACTGTCCTCGGCATCAATCATCCCGCCGGGAATCTCCAGCTCCACCGTGTCCGAGCCAGGGCGGTATTGTTCTACCATCACAATTTTTTGATCAGGCGTGATGGCGATGACGTTGCACCAGTCGGGGCATTCGATGACGAACAGGTCGTGTTCGTGCCCTGTGCGCGGTGACACTCGGATGTCCGATCGGACATTGAAAATGCGGAACTTGTTCAGCAGTTTAGTCGAGATGAATTTCCATGGTTTGAGGGTCATGCGCGGGGAGAGTCCGAACTCGCGAAGAAAATGTCAAATGCTGAGGTGGTTGCCGGTGTGGCTTGGCGCATTTCCTTGTCGCTAGGCTGCAATTTTGTCAGGCTCGCCGGAATGTTAATTCGTGTGATTGTGTTTCTATGGTTGCTTTCGCTTCCGGTGCGAGGCGTAGAATTGGTTTTTAACTTTGGCGAAGCGGGTGCAGAGCAAGCTCCGGCGGGATTCACAAATGTCGTCGCCGGCGAAGGTAAACCCGGTTTGTGGCTGGCGCGTACATATGAAACAACCGGCGCTACGAACAGCGTATTGTTGACCCAGACGCGCCGGAACGTGAAGGATGAACATTTCCCGATGTGCATTTATGAGCGGGAAAAATTCGACGACTTCATTTTGACGACTAAGTTCAAGATTGTGGATGGATTAGTCGAGCAGATGGCTGGAATTGTTTTTCGATTCCAGGACGAGAAAAACTTTTACGTCATCCGGGCCAGCGCGCTCGGCAAAAACCTCCGGTTTTACAAAGTTGTGGCAGGAATCCGAAGTCAACCTATCGGTGTTTCACTGGAGATGAAGATTGGTGAGTGGCACGAGTTGAAAATCGAATGTCGCGGCAACAAGATACGTTCATGGTTCAATGGACGCGAGGCGATCCCAGAGTTGACTGACACAAGCTTGGCTTGCGGAAAGATGGGGTTCTGGACGAAGTCAGATTCTGTGTGTTGCTTCACAGATACCCGCATCGACTACACACCGCGTGAAGCATTCGCGGCTGTGCTTATCCGTGATTGTCTAAAAATCAATCCGCGGCTCGTAGGGTTGAAAATTTATCTTAACGACGAGAAAGGCGAGCCGCGCATTATCGCGAGCAAGGACTCTTCGGAAATCGGTTCGCTAGGCGGTGAATCCGAGCGTGGTGCGATTGCTGGAGGTCATGTCTTTTACGGCAGGGATAAGGACACGGTTTCCGTCGTGCAGCCACTGCGCGACCGCAACGGCGAACCCATAGCTGCGGTGCGCATGGTGATGAAGTCTTATCCGGGGCAGATTGAACAGTCTGTCTTGCAGCGCGCCAATCCTATCGTTAAAGATATGCAATACCGCGTGCATTCTTTGGGCGAGTTGCGGTAAATTCTTTTGCTGAGAACTTGCGGACGTTGCTTTGCGTCTTGAATGCTCCTCATTCTATTTTAGAGATAACTTTCAGAAAGTGACGCCGATGGAGGAGATGACTTGGAATTCATTCCTATCTACGAGAGGCGCAGGGTTGGAATCGTAAAGGTCGGTCAATGTAATATTTAGAAAAAGGTTATCCAAAAGTTTGTATTTTATGGAGGAATCGAAGCGGATACGCAGTTGGTCGGTTTTCTCTCCATTCAAGTAGGAGGCGAGCGTTTCAGACACTGTGATACGTGGTGCAATTACCCAAGTAAAGGACTCGGAGAGTCGGAGAAAAAGGCTGTCAATGTCACCGCCCACGCTGCGGTTTTGTATCTGATAATCTGCACCTGCTTCAAAATCCAGTGAGAAGGCAGATTTCTTTATCGCATGCCAGCCAAGGCCAGGGCCGATTTCATAATGTTCATCAATTTTCCGTATCTTATCATAACCAGCCCCGACGATGTTGTAGCCGTATGTGGAACTATTCAGGTCAAAATCCGTCTTCAAACTGGCGACCATACGATCTACAGATTTCACATTTTCAATCTCGCTGTAATCGTAGCTGTAACTTGTGATGACATGTAATGACTTTTTTGGGTCGCTTGTGTAGGGCCGAGTATAAATCGTCCCAATCCTCCCAAATATGGTCCTTTGATCGCGCGAGCCAAATTGCAGATGCGAGCCCAGCTGAAGGTTGCCTTGAATAGACCGTGGTGGTTTGGCAATAGGCGCGGCTTTCACTATTGCAACAGGTGCGGCGGTCTGCGCGGGCTTTGGCTTGAGTTCTGGGATGGGTTGCTTTTGGTGTGAAATTGTTTGTCCGAGATTGACTTTTTTCTCGTCTAATCCGGTTTCAAGGCCACCTATGGTCGATATAGGCAGCACCAGAGATTCCGCCCAACCTGTAGAAATAATGATGTGATTTGTTTCCTGCGCTAACAATCGCCCTGTGATGCGGTCACCGTTCTTAAGTCGGACCAAAACCTCCTGCGCCACGCCACCAAATGCCATGTTTGTCAGGCAGATCAAAGCAATTGTCAGGACGACGTGGCTTGGAAAAAAGTTATGGGGTTTGCTGAGTAGCATCAGTTTCGCTCAATTTCAGTGCGGGCAGATCATTGTCCGACGGCAAACGCAGGCCACCCACCACGCGGAAATTTCCATTCTCGTCCCCCACTAGCTTCGGGCGACTCTCTGCGATTTCGTGCGTTTGACGCGCGAGTATTTCTCCGTCTGGCCTGATCACAACGTAGAGATATCCGTGGGCTGTGTGCTGATAGAGAACGTGAAGATTGTTGCCGCGATCGATTTGCGGGGTCGGCTTGCTGATGGAAACCATCGGGCCGACGTGGACTACTTTGATCACGCGTTCGTCGTCCACATCCGTGATGCGCAGGTAAAGCCGGAGTTGAGTTCGCAAATAATTGGCCTGTTCCAACGAATACCTGCGGACTACCGGCGCGCTATTCGTCACGCCCGTCGACAGTGGTAATCCAAATTCCTGTGACCAAATCTTTGCTCCGTTGACGATGTCGAACTCTTTGGGCGCAGTGGTGATCGTGGAATCCCAAGCTTTCACGCGGACGTTGGCGATGATCCGATAGCGACCATTGCGGTCTAGGGAAAAGTAAGGCGAGAAGTCCACGCGCCGGATACCTGTCTGCCCGGATTCGAGAGTGAATTCTCTCTGCACCGGGGGATCACTCAACTTGGCGACGACATTGCCACCTAGTTTTTCGATGGTGAACGTTAGCCAGTCGGCATCCTCACCCATCTTCAACTTCTGTCCGGAGCGATTGGTCACACGCACGGCAGCCGGCACAGATTCGCCTAGTAGAAAGGTTTCCTGATTCATGGTAATCTCTGCGGTCACCTGAGCGGGCGCAAGCGAGAGGGACGTGAGCAACATCATGGTTGCAACAAAGAGTTTTTTCATCTGGTCACTTTAGGCGGGCCGCCCGGCCAGGCAAGCCGCAAAACCAGCATATAGACGGCTGATCTAGGATTTAATTCAAGTAGGTAAAAGAATCATGCTTGGGTGCGCATTCAATTTGCGAACGACGAGAGGGAGCTAAGCAAATAGTTGCCACCTCAATTGTTTGATTCAAAACTCCGCTTCTCTTTCGTTTACCACTCTATCCCACGTTTGACTCCACTGATATTCTCACGAAGAGTCCCAACATTTTATGAGTGACAACTCTTTCCCAGAATATATCGAAAATCTGCCCAGCCTGAGAGTCGACGAAGCGGCCGTTGAGAAAACTTTAAGCGCCCGAAAACACTCTAAGTCTGAGGGTAAGGTTGATTTTGGCAGTATCAACAGCGCCTGCGCTATAGCCTTGCACCTGCATCAGTGGTTGCCGCTAACGGCCATGACCTCCAAATCGCCCCCGCAATGAGCAATCTCAAGCACGTGAGGGGTAATCCCGGCATCGGTGATAACCACAACGCCTCCGTGTTCCCAATGGTGCTGCAAACGCGGCGGTGAGTTCGTTCCGCCATTGATTGACGAGGGCAAAGAGCGGCGCGTGATGCTCGGTTGCTCGGCAATACTCTTCCATGGCCTGAGGCACGTCGGATTGAATGTCGTCTTCGATAATCTCAAACGTGTTACTTGTGAATCTCGCTATGGCTGGGCCGTCCAATGGCTTGGGATGTCGTTGAGGCACATCGTCGCAGGATTTTCGATTGCACGTCAAAACGTTTTAACATCACCTAGCAGGAATCTTCGGACTGGAAGCGTTGAGCCGCGTGCGTGGATTCTCGCCGTAGGAAATGGCTTTGCCAGCGCTGCAGCCTATCCATCAGAAGCGTATCTGGGAAAGGTTCAACGGCCGTGATAGCGCCGGAGAAATCGCGGAAGTCATTGATCAACTGAAGAAGGAAGATTACCGCTTCCACATGGAAGGCGGCAGTTGGACGACTCACATCCCCTGGTTCCGGGGCTGCGAAAACGTCCTTGGCCCGATGGGAAAAGTCAGTTCACTCTTTCATGAGAAGATGCTCAAAAAGAAAATTGCCACGAGCGATTTACGTTATCGCAAGGCGCTGTTCGCTCTTTTGTGTTCCCAGGTGAGTGACCATCGTTATTGGCGGAATGGCATCTGGACGGATTAAGGTCGCAAGTTGTGCCGCCGTGCAGGGGCGATCTTGAAGCATAATTTTTAAGACGACACGGATAATCTGCTTTGGGAGTGGGCTTTTCCGCAGGCGTCACACCCTAGCAGTGGGTGAAATTGCCGAAAAATAGAGCGAGCTTGGTTAGTGAAAGCTGCTTCCTGGAAAAATTGCGGGGTTGGTGAATGATGACGCAACGCTTATCTTCGTTCGCCATGCCGCAGTCTTACGCCTCACATGGCTTGGTTGGAACACGTCCGCGATAAGCCGAGAGGAAATAGATCAACACCATCGTCACCGCGATGGCGATGCCGCCCCAGAACACTGTCCAGCTTGTCGCGTTATCCGTTGTGCAAGTCGTAAACCACCAGCCGCTGCCGAGATAGCCGAGGAGATTTCCCGCGCCACTAGTCATCACAGACAGTAGAGATTGCGCGCGTCCACGCCACGCTGGGTCAATGCGTTGTTCGAGATAAATCTGTGTGGTGATCAGTACCAGCGTGAATCCCGCGCCGTGCAGTGTGAGTCCTGCCAATAAGGTGAGTTTGCTGTTCATGGCACACAAGAAATACCGCAAGGCAGTGAAAACAAGTCCTAGCGCGATGATCCATTTGATTCTCCAGCGCGTTAACAAACCAGCTAGGGTGAACATGACGATGATTTCCGTGGTCTGGCCAAGAGTCATCCAGGCCGTGGTGCGGACGAATCCGAATTCGCGCAGGTGCGGCGGTGTATAGGGAAACATGGCCGCAACGGTGGCGTTAAACAGCATGGCGGTAATGAACACGACACGGTGATCGGTGTTCTTAAGCAGCGAGAGTGCGTCCCATCCCATGCGTTGTTTCCAGGTTGTTTTCTGGTTGGATTCAGGGGGAAGAACATTTGGCAAGAGATAGGTAAATGTCGCGACGCCCACCCAGACGATTGCCCCGGCGTAACCAGCGAGAGGGGATGTGTCCGCATTCAATAGACTGATAATGCCGCAACCTGCGACCCATCCGATCGTAGCCATCGAGCGGATTGGACCGTATTCGCTCTGGGAGTTTTTTAGGCGCGACAAAACGATGGTCGTGGCGATACTGAATGTCGGCGAAGTGCATAGCGCGTGAAGTTGAATGAATGCCAGCACGATGCCCACACTCCAGCCAAGCCTGATGGCTGTTGTGGCCATTGCCATGCTGGCGGCAGTCGCGACGGCGAGCCAGCGTAGCACCACGACAGGCGCGGCGTGGCGATCTGCCATCGCACCAAAAATCAGCGGCGACACAAAGGCCGCCAAGGCTGATGCGGCGAAGGCATAAGGCTTGATAGGGTGCAGACCGTGTGCATCCAGAACACTGCCCAATGGGACAAACCACATGGCCATGGCCATCCCCTGGACGAAGAAGAGGATTATCAGTTCAAAGTATTCCGCACGCCGGATCGTAGTCAGCACGATCACAGGACACACGAGCGTAGAAAAAATTCAAGCTTTGGAAGTTAGATGACGAGCATGGCCGGGGATGTTGCTTGATCACCTCAATTATTAATCTTAATCCCTCTTGGCTGGACGGGTTAGCAACTGGCGGCACAAAACATCAGATGCCTGCCCGCGCAATTACTCACTGAAAGGATAGCCATGACCGTTAGTTGTCATCCGCTGCGCTTTCTAAACACGATGATATGTTGCTGAGGCAACGTCCCGATGCTTTTCACCCAGTCGAGGGGGTGAGCGCTCATTTCTCTGCGCACCTGCGCCTCGGTCATTTTGTGAACCCGTTTGATCGCCACGTTCAGGTCTTCAGCGCGAAACTCCACGAACACGATGCGCCCGCCCGGCTTCAATGATTGGCACATCGCCTCGAGCATCTCGAACGGGTGGTCGAACTCGTGATACACGTCCACCATCAGAATTAAATCTACCCCCACGCGCGGCAGTTTCGGATCGGTGATCGTGCCGAGCACTGGCTTGACGTTAAAAATGTTTTCTGTAGCGAGTTTTTTTGTCAGTATATCGAGCATTTCTTGTTGAATCTCCACGCCGAATACAACGCCATTGGTTCCGACTACCTTCGCCAATCGTCGTGTGTAGTAACCACTGCCGCAACCGATGTCCGCTACGGCATCTCCCGTTTTGAGATTGAGTGCGGCCAGCAATAAATCTGATCGCTCTTCCT
>Ga0114967_10002082_pt1 | contig 16803 bp, 17 predicted proteins | sample M_130628_MF_Meta_FD_92639 | JGI IMG/M metagenome (GOLD analysis project Ga0114967, IMG submission 92639) | Freshwater microbial communities from Lake Montjoie, Canada to study carbon cycling - M_130628_MF_MetaG | ecosystem: Environmental > Aquatic > Freshwater > Lake | place: Lake Montjoie... | reverse complement strand
CCGCTTTGTCCAGGGCCCCTGCAAAGGTCAACTCAGCGCCCGGGGCGGCAGCCTGACCCTGACCAATCCCGCTGGACGCATCGTCGCCACCACCTCCTGGAGCGGCACCCCCAGCCCCGCCCAGGAATTCCTGCGCATCACGGAAATCATGTTTCACGCGCCCGGCGACTTTGTGGAATACATCGAGCTGAAAAACACCGGCAACGTGCCCATCCCCCTGGATGGCGTGCGCTTCACCAATGGCATCAACTTCGAATGGACCGACCCGGCCGCCAGTCTCGCCCCCGGGGCCTACACCGTCCTTGTGAATGATCCGATCCATTTTTCCATCGCCTATCCCGGCGTGCCCATTGGCGGCACCTGGACAGGAAGCCTCGCCAACAGCGGTGAGGGCCTGCAGCTCATTGATGCCATCGGCGAGATCATCCTGGGGTTCGACTATGAAGACGATTGGCATCCCTCCACCGATGGGCGCGGCTGCAGCCTCGTGGTGCGCAACGAAAACGCCCTGCCCGCCGCCTGGGACAGCAAGACCCAATGGCGTCCCAGCTCCGCCCTGCGCGGCAGCCCCGGCGCCCCGGACCCCGCCACCCCGCAGGACAGCGATGGCGATGGCCAGACGGACAGCTATGAAGCCAACTTCGGCTCCGATCCCCGCGATCCCTCCAGCCGCTTTGAAGTCCAGACCACTGCCGGCCCCGCGATCACCTTCCCCGCCGCCCGCAATCTGCTTTATCAGATCGACGAAAGCCCCGACCTGCAAAACTGGACCCTCCATTCCACCGTCGGTCCCTTCAACAACTCCCAGCCCGCCACCGTCCCCATCACCCTCCCAGCCGGCGGCAAACGCTTCTACCGCGTCCGCGCCGACCTGCCGTAGGAACGGGGAAACTTCGGAAAAGGCCAAAGTCGTGCCGAATCCGGCCAGCGCCGGACCCCTCCCCTTCCGTAGGGATTGGCTTCCGGTGTGTCCCGGACCCCAGTCCTTCCGTAGGGATTGGGCTCCGGCGGGTCCCGGACCCCTCCCCTTCCGTAGGGGGAGGCCCCCGGCGAGTCCCGGACCCCACCCCCGCCGTAGGGATTGGCTTCCGGCGAGTCCCGGACCCCACCCCCTCCGTAGGGGGAGGCCTCCGGTGTGTCCCGGACCTCAATCCCTCCGTAGGGATTGGCTTCCGGTGTGTCCCGGACTTCAATCCCTTCGTAGGGATTGGGCTCCGGCGGGCTTTTCCAAGGAAAATTGAGGGCACCGCACCGGGAAACGAGGAGCAGCCGCTCCCTGCCAAGGCCTCTCCCGGAGCGGGGACCTATTCCCGTCACGGCCTGGCCGCGCAAAATGCCATGCCAGCCACAGCCTGTTCTGGCATTCCGCCAGAAATGAAGTCATCCCCAGGATTTTTACAGGCTGGCAGGGGATTCCGTAAAGCGATGATTATTACCTGGTTGTGGGGCAAGCGGAAGGGCGTGCGGTGGCTTGGCCGGAGGTTTGCAAAGGGAATCCCCGGAAGTTCCCCGCCGGGTTTCCGGCAGGTTTCCCTATAACACGAACCAATCCTATTCCAACGATGAAAACGATCCTCCTCCTTGCCCCGCTGGCGATCCTGCTCGCTTCCTGTGACAAAAAAACTGAAATCAAAATGACCCCCGAAAAGTCCGTGGTGATCGAAACGCCCAGCTCCACCTCCCTCTGGTGGAAGGGCAATTGGAACCAGGCCCAGGGGAAACTGAAGCAGCAATATGCCGACCTGACGGATGACGATCTCCTCTTTGCCCAGGGCAAGGAAGAAGAACTTTACGGCCGCCTCCAAAAACGCCTCGGCAAGTCCCGCGCCGAGGTCGAGAAAATGTTGAACGACTTGAAATAATAACCCTGCGTCAGCCGCCTGCCCTCCATCACTCCCGGCCGCCAACTCCCCCTGATCTCCCAGCATGAAAGCTTCCTCCTTCATTTTGACGGGCCTTGCCCTCGTCGCGGCGGCCTGTGGCATTTGGCTGCTGGTCGGGGTGCTGGCTTGGGCAGTGCGGGTGCTGGCCCTGGTTTTTCTCGTCCTGGCCGTGCTTTCGCTGCGGAAAAAATCGGTGGATTAGGGCGCTTTTCCGTCGGCCTGGTCCTTGAATAGGGCTCGTCAGATCAAGCCCCCAGTCCCATCGCTTGCCTGACGCGTTCCAGGGTCATGCGGGCGACGCTGCGGGCGCGGCCGGCTCCGTCGGCGAGGACTTTGGCCACATAGGCAGGGTCGCTCACGAGTTCTGCCCGGCGCTGGCGGGGGCCTTCGAATTTCCGCCAGATGGCTTCAAAGAGGCGTTGCTTGAAGTCCCCATATCCGGTGCCACCGGCGCGGAAGTCCTGCTCCATTTTTGCCACGGCGTCAGGTTCGGCCACGAGCTTGTAGAGGGTCATGATGAGGGAGGTGTCAGGGTCCTTGGGATCCTCCACCGGGGTGGAGTCGGTCTGGATCTTCATGACGATCTTCCGGAGGGCCTTCTCCCCGGCGAAGAGCGGGATGATGTTATCGTAGCTCTTGCTCATCTTTTGGCCATCCAGGCCGGGCACCACGGCGGTGGATTCCTGGATGCGGGGCTCGGGGATTTTCAGAATCTCACCGTAGAGATGATTGACGGTTTTGGCGATGTCGCGGGTGACCTCCACGTGCTGCTTCTGGTCCTTCCCCACCGGCACGACGTCGCTGTCATACAGCAGAATATCCGCCGCCATGAGCACCGGATAGGCGAACAGCCCGTGGGAGGCTTCGAGGCCCCGGGCGGTCTTGTCCTTGTAGGAATGGCAACGCTCCAGCAGGCCCATCGGCGTCACCGTGCTGAGCAGCCAGGAGAGTTCGCAGACTTCCGGCACGTCGCTTTGGCGGAAGAAGACGGCTTTTTCCGGATCCAGCCCGCAGGCGAGGAAATCCAGGGCGAGATCCTGGCAATGCTGGCGGAGCAGCACCGGATCCTTGACGCTGGTGAGGGAGTGATAATCCGCAATGAAATAATAAGCCTCTCCTTCATGCTGCAGCTGCAGGGCAGGCTGCATCATGCCGAAGTAGTTCCCGAGATGGAGCCGGCCGGAGGGTTGGAGTCCTGAAAGTATGCGCATGGCTGCCAGTCGCCGCCCACCGGCAGGGTGTCAATCGGAGGGCAACCGCCTGGCGGTCTGCTGCGGCCCTAGCCTTTTGACCTGGCGGCGGTGACTTTGAGCATGACAAAATACAGCACGGCGATGATGAGGACCACTCCGATGATGAGGTGGGACTCGTGCTTCACGGCGTCGATCAGAGCGGAGCCATCGGTCAGGGGATCCTTGCCGGAGGCCTGGAGCCGGGAGCCGACTTTGCCCCCCAGCCAGGTAAGCACGGAACACCAGATGGCGGCCCCCACTGTAGTCAGGATACTGAATTTGATAAAGCCCATGCGGATGATGCCTGCCGGGATGGAGATGAGATGACGCAGCACCGGCATGAGCCTGGCGAAAAAGATGCCACCGGTTTCATAGCGGTGCATGAAGTTTTCCGCGCGCTCCAGTTTCGCCGGGGGCACGAAGATATACTTGCCAAATTTTTCCATAAAGGGCCGGCCCAACCAGCGGGCGACCAGGTAGGTAATCGCCGAGCCCAGCCATGAACCAAAGGTGCCGGCCACCACGACGCCGGTGAGGCTCATGCTGCCATTGGTGGCGGCGATGATGGCGGCTGGAGGCATGACGATTTCACTGGGAACGGGAAAGATGGAGCTTTCCATGGCCATGAGAATGATCACGCCGAGGTAACCCCAGTCATTGACGAGGTGGAGGCACCAGGAGATCAGACTTTCCATCATTTGATGCAGCATAATATTGTAGGGAAAAGGGGCGGAAGTGGGGCAGAGGAGACCTTGAAATTCAACGGTAAGGCTGATTCAGCTCCACCCGCCGGGCGGATTTGCTGCGGACGCGGATATTCACCCCTTCCACCACGGCGGCAAAGGCCATGGCGAAGTAAAGGTAGCCCTTGTTGACATGCTGATGGAAAGCCTCGGCCACCAGCATGGTGCCGATGAGGATGAGGAAGCTCAGCGCCAGCACCTTGATGGTGGGGTGGCGGTTCACAAACTCACTGATTTGATTGACGAAGATCAGCATGACAATCATGGCCAGCACCACGGCCGCGATCATGACGCCGATGTCCTTGACCATGCCCACGGCGGTGATGACGGAGTCGAGGGAGAAGATGATATCCATGAGGAGGATTTCGACAATAACCCCGCTGAAGGAGGGTGCCACTTTGCTGGATTTTTCCCCATCCTCGCCTTCCAGTTTGGCGTGGATTTCGTGGACACTCTTATAGATCAGGAAGAGACCGCCGAGCAGCAGGATGAGGTCCTTCCAGGAAACGGCGAGCTTGAAGGACATCACCTCTTTTACAAGGAAGGGTGTATCCAGCTTCACCACCCAGGCCAGGCTCATGAGCAGCAGCACGCGGGTGAACAGGGCGAGTCCCAGGCCAAGCCGGCGGGCCTTGGCCTGCTGATCGTGGGGCAGCTTGCCGCTGAGGATGGAAATGAAGATAATATTATCAATTCCGAGCACGATCTCGAGAAGCGTCAGCGTCAACAGGCTGATCCAAATTTGCGGGTTACTGAGCCATTCCATGGTGCGCGGACCATAGGTGGCCTTTGTGTTTTGTCACCGGAAGAAAACGCCGCCCTCCCGGCATCCGGTCCAAAGTGATATTCGAGTGAGGAGGAAGGCGGTTCGCAATATTCCGAGAAATGTGTTGTCAACCTGGCATTTTCAGGGCATGCAGGCGGATTCCCATGAAAAACTACTATCTTTTTCTCAACAATGCAGCGGATGGTCCCTGGGCGGAGGATGACATTCAGGAGAAGCTGGTCCGGGGTGAGATCAACGGCGACACCCTGCTGGGCGAGGAAGGAGGAACGGATTGGGTGCCGGCCTCCCAGGTTTTTCCGGATGTCATAACGAGGGATGCAGGAGTGGCAGGGCCAGCGGTGCCACCTCCGCTGCCTTCCCTGGCCAGCCGGACAAATCCTTATGCCCCGCCGCTGCCAGGCTATGAGTCCCAGGAGGTGCCAGGAGGAAGCGGATTGGATTTTCCGCTCGTGGTGGATGGAAAGGTGATTCCCGGGACGGAAGGTCTGACGGCGGCCCAGATCGTGGAAATGGTGAAGCAAGGCGGGCGCTTTATGGTCTGGCGCTACAATTTTTCGATTATGGTGCTTTCCTTCAAGCGCAGTTCCGGCCTGCGCTTCATCAAGCCTGGCGAAAGTGGATTTCTGGGATGTTTTGGCCACTCCTGCATTTCCAGTTTTTTCGGCTGGTGGGGTTTTCCGTGGGGCTTGATCTGGACGCCGGTGTGCCTGTTCCGGAATATGGCAGGCGGACAGGATCTGACGGAGCCGGTGCTGGCCAGTGTAGTGGGTCCGGGAGCGGCAGACCGCATGGTGAGGGCGCGGCCTTCCACTTTTCATTGGCACACCATTTTGGCAGGGGGCCTGCCGTTGATTTTCCCTTTGTTGCTTTTCTCCATGATCGCAGCGGGGGCCAGTGCCAGCCGACGGTCCACCTCCTCTTCCTCTGCCAGATCCAGCACTTATCCGACCCGGTCTTCCTCCTCCGGGCCCAGTCATCCTGCCGTCAAGCCCCACGCGGTGCCTTGACCTGCGGGTCAATCACTGGTGCTTGCTGTCCGCCATGGCCAGGGGGCTGTCTGCAGCATTGACTTCCTGCCAGCCGCCCTGCACCTGACCGATCAGCCGCACCTGGTTGGTGCGCTGGGAGTTTGGGGTGGTTTGCACAGTGACCTGCACGGGCTGAAGGGAGAGGGAACCGGGCGGGGGCAGCTGGCTTATGAGGTTGTTTTCCGTGGCTTTCGTGCGCGGAGTGTAGGCGTAGCCGAGAAGTTCTCCGCTGACCGTATCATGCAGGCGCACACAGCAGAAGTCTTTTTCGCTGGCAAAGTCCAGGTTGTAATAATCTTCCCGGCAGGCGAGCACCCGCAGGCGGACGGGGGCACTGCCAGCCGGCTGGCGGAGGATCTGGGGCCAATTCATGGGGGAGTAGCCGACGGAGGCTTCCCAGGCGATGCGGGCTCCTTCGGGGCGGTGCTCCACGACGTAATTTCTCGTGGGACAGCCGGGAAACGTCACCGGGACTTCACTGACGGGCACGGTGGATCCCAAGGTGGCATAAAAGCCGTGGGTGGCGGTTCCCAGCTCTGCCTTGCCCAGACCAGCAACAGGGTGATGTTGATACCAGTCCTTCATCCGGGGGCTGGTTTCCATGACGTCGGTCACCAGGCCTGCCATGGCTCCCGGGGTGGCGGACGCGAGAAAGGCACGGACTGTGGCTTCGGCTTCAGCCGTCAAGTCGTTCGCCGGTTCAGCGGCTTGGGCCTCGAAGGGGGGATGAGTTGAAATATCGTGATCCTGCCTGGCCCATTCCGTGGCGATCGGGGCGATGGCGGTCAGAGTGGCAATCAGCAGGGCCACTCCGGCGGAAGCAACCATCTGTCTGACGTCGGGGAGTCTTTGCCACAGCCAGGGCAGGATGCGCCGGGCATCCACGACCTGGGCAAATTCCTGCGGGCGGAGCAGAGGCTCCATGGTCCGTCCCAGGTTGCGCGCTGGGATTTGCTGCTTCGGTGCCGGGGCTTGGATAGCGGTGAAACAGTGCGGGCAGCTCACAGGGCTTCCTTGATAAAAGGATTCGATCACCGTGCGGCGGCGGCAGGCTGGGCAGGAAAAATGCAATCTTCCGAACTTCACAAGGGGGCGCAAGCGCGGCGCGGCGGTTTCCGGCAGGCTGGGAAGGTCCACCTCGGCAAACCGGGCCACCTCCTGGGTGGGAACGGGCTGGCTTTTCAGTTTTTCGGTGATGGCCTTGGCAATCTGCCGGGAGGTGATCTCAAAAACAGTGGAATGGCCCACTGCTTGGATGGCGGCGGCAATATCTTCTGCGGATAGCGTTGTCTTTTCTTTGGTCATTTTTCAGGAAAATGAAGGCAAAGTCCCGGGCTTTCACACCCACGGCTGGAACAATTCCTTAAGGTTTCCTGATTATTAGAATAGGTCAGATCAAAAGGCAAGAAAAATTATGGAAATTATTTTAATTTATTATTCTTCTGGTTTTTTTCCAAATTAACAGCCCTAAAAGCAGCGAGATGGCCCCCGGTTCAGGCACAGGGATGGTGGTTTCAAAGCTGCCCAGCGTCAGGCCGGCGACGCGCTCGTAAATGTTGTTATCGGTGGCCGTAAAGCCATCGCCATCACTGTCAAAGCCGACATCGTGGTAGCCAAACCAAATCGTGATGGCACTCAGGGGGGTCTCCGGATCCAGCCCGAGGGAGGCCCCGGTGATAGTCTGGTTATCATCAATGGAGCCGTCTCCGGGGAGCGGATTGTCGAGATATTGCTCCGGCCCATCGAATACTCCGGCATTGAAGTCATCAATGCTATACCATCCTGGCTGCACGAGACCGCCACTGACCGCACTGCCGGGGCTCCACGGAGAAATTGGGAAATGGAGCGACCTGGGCCCAGGCGCTGAGCGGTGCCGGCCAGGCCTGAGGGCAGCCCGGCGGTGCTGTAAAAGCTGCCTGAACGGGTATTATTATAATCCAAAGCAGAATATTCATCCAGGCTGGCCACATCAAAGGGGGCATCACTGGCCTTGCCCAGCGTGATCATGGTCCACTCATAAAGCTCCGACGTGCCGTTGGCGCTGATCAGCCGCATCGCGAAATCCCCGGCAGTGAGGTGCAGGGCGGGATCAAAACGCAATTCAATCGACACCACCGCTGCATCGCCCGGGCGGCTGGTGCCCCATTCCACCAGAGCGCCGGCTTCCAAGCCCCCGGGGCTTTTTCCCCCGCGCAGGCCACCCCAACGGCCCGAGCTGAAGTCGGTCACCGCAGTGGTGATCGTCAAATCAGGAGTGCCATCCTGACCGGCAGCGTAGATGGGCTTGCCGCTGGACGGTTCCACTCCCGTGGTCCGCAGCACATCAAAATCCTGGGCGGCTGGGCTTGGATTTGCCTGATTGGCCCAGGTGACGGTTCCCGGCGCAAAGCCGCCGGGATGCTCCGGGAACTCCTGAAAACTGAGCGGAACTGACCACAGGCTGGCGGAAGCAGGGAGCACGGAACAGGTTAAAACCAAGGCGATGGCACCGTGCAGGCTGCACCGGGAGAGCATGGAGGGTAGGGGAAGTGGCATAAATTTTTGCAATTGCGCGACGCAAGATCCCTGATTTCCCGAAATCTGCAAATAATATTTTAGAAAACTAAATAATAAAGCTTTATAACTATTCAAAAGCACCGGGAGTTCAAAATAATAGTTGCCAAGTCACTTTGGTTGTGTAAAAATTATGGAAATCATTATTATAATGAATAAATTAGCTTATCTCAAAGCACTCCTGCTCGCTTTTTGGAGTGTGCGGCTCAGTGCCGCCACCCTTGATGTCAGTTTTTCCCCCATGGAAGGCCGGAGCGCAGATCCGTTCTATCCGGAGACTTCCACCCTCTCCGTGGGCACCAGCAGTCTAGCCGGGGTGGTGCCTACCCTGACGGGGCGCGGCTATGGGGTGGAACAGACCGGGAATTTCCGATGGGGTATCACTGCGGGCCCGCTGGCGTGGAATCCTGCGAAAACGGGCTGGACGGTGCGCAATGGTTTTGCGCCGGACGCCCTGGGCTCCACCACTTCCACCAGCACAGGGACCGCAGTGCAGGCATCCTACCTCAGCCTTGTCTTGAACGGCCTCCCCACGGGAACCGTCTTTTCGGGAGCCAATCTGGCCTTTAATGAGGTCACCTTTATCCAGCCATCCCGGGCCTGGGCCGGCACCAGTGCGGATGGGTTCCAGCAGGCTTCGCCGCTGACTTTTTCCCTCATCAATGGAAGCCGCAGCTGAAGTGTTGCTCTGGGGGACTTCACCAATAATGCTGCGGTGCCATTGGAAATTAGAATTTATGGGGTGATCGGCAGCGATGAAGGGGCCTTCAAGGTGGTGCATTTCACTGCGGATGCCCTGCAACCCCTGGTGCGGGTGCCAGAGCCCGACGTGCGGACCATCTGTCTGGGTGTGGGACTGGCGGCGCTGATCGCTTTGCGCCGCCGGAGCAACGACCTGCCCCGCAAGTCATGAATGAAATTCACGCAAAGGCAGGACGCCGCCAGGAAAAACCGGTGGCAGCTTCAGGACCGGGAATGGTCCTGAAGCCCTCATTGGACCACGAAAGAGTGGCGGCACCTTCGTAAGCCGGATTTTGTCCCCCGCTGGTTGCCCGGCGGATCAACGGTCATTCATCTAAGGCTGGCCTTGCGGCCAACCATCCTGGCCTTGCGGCCAGGTGCGACGAACCCGGGATTATCCTGCTGGCTTGCGCCGGCAGAGTCAGGCAGGCAACCTGTTTTCCCTGTTTGTCTTGCACCGCGCAGGGTTTATCCTGCCCCCGGCCTTGCGGCGCGGGGCGGTGGGCTCTTACCCCGCCGTTTCACCCTTGCCCCCAACCCTTGCGGGCGGGAGGCGGTTTATTTTCTGTGACACTTTCCGTCAGCGGGTGTTTTCACGACCCACTGCCCGCGTTCATCACGCGGCACGCTGCCATGTGGTGTCCGGACTTTCCTCCAAGGGTTGCTCCGGAAAGCCACCCCCGGCGACCGTTTCGGGTGCCGCCAGAAATGCCTTCCGGCAGATTTCCGCTCAATGCAAGCGGCAGACGCCAGATGGAAAAATACCCATTGGTAAAAAGCCTGTCAAGGCACTGGAAAAATGGGCCAATTCATTGAAAAAAATCGCGTTTGGGCCTGGTATCTGCACCATTATTATTGACTAAGACCGGAATTTGGGCGTTTTAGTCGAATTACTCTTCCTATGAAAGCCATTACCTTTTGTCTCGCCGCCCTGTTTGGCATTCTCACCGCAGGTGCAGGCCGTGCAGCGACCGTTTTTTCGGACAAGGCCACTTTCCTCAGCACCCTCGCTGACGGTGCATACACGGAGACCTTTTCCAGCACCAATCCACCCACCTATCTCCTCGGTGGCTTTGGCTACACCGTCAGTGTCAGCTCCGGAACGATTTATGATTCCGGGAACTTCATCGGCAATTTCAATTCGACAGCCTCCATGACCTTGACCTTCACCACCGGCAATGTTTACGCCTTGGGGGGGAATTTCTTCGTGACCGATACCAACGACGTTTTTGTTGCCAGTCCGATCACGGTCACCTTGAGCGATGGCACCACGGACACCTACACTCCCGGCTCCATCACTACTTTCCGGGGATATATCTCCAAGGTCCCACTCACAACCCTCACCATCGGAGTCACCACCAACGGCCTCTTTAATACCGTGGATAATTTCGTGGTCGGAGCCCCGATTCCTGAGCCAGCCGTCACTGGTCTCCTGCTCGGAACCCTCGGTTTTGCCGTTCGCCGCTCCCGTCGCCGGAAAGCTTGAGAAGCTTCTACTGGATTGTTTGGGCGCAAAGTGCGCCTCATTAACCATGCACGCTCCTGATGGGCGTCATTCGATTGCCTTTTTTTCTTGCCTTTTGGAAACTTGGGAGCGCTGGGCTTCGTCATAGAAACCTTCCAGGATGGCAGTTTGGGCTTGCCGTTCGAACTTGGAGGTCACTTCGGCACAAGCCGCCCGGACCATCCCGGCATAGGTAACGGGGGATTCCATCAGGTCCAAGGCCGCACGGGCCATTGCCGGGGCATCGCCCTCGGCCACGAGAAAGCCACTCTCCCCATGGGTCACGGCTTCCGGGATGCCTCCGTGATGGGTCGCCAATACGGGCAAGCCTGAGGCCATTGCTTCCAAAAGAGCATTTGGCACACCTTCCCGGTTTCCGTCGGGTGGGGTCTCGCTGGGATGCAGGAACAGGTGGGCGGAATAAACCAGCTCCCGCAAGGCATCCTGATCCAAAAACCCCGGAAAGCTCACCCGGTCTGACAGTCCGGCAGCCCGGACAGCCGCTTCCAATTCCTGCCGCAGTGGACCGTCGCCAGCGAGGGTCAGTCTCGCGGCAGGCATGGTTTTGGCAATTTCCGCGAAAGCCCGCACGGTTGTCCTCAATCCCTTTTTAGGCACCAGCCGGCAGGCCTGCACCAGATGCCACCCGCCTTCTACTGGCCATGGTCTTTCCTGGAACGGCCATGCGTCCAGCGGGATCCCTGTCCGCTGCAGCCGCAGCTTTTGCACCGGACACCCGAGCGAGGCCAGTCCGGCCAGCAGGGATTCCGACCGGGCCAAAATCAGCGCGGCCTGCTGGAACACCTGCTGCAAAGCCAGCCGCCAGGCGGGATGGCCCGTGTCCACCCCCACATCTGCCCCGTGAAAGGAAACCACCACCGGACGCGGGCTTGCCGCGATGAAGGGGAGCAACTGCACGCCAATGTGGCCAAAAAAGATGTGCACCACATCCGCCTCCAGCCGCAGGGTTTCGTAAATCAGCTCCCGCACCCGGCTCTGCGGGATCAGCACCGGCTCCCGCCGCACCTGCTGGAACCAAAATCGCCGCCAATTCCGCCAGGGCAACGGCCCCAGCACGCTCAGGGCCCGCTTTTCATTCGGAAAAGGAAACTGAGCGGCATTTTCCCGTTTTTGGGTGATCACCACGGGCCGCCACCGGGACAAGGACACAATCTGGCGGTGGACATGCTGCATGTCCGCTTTAAGAAAATCCTGACAATAACAAGCGGTCACGGGCACCTGACCGCTTACCCTGGCCCACTCCCCGGCGCAAGTGCCTTGGCCGCATCCTGACTCAAGCGACGAAATCCGTGGGCAGCCCCGTGGTTTCCCAGGCATCCAGCTCCGCGCGGAGCTTATCCAGCTGGCGCCGGGCTTTTTGGTAGGCGTATTTGCCCAGCACCAGACGGAAGGGCGGCTTCCCGGCCTCAGCGACCGCGATGATCGCCCGCGCTGCCGCAGCGGGATCGCCGGGCTGCTTCCCATCCACCTTCTCCAAAAAGCTGAGGAACTTGCCCGCCGTGGCCTCATAAGCCCCGGACTGGCCCGCTGCCCGGTCCAGGGAGCGCGCGATGAATGCCGTGCGGAATGGTCCGGGTATCACCACCGTCACCTTCACGCCATAGGGAGCGGCCTCGGCGGCCACCGCTTCCGAAGCCAATTCCATCCCGGCCTTGGCCCCGCCATACACGGAAAAGCCCGCGTAGTTCGAGATCGCGGCCGCCGCCCCCAGATTGATAAAATGCCCCCGCTTTTGCTCCCGGAAGAGGGGCAGGGCGGCCTGCATCACCCGCAGCGGCCCCGTGAAATTGGTTTCAATATTCCGCAGGATCTGCTCCGCGCTGCAATCCTCCAGGGCACCGATCAGGCCGTAGCCGCCATTATTCACCACAACATCCAAGCCCCCAAAATCCCGGTGCGCCTCATCAATTGCCTGGCTGATCGTCTCCGGCTGCGTCAGATCCAGCCGGTAGGCCTTCGCCTGCAACGGATAGTCCTGCACAAAATCCTCCACCTTGCCTGGCTCCCGCGCCGTCACCGCCACGCGGTCACCATGGGCGATGACCGCTGCGGCCAAGTCCCGGCCAAACCCAGAGGAAGCTCCTGTAATGAACCATGTCTTCATATGCCGGACCTACGCTTCCCGGCACGGCCCAGCGACACTCATCCGGAAAAAACCGCCCAGCCAACGGTGGTCCTGGCTAGCGTTTCCACTGGATCGTCCAGCGCTCGCTGACCGGGCGGCCCGCCTTCAGGAGGCTGCAGGCCAGTTCGGAGGCCGGGGCTTTTTCGTCACTTTGCACCGTAAAGGTGGCCCGCCAGCCACCCGTGTTGGGGTTCCGCTGGAGGGTTTTATCCAAAAGGCGCGCATTGCTGTCCACTTCCACCAGCAGTTCCGGACGCACCTCCTCATCGGCGGGATTCGCCGGGCTGCTGAAGTCCACCACATAAAGCTCCTCCGGCGGACGGCCTTCTGCGGGAGGGTAAGTCACCTCACTGCGGCGGCTGTCCAGGACCCGGCTCAGCCCGGCGACCGAGATTTCCGGCAGCCACTGCAGCCGGTAGGCGAGCCGGAAAGGTTCGCCGGGTTTTGGGCGCTCCTTCGGTTCCCAAAACGCCACCACATTGTCACTGCCATCACTGGTGCCAGGGGTCTCGATCAAATTGATCCGCCCTTCCGGCCAGGTGCCCACGGGTTCCATCCACACACTGGGACGCTGCTGGAAATTCGCCTCCAGATCCTGGTAATTGCGGAAATCCCGGTCCCGCTGCGCCAGGCCGAACCCGAAAAACCTGGCCGCCTCAAACACGCTGTGGCGCACGGATTTTCCGTTATCAAGCGGACGCCACGCGGCCTCCCGGTCGCCAAAGTGGATCAGCAGACCATCGCTGTCATGCACCTCCGGGCGGAAATCGGCCGGCTTTGGCGAGGTGAATTCGCTATACCACATCATGCTGGAAAAGGGCGAAATCCCGATCAATTCCACCTCCTGGCGGAAGGTCAGCTCCATTTCCACCTCCATCACCGTGCCCCGCCCTGGCTGAATGCGGAATTGATAAGCGCCGGACACACTCGGGCTGTCCAGCAGGGCCCAGGCGCGCACCTCCCGGGCCCCGGGCTCCGGGCGTTCCACCCACCACTCGATGAAGTCAGGGAATTCCTCCCCCTGCGGCCGCATCGGATTCAGCGCCAGTCCCCGGGCGGAGGTGCCCAGCCCCAGCCCCGGAGCCAGCGAGCGGAAATAGGAAGCCCCCAGAAAAACCGCCAGTTCATCCATCTGGCCGGGAGCATTCAGCGGAGCCAGCAGCCGGAAGCCGGCATAACCATCCGGCTTGGCCGTCCCTTCCGGCACCGTGAGGTCGCCATAGTTGAAAAAATCCGTATTCCACTCCAGCAGGCGCGTCGCATCCGGGGCCACCTCATGAAAAGCCACTGTCTTCGGAAACACCCAGCCAGGATGGAAAAATTCCATTTGGAACCCGCGGTTTTCATCCGCCCAGACACTCCGATCCCTCACGTATTTGATTTTCCGGTGCTCGGCGTATTTCAGATTGGTCCAAAAGGGATCCAGCTTGCCGGGCCGCTCTGCCCATGGCTTGGCGGCACGGTCCCGCGCCAGATTGCGCACCATGTCAAAGGTCGCAGTGGATTGGGCCAGCGCCCCGGCTAGTCCGGTTAGCAGGGCCAGCAGGGGAGCAGCGGCGGAGCGGAAAGGGCGTGCGGTCATGGGGACAAATAGACGATAGAACCGGTATCGTATTGCCGTCCCCACGCAGCAAGCGCTGTTTATCCGGATCCGCCTTCCCGCATCCCGGAGGCACTGGCCCGCGTTCCCTCAGGCGACTCCGGCGCGAAGGCTCCACCAACTGACTCTTTGGCCGGCCTTCACCGGCACCCTGCTCACCTTATGACCCTCACTTCCCTGCTCCTGACCGGTCTGGCCATCGCGGTGGGCTATTTCTTCATCACCTGGCTCATTAGCGTCCGCATCAAAAACTACGGTCTCCTTGATGCCGCCTGGTCCTACGGCGTGGCCATTCTGGCCCCGCTCTATGCCATCGCCGGACCGGGCGATCCATGGCGGAAATGGGCCGCCACCGCCATCGGAGCCGCGTGGAGCCTGCGCCTCGGCACCCACATCCTGCGCCGCGTCCTCAGCCACCACCCCGTGGAGGACGCCCGCTACCAAACCCTGCGCGCCCGCTGGCCCGGGGCCGGCATGTTCCTCGCCTTCTTCCAGCTTCAGGCCGTCATGGTCGTCCTTTTTTCCCTGCCGTTCCTGCTCATGGCGTGGAATTCCCGTCCTGGCCTCCAACCCGTGGAAATCGCCGGACTCCTCATCGCCCTCCTCTCCCTCGCTGGCGAATCCCTCGCCGATGCCCAACTGAAAGCCTTCAAAGCCGATCCGGCCAACCATGGAAAAGTCTGTCAGAACGGCCTCTGGAACTACTCCCGCCACCCCAACTACTTTTTCGAATTCCTCCTCTGGGTCGGCTTCTTCATCGCCGCGCTCGGTTCCCCCTGGGGTTGGATCACCCTGATCTGCCCCCTCCTCATGCTGCATTTTTTACTCAACGTCACCGGCATCAAACTCAGCGAGGAATACTCCCTGAAAAGCCGCGGCGACGCCTACCGGGCCTACCAGCGCAGCACCAGCGCCTTTGTCCCATGGTTCAAAAAGTCCTGAAGCCGGGCATATTCAGCTCAATCGGCCGGGACCGCCCATTGACCTGCGGCAGACATCGCCTGCAGCGCCTTTCCAAAGCCCGGCCATCGCGCAGCTATGGATAATTAAAAACTCAAAGTTGCAAATTGCACCGGGCAGAAAACAGGCAAAGGCTAACCCCATGGAACCTGCAGCCGCCCGACGGCCCCTGACAACCCGCGACAAGGCATGGGCGCAACGCCTTTCCCGGCTGATGGCGGCCCGGGGCGTTTCGCCCAATGCCATTTCCCTCTGGAGCATCGGCTTTTCCGCGTTGGGGGCCAAGGCTTTGGTGCTGGCAGGCACACCCGGGACGGGACAAGGGCTTGGTATCATTTGCTATTTGGCCGCCGCCGCTGCCATCCAGCTCCGGCTGTTGTGCAATCTGCTGGACGGCATGGTGGCCATCGAATGCGGTAAAAAAAGCGTCATCGGGGGGATTTACAACGAAGCGCCGGACCGGCTGGCGGATGTGCTGCTGCTGGTGGCGGCAGGTCAGAACGCAGGCAGCTTGTGGGGGACTTCCCTTCCCCTGGGCTGGCTGGCGGCGGTATCGGCCATGGGCACCGCCTATGTCAGGGCGCTGGGCGGCACCCTGACCGGCACACAAAATTTCATGGGCCCCATGGCGAAGCAGCACCGCATGTTTGTGCTCACGCTGGCGTGCCTGGTCGCCGCCCTGTTCAGGGCAGAAAAACCTGATATGATCAAGGCAGAAGCCCACCTCTGGCCTGCGGTGATGCACTTGATCGTCCTTGGTTCGGCCTGGACCTGCGTGCGACGTCTCCGGGAAATCGCCCGCTTCCTGAAAGCCGGAACCGTGGCAAAATCCTGATCTGAACCGCCGTGCTGCGCTCCTCTGCTGTTGTTCTAACCAAGCTGATCACCGGCACCCGCCCGGTTTGGCAGGGGTGCGACCCAGCCTGCCGGGAGCGGCGGGTTTATTTCGCCAATCATGGCAGCCATCTGGATTTCGCCACTCTCTGGGCTACCCTGCCGGCAGAAGCCCGTGAGCGCACCCGTCCCGTCGCCGCAGCTGATTACTGGAACCGCAACCGTTTCACCCGGGGCATCGCCTGTGGCCTCTTCAATGCCCTGCTGATCTCCCGGGAAGGCATCACGCGAAAGGAAAATCCCATCACCCGCATGGCCGATGCCCTGCGTCAGGGGGAATCGCTGATCCTCTTTCCCGAGGGCACCCGCTCCCTGGATGGCACGGTAGCTGATTTCAAGTCAGGCCTCTGGCACCTGGCGAACGCCATGCCAGAGGTGGCGCTGGTGCCGGTCTACCTGCAAAACCTGAACCGTGTGCTGCCGAAGGGGCATTTCCTCCCCATTCCCCTGCTGAGCACTGTGGTCTTTGGAACGCCGCTCCCCGCCGTGCCAGGAGAGACCAAGCCGGAATTCCTCCGGCGTGCCCGGACCGCGCTGATTGATTTGATCCCGGCCGGATCCGTCCATTGAGCAGTTCAGTCTATCCTATTTCCATCCCTTTTCTTCATGCATTGGTCCTCACCCGAAACCCGTCAGGTCATCCTTTGGATCGCCGGTATCCTGCTCTTTTTCAGCATCCTCGGGCGCGTGCTCCGCTTCCGGGTGAAATCGGAAAAAGGGCTGGCCACCGTG
>Ga0114967_10002081_pt1 | contig 16804 bp, 14 predicted proteins | sample M_130628_MF_Meta_FD_92639 | JGI IMG/M metagenome (GOLD analysis project Ga0114967, IMG submission 92639) | Freshwater microbial communities from Lake Montjoie, Canada to study carbon cycling - M_130628_MF_MetaG | ecosystem: Environmental > Aquatic > Freshwater > Lake | place: Lake Montjoie... | reverse complement strand
GGTATACCCGGCATATCCGGCACCACCGATTTCTACGGTCAAAATCGGCTTTTTTCCTGCGCCGGGATCCGATTGCATACTAGTGCGTGGCGTCTGCGCCGGCCGATCGCGGCCTGCCCGAGATTGCCTTCCAGCGGGGGTTCGCCCTCGCGACTGCGAGGCCCGATCATGGTCACGATGCGTTTTCTTCTCGCGCTGCCTCTGACGGCGGCGCTCGTCGCTCCATCCTTTGGCCGTGAGTCGAGGCGGGTGGCCTCGGCAACGCCCGCTGAAATCCAGGACGTACTCGCTGCCCAGGCGGCAGGCCTCGTCGATGTGAAGTTCATCCCGAATGATTCGCGATCTGCCCAGGTGATCGTGACCAATCGCAGCGACCGGCCGTTATCCCTGCGGCTTCCCGCCGGGTTCGCCGGCGTTCCGGTGCTCGCCCAGATGGGCATGCAGGGTGGTGGTGCCGGAGGGTTCGGTGCCGGCGGCATCGGCGGCCAGCCTCAGAACGTGGGCGGCGGCGGCATGGGTGGCATGGGTGGCGGGATGGGCGGTGGCATGGGCGGTATGGGCGGCGGTATGGGAGGCGGAGGTCCATTCTCGCTCCCCCCCGAGCGGACGCGAACGCTCCGCGTTGCGACCGTGTGCTTAGATCACGGCAAGCGGGAGCCGTCGCCGCGCGTGCCGTACCGCATGACCGCGATCGACACCTGCTCCAGCGACCCGCGGTTACAAGACGTGATGACGGCGCTCGCGAGCGGGGCCATCTCGCAGAAGGTCGCCCAAGCGGCTACCTGGCACATCTCTAGCGGCCGCACGTGGGAGCAGCTCGCGGCCGAAGTGATCTCGATGGCTGGCGGCGATCCCGACGTGCCGTTCTTCACACCCGCGGAACTCACCGCTGCCCGACGGCTCGTCGATGAGTCGGCGAAGCGGCATCAGCCCTCCAGCGAGTCGTCGCCCGGGTAGGACGCGCCTGCCGGTCCACGTCCGCAGGTGGGGCGAAGGCGGCGGGGAATGGTATCCTAGAGATTCCGCCCGGGCAGCTTGCCAGATGCCCGGTATGCGTGTTTGTCGGGAATCCCCACCGGCCACTCCACGGGCCACGGCGATTCGCTACAAAACAGGCTCAGCCGGTCACCGGGGCCGGCTGGCGGCGTAGGTCAGCGAGCAGCGAGGAACCATCAGCGTGAGCCAGCAGGGCGAGGCGACCAGCCGATCCGCACCCCGGCGAGATGCGTCCGACGTCGTCGTCGAGACCCGCAACCTCTCGAAGGTCTATCGCGATTTCTGGGGGCGCAGCAAGAAGACGGCGCTCAAGCCGCTCGACCTCGACGTGCGACGGGGCGAGATCTTCGGACTGCTCGGCCCCAACGGCGCCGGCAAGACCACGACACTCAAACTGCTTCTCGGCCTGATCTTTCCGACGTCGGGCGAGGCGCTCGTCTTCGGGCGGGCGGCCACCGACGTCTCGAAGAATGAGCGGATCGGCTACCTGCCGGAGGAGTCGTATCTCTACAAGTTTCTCGACGCCGAGGAGACGCTCGATTTCTACGGCAGGCTCTTCGGCCTCGATCCGGAGGAGCGCCGGCGGCGTGCCGCCACCTTGATCGAGATGGTCGGCCTGACGCGGGATCGCAAGCGTCAACTCCGCGAGTACTCCAAGGGCATGACACGCCGGATTGGCGTCGCTCAGGCACTGATCAATGACCCCGAACTCGTGATCCTCGACGAGCCCACGAGCGGCCTCGACCCCATCGGGACTCGCGAGATGAAGGACCTGATCATCGACCTCAAGGCCCGGGGCAAGACGGTGATCATGTGTTCGCACCTGCTGGCAGACGTCGAGGACGTCTGCGACCGCATCGCCGTGCTCCATCAGGGCGAGTTGAAGGAACTCGGTCGCGTGGAGGATCTTCTCCGCGTCACCGGGGTCACGCAGATCCGGGCCACCGGGCTGTCGCCCGCCGCGGCGGCCGAGGTCAAAGCCGTCCTTCAGCGTCACGGCGCCGGCGACATCGATATTGGCAACCCGAGGACCACGCTCGAGGACCTGTTCCTCGAGGTGGTTCGGGACACGGAGGCCCGGCCTGGCCGCCGTGCCCGCCGCACCGAGACGGCCGCCCCGCGGGCGGAGTGAGCGTCGCCCATGGTCCTGGAACAGGAAATCCCGAGGTTCGCGTCCTGGATCGGCCCGGCGATCCTCCAATACATGGCCGCTGCCGCCGTCGCCGCGGTCATGGCGGCCATCCTCACGTGGCTCGCTCAGGCGATTGGCAACGGGCCGCTGGCGGGCGGTGACCGGGTCTACCGGGGCGTGCTCGCGGGGCTGGCCGACATCCTGGCAACGTCCCCGCGGCGGGTCTGGGCCCTGGCCCGGCTGGCGATTCAGGAATCGCTGCGTCGCAACGTGCTCGTCGTGCTGGCGATGTTCGCCCTCATTCTGCTGTTTGCCGGCTGGTTCCTCGACCCCGCCAGCGTTGACCCCCGCCGACTCTACGTGGGCTTCATCCTCGCGGCCACAAACCTCCTCGTCTGCCTCGTGACGCTCGTGCTCGCGGTCTTCAGCCTGCCGGCCGACATCAAGTCGCGGGCGATCCAGACCGTGACCACGAAGCCGGTGCACACGGCGGAGATCGTGCTCGGCAGGATCCTGGGGTTTGCCACGGTGGGCACCTGCCTGCTGGCGATCATGGGGCTGGCGGGCTGGATGTTCGTGGTTCGCAGCGTGAGCCACGGCCATGTGCTGGACGCGGCCGACGTCTTTGACGTGACCGACGGCGATGGAGCGGTGTCGGGCGCCGAGGGCCGCACATCGTTCGATCGCGGGCATCGGCATCGTGTGGAACTCGACGGCCGCGGTGGTGGCGTCGCCGAGACTGCCCACGGCCACCGGCACCGCGTCACGGTGACCGGCACCACGGCGACGGGTGAGCGGACCTACGCGGTGGGTGCGCCGCTTGGGTTGCTGGAGGCCCGGCGGCCGCTCCGCGGCAGGCTTCGATTCCTCGACCGTGAAGGGCGTCCCTCGATCAAGGGCATCAGCGTGGGGGCCGAGTGGTCGTATCGGCAGTACATCGAGGGAGGCTCCGCCGCCGCGGCCATCTGGACGTTCGAGGGCGTGTCGCCGGAGCGGTTTCCCGACGGGCTCCCGCTCGAGATGATCGTCCGCGTGTTCCGCACGTACCAAGGAAACATCGAGGACGGTATTCACGGGACGATCCAGGTTCGCAATCCGACAAGCAGCTTGCGGAGCGAGTCGCTGCCGATCGTCGCCCGCGAGCACACGATCGACTCGCTGCTCATCCCGCGGCGGATCAACACGGTCATGGCCGATGGCTCCTTGCGGGAGGTGGACTTGTTCGCCGACCTGGTGTCGGACGGGCGAATCGAGGTCTGGCTGCAGTGCCTCGAGCCCGCCCAGTACTACGGCGTGGCACAGGCCGACTTCTACCTCCGCGCCGGCGACGGGTCGTTCGCGGTGAACTACGCCAAGAGCTGCCTCGGCATCTGGTACTCGATGCTGATCTGCACGGCGCTCGGGGTGATGTTCAGCACGTTCCTGTCCGGGCCGGTGGCGCTCGTGGCAGCGATCGCCACGCTCCTCGTCGGCCAGTTCCGCGACTTCATCGCCCGCCTGTTCACCAGCCAGGTGACGGGCGACTCCTCGATCGTGCCGGGGGGTGGGCCGATCGAATCGCTCTACCGCATCGTGACGCAGACGAGCATCACACTGGAACTCGACCCCACGCCGGCCGTGCAGGTGATGAAGGTGCTCGATACGGTGCTGCTCGCCCCGATGCGGCTGGCCGCGAGCATCTTTCCATCGCTGGCGTCGCTCGGCACAAGCGATTTCGTCGCCGGTGGGTTCGACATCCCGGGAGACCTGCTGGCCGCCCACGGGGCCGAGGCCGCCGGCTATGCGCTGGCCTGCTTCATCGCAGGCGTGTTCTGCCTCAAGGCGAGGGAGGTGGCGTCATGACCCAACCGCAGCGGAGTTCCCGTGGTGAGCAGACCTGGCTGGGGCTGAGGCCGGGCACGCTCCTGGCGCTGGTTGCGATCGCAGTGCTCCTGGTGCCGCTCTCGGCACTCAGCCAGCCAGCCGATTCCACGAGTTCCGGCGGGCTGTTGTCGCGGCTGCGGTCGACCTATGGGCTCTCGCAGGCCAATCTCGGCGAGGTCGACCCGGCGAGTGAGACGATGCGGTTCGCGACGCTGGGACTCAAGAACATCGCCGTGACGCTGCTCTGGGACCGTGCCACCTACTACAAGAAGGTCGAGGACTGGACCAACCTCTCGGCCACGCTCGAGCAGATCACGAAGCTCCAGCCCAACTTCTACACGGTCTGGGACTTCCAGGCCCACAATCTTTCTTACAACACCTCGGTCGAGTTCGACGACTACCACGACCGGTATGCGTGGGTGATCAAGGGGATCGAGTTCCTCCGCCAGGGCATTGCTTACAACGCGCGGGAGCCGCGGCTGCTTGGCCGCATGGGCTGGTTCATCGGCCAGAAGATCGGCAAGGCCGACGAGAAGGTGCAGTATCGGCGGCTGTTCAAGGCCGACGACGACTTTCACGACCGTGACGATCCCGACCGCACGCTGCCCGAACGTGACAACTGGCTGGTGGGCCGGCAGAAATACCGCGCCGGCCAGGCGTTGGTCGATCGAGGGGCGCCGCTCAAGACCACGCCGCTCATCTTCCACAGCGAGCCGATGATGACGGCGATCAACTACGCTCGGGCCCTCGAGGCGGACGGTGAGTTCGGCGCGACTGCGAAGGATGGCTGGAAGCTTGCCAACGAGGAGCTCGCCCGGTTTGCCGAGCGGGATATTTCCACGAGCTGGGGTGTGCCGATCCAGCTGCGGCTCCGCGAGTCGGAGGAGAAGCGGGCGGCCATGATCGCCGATGAACTCGAGACGCTGCTCCCCGGGCAGTTCAAGGCGCTCGAGGAGAGCCGCCGCGCGGCCCTCACCGACGAGCAGCGGAAGGCGCTCGAAGTGCCGCAGATGGATCGCAACGAGTCCCAGCAGCAGGCCGCGTCGACGGCTGAAGGCGAGCTTGCGGTGACCTGGAAGATGGTCGCCAGGCAGGCTCCGGCGGATGTGCGGGCCAAGGCCGAGGAACTTGCCCGCGAGTACACCGAGGCCCAGGAAAGGGCCACCATGATCGAACGGTATCGCGACATCGTGAACTTCGACTTCTGGAAGGCCTCCTGCGAGGCCGAGGTGACGGAGCCAGCGCTCGAGGCGCGGGAGAGCACGTGGCGGGCCGACAAGGAGTTTGAAGCTGCCCGTCTGCAGTCGGCGAAGAAGGCCTACGAGGAGTCGTTCGCTGCTTGGCGGAAGGTGCTCGACGCCTCGAAGGTGCTCCGCGAGGATTCGCTGACGGGCGACGACATCGCCGAGGTGGTGGGCCGCTACCGTAAGCTCCTCGAGCAACTCGATGAGCCGTTCCCGACGCCCTTCGTGCTCCAGGACATCCTCGACCGCTCCGCCCCCCAGCCCTGAGGAAGTCTGATCGACACGGATGGACGCGCCCTACGTGCGGGCGACGAGGAGCTTGTCGATCCGCCGCCCGTCCATGTCCACCACCTCGATCCGCAGGCCCCGCCAGGTGACCACGTCGCCCGCAGCGGGAATTCGTTCCAACTCGGCAAGCACGAGGCCCGAGATCGTGGTGTAGTCACGGGGCAGCGGTTCGCCCTTGAGACCGAAGCGGTCGACGAGGTCGTCGATCGCGACGCTGCCGTCGACCAGCCAGGAACCGTCCTCCCGCTGCACGAACGCGTGGGCATCGGCCTGCCGGTGCTCATCGTGGATCTCGCCCACGAGCTCCTCGAGGACGTCTTCGAGGGTCACCAGGCCCTCGGTGCCACCGTATTCGTCGAGCACGATGGCGAGCTGGTTTCGCTCTTTTTGGAAGAGTTCGAGGAGCCGGTCGAGCGGCATCGTCTCGGGCACGAAGATCGGTCGATGGAGCATCTTCCGCAACTCAATCGGCCAGCCCATCCAGGCATGGCGGAGCGCGTCCTTGATCGAGACGTAGCCGATGATGTGGTCGAGCGACCCCTCGTAGACCGGGAGCCGCGAGTAGCCTGCCATGGCGATGGCGCCGATGATCTCAGCCTGCGGGGTCTCGATGTCGAGGGCGTCAACGTCGATCCGCGGCCGCATGATGTCGCGAACGCTCCGCTCGCCGAGCCGCAGGGCCTCGCTGGCCACCGACAGTTCGACCGCCTCGAGAATGCCCTCTGCCCGGCCCGTTTCCAGGAGGTGCTCGATGTCGTCAACCGACACGCTGGGCTCGGTCTGCTTGCGGCCACCGAGCAGGAAGATCACAGCCGAGGTGGCCGTGCTCATGCCCCAGACGAGCGGCCGGGCGATCCAGGCGAACATCTGCATCGCCGGGGCTGCGAGCCGCGCGAATGCCTCGGCCTGCCGCAGGGCCAGTCGCTTGGGTACGAGCTCTCCGAGGAGGAGCGTGACAAACGAGAGGAGCATCACGAAGACGGTGAGGGCGATCGGCCGGGCCATGGCGGCGATGCCCGGAGGCGCCTGGTTGGCGATCCACACCGTCAACTCGCTCACCAGACGGTCGCCACCGTAGGCCGCGGCGAGCGTTCCCACGAGGGTGATGCCGATCTGGACGGTAGGCAGAAAGCGATCGGGGCTCGCGGCGAGGTCGAGCGCCGCCTGGGCGCGGCGATCGCCCTTCTCCGCGAGCGCCCGCAAGCGGCCCCGCCGGCTGGCGACGATCGCCATCTCCGCGCCGGAGAAGAAACCGTTGGCGAGGATCAGGAGAAGAACGATGAGGAGTTCTTGGAGCATGGTCGGTGGCTACCGCGGGTCGGCCCCGCTCCGATCGATGATGGCGAGGTTGTCACGGTGGACGACCTCGGCATAGGGAGTCGAGCCGAGCACCTCCGCGATCCGCTCCGTCCGGAGGCCGGCGATCCGCCGGAGGTCGGCGGCGGCGTAGTTGACGAGCCCCCGGGCGAAGACCTGGCCGCGGTCGTCGGAGAGGGCCACCACGTCACCCGAGGCAAAGTTGCCGTCGAGGGCGCGAATGCCGGCGGCGAGCAGGCTGCGGCCTCCCGCGACGACGGCCTCCCGCGCACCGGCATCGACGACGACGGTTCCGCGGGCGTCGGCGGACCAGCCGAGCCAGCGCTTCCAGGCTGGCATCGTCTCGGACCGGCCCGTGAACAGCGTCCCGATAGGCTCGCCGCGGCAGATTGCCTCGATCACGTCATCATCGCGGCCGGATGCCACGATGCAGTTTCCGCCAGCTTCCGTGACGATCCGGGCAGCCCCGATCTTACTCGCCATCCCACCCTTCGAGAGGCCGCCGAGGGTGTCCTTCGCCAGGCCGGCCACCGCGGCATCGATGCGCGGCACGTGAGGCACGATCGTGGCACCGGGCTCCGAGGGATGGCGGTCGAAGAGGCCCTCCACGTCGGAGAGCAGCACCAGCAGGGGCGCCCCAAGAACGGTGGCAACCAGCGCCGCGAGGCGGTCGTTGTCACCGAACGAAGTCCGCAACTCCTCCACGCTCACCGTGTCGTTCTCGTTGATGACCGGCACGGCACCGAGGTCAAGGAGGGTGAGCAACGTCGTCCGGATGTTGAGGTAGCGGGAGCGGTCCTGGAGGTCGTCAGCAATCAGCAGCACCTGGGCCACGTGGCGGCCCCGGTCGCGGAGGGCTCGCTCGTAGGCCTCAATCAGGCAACTCTGGCCGATCGCCGCCACCGCCTGCAACTTCGCCAGTTCGGTCGGTCGCTTCGTGAGTCCGAGTCGGCCCATACCGGCCCCAACCGCGCCCGAACTCACGAGCACAACCCGACGTCCCGCCGCAGCGACCGCGTCGATCTGCCGCCCCAGTGACTCGATCCGGGCGGCATCAAGCAGACCGTCAGGCCCTGTGAGCACACGGGTGCCCACTTTCACGACGATCGGGTCAGCGGCGGTGGCGATCTCGTGGCGGAGCGGGTCGGTCATGGCGACGGGGCGCGGGGGCGAGCCATGAGGGGCCGCGATGGTGCGTATCGTACCTGCGCCCCACCCTGTCGGGCCACCCGCGGTGGTTTGGCGGCGATTCGTGGCGGCACGGCAGCGTCTCGAATCCGGCGGCACGGTGCCAGACGGTTGAGCCGCCGCCGCCGCGACCTCTATGATTGCCGGGCATCCTCGGCATTGATCGTCGCCGGGTGCCCGCCAGCCCCGCCGAGGCCTCCTGCCGATGAGCGACCTGCGTCATGAGTGCGGCCTGGCCGCCATCTACCACCTCCCGGGCGGCGAGCCGAGCCCGCTTTGCCCGGCTCAGGGGCCCGAGGAGGTTTCCCGGCTGATGCCGCGGATGCTCCTCGACATCCAAAACCGAGGCCAACTCTCGGCGGGCATGACCGCCTGGAATCCGTCCCGCAGCCAGCTGCTCGCGACCTATAAGGAGGTTGGCAGCGTGAGCGAGGTGTTTCGGATGAATCACCGGGGCAAGTACGAAAGCCTGATGGAGCAGCACGCGGGGCGGGCCGCGATCGGGCACGTCCGCTACGCGACCTGCGGGGCCGAAGACCGGGGCTACGCTCAGCCGCTCGAGCGGCCGCACATCCAGAAGCGGAAGTGGTTTGCGTTCGGGTTCAACGGCCAACTCGCCAACTACCAGGAACTCCGGGCGGAGATCCTCGCCGCGGACGACAACCACCTGGCGCGGGACAACGACACCGAGGTGCTCATGCACGTGATCGGCAAGGAGCTCTCGGGCGACGCCGATCCCAACCCCGTCGAACTGCTCGCGGCGATCTCCGCCCGGTTTGACGGTGCCTGGAACATCGCCATGCTCGACGCCTGTGGCCGGCTGATCGTGGCCCGAGATCCGCTGGGCATCCGGCCGATGGAATATGCCTGCCTTGGATCGCTCGTGGCAGCGGCGAGCGAGAGCGTGGCCCTCCTCAACCTCGGCTTTTCAGCCGAGTCGATCCGCACGCTGGAGCCGGGGACGGCCCTGATCGTGGACGCGGGCGGCATGCGCATCGAGCGTTTCGCCGAGTCGCCGCGGAAGGCGCACTGCTTCTTCGAGTGGGTCTACTTCGCCAATGTTGCCAGTACCATGGACGACCGCAGCGTCTACCTCTCACGGAAGCGACTCGGGGAGGAACTCGCGCGATTGGAGACCATGCCAATCGACAGCGACACGGTGGTCGTGCCCGTTCCCGACACGAGCAAGGCGGCGGCCGACGCGATGGCCTTCCGGCTCTCGATCCCGTGCGTCGAGGGGCTGATCCGCAACCGCTACACCGGCCGCACGTTCATCGATGGGGCATCGAGTCGGCGACAGAAGGCCGAGACGAAATACACGCCGCTCCGCGAGGTGCTCGAGGGCAGGCGGGTGATCCTCGTCGAGGACTCGATCGTCCGCAGCACGACGATGAAGGTCCTCCTGGGACGGATGCGGTCGCTCGGGCTGGCCCGAGAAATTCACGTGCGGGTCGCCTGCCCGCCGATCGTGGCCCCCTGCTCCTACGGCATCGACATGTCGACGATCGACGAGCTCTTCGCTCCGGAGTTCCTGCCGGACGGCATCCTCACGGAAGCCGCCCAGGCGGCGATGGCGGCCCGGCTCGGGGCTGACTCGCTCCGCTACCTGCCGATCGAGTCGGTGGCGCGATCGATCGGCTTCGACGCGACGGACCTCTGCCAGGCCTGCCTCACGGGTCGTTATCCGACGCCCGCCGGCGAGCGGCTCTACGAGATCGCCGTGGCCCAGACGTCCCGGGGTACGGCCGGACGAACCTACGAGGCGGCCCGGTAGCGGTTCATCCGGGTCACACGGGAACCAGACGTCGTCGCCGCAGCCTGCCGGAGGCATGCTCGGCGCCGGCGGCACTTGTGAGTTCTCTGCTCGGTCGGAATGTCGGCGTCTGACGTTCACAAGTGTCACCGGCTTCTGCGCGTGCCTCCGATCCGGCTGCTCCTCGTTCCGGGATCACACCAGAGTTCAATGCAAACCTGGAAGACACACAGGTTGAAAACCTGTGCTACGAGAGGGTGCGAGGGGCTGCCCGTGCCCGGGAGCCGGCGTTGCTGGCCGAGCGAAGCCAGGATGGCGAAGCGAGGGCAGCATCGAGCGAGCGAAGCCCAGGATGGGCGCAGCGAGCGTCCGGCGACGGGCATGGGCAGCCCCGAGTCCAATGCGAGCCGAGAACACACAGGTTGAAAACCTGTGCTACGAGAGGCCGCGAGCCTCGCGAACGCGTCAGGAGGTCTCACACGCGGTCATCGGTCGGCTGGCTTGGCGGAGCCGGCGGGATCTCTCGCTCGCAGCCTGCTGGAGCATCGTTGCGGTCGAGGGCTGCCCGCCAGACGGGCTGGCCCGCGAGTCGCGTCCGTCGTTCGAAGTGCGTGCGGTAGTCGAGGTCGTGCGTGGCGTCGAGCGACGACTCTTCCCGCGGCGGCGCGAAGAGGCCGGTCGCCGCCGCGAAGGCCATCGACTCGGTGAAGTATTCCTCCACGTCGGTCCAGACATGGAGCGTGGCGCCGACTGGCAGCACGCGGCCGGCGTGCCGCAGGAAGGTCTCCGAGAGCACGCGTCGCTTGCTATGGCGAGCCTTCCACCAGGGGTCGGGAAAGTAGACGTGCATGCCGGAAAGGCAGGCGTCGGGGAGCAGGCTGCGGACGAGGAACGTGCCGTCACCCTGAATGATGCGGGCGTTCGCCGTCGCCGCGGCCGCCAGCTTGCTCGCGCACAGCCGGGCGTATCCAGCGGCGAGTTCAACGCCGAGAAAGTTTCGCTCAGGGGCTCCGGCTGAAGCGGTGGAAAGGAACAAGCCCTTGCCGCTCCCCACCTCGAGTTCGAGAGGTGCGTCGCGGGAGAAGAGTGTGCGTGGATCGCACGGCACCGGCAGCGAGGCCAGCGGGATCAGATGCCTCGAGAGGTCGACCGATGGATCGGGCTTGCGCGGCGGGCGGCGGGGCATGGCAGGGCGGTCGGGGAGAGAGACACCGGATCGTCGCGGCGGATCCGGGCGGAGCCGCGGTCAGGTGGTGGCCTTGTCGACCTGGGCAAGGAGCTCGATGGGCAGCGGCACGCCCTTGATGACGCCGTCGACCACGATGCTCTCGCGGACGAGCCCCTGGAAGCGACAGACGATCATCGCCTTGGGCCTCACGCGGACACGCTCGACCGCGATTACGAGCCGGTCACCGGGCCGGACGGGCTCGCGGAACCGCACCTCCTCGAGGCCGCCGAAGCCGACCACTTCGGCGTCGAGCAGGTTACGCCGCTGCGTGTAGTAGCTGGAGAGCTGGGCAGCCGCCTCGCACATCAGCACGCCCGGCATCAGTGGCACGCCGGGGAAGTGCCCGCGGACCCAGAACTCGTCCGGCGTGACGTCCTTGTAGCCCACGCAGAGACCGCGGGACTGATCCTCGTGCACGATCGCCGTCAACTGCTCCATCTCGAACCGCTGCCGGTTCCAGCGGCGGATCTCATGGATGTCAGCGATGACCGTGTCGAGGTCGTATTCGCTCGGATGGATGATGTAATCGCGCGGGGCCACGGGATGTCCTCGGGCGGTGCGGTGCTGACCGCTGGATCAGGTGCGGATGTGCTTGCGCTTGGCCTTGCGAGCCTTGCTGTTGGCCGGCCGGGCGCCGTGATTCGCCTTCTTGAGGCGGCGATGGGGTTTGGCCATGGGAAATCTCCAGGAAAACGGTGTCCGAGCGAGTGTGAATCGATCGGAGGTTGTACCACGGGCCGCCCGGCGGTTCCACCGCAGGCCGACGTCAGCGGTCGACGGTGACGGACGAGCGTTCCGCCGCGATGGCGTCGCGGAGGCTCGTGCGAATGATCTCGACGAAACTCGCTGCAAGAAACCCGAAGAGCCCGCCGATCACCGCGGATGACACACCCCCCAGGGCCGCCCCGGCGATGCTGGCCGAGGTGAGCGTGGCGAGGGCCGCCGCACCCGTGGCACCGCCGACCATGGCGCCGATGCCGGCCGACACCGGAATGAGTCGGCCGAGGCTCTGCCGCCGTTCGAGCCGCGTCGGCTTCGGCCGCGGCACCTCAGCCGGCGCGGCGGTGCGGTGACGGAGTCGCGAGAGGTCGCGGTCGGCGGCCTCGCGCAGCGTCGTGCCCAGGGCGTTGCCGGCCACGTGCATTCCCACGCTGGCGATCACGACGGCCACGGCGATCCAGCCGGCGATTCCCAGCCAGCCGATCGCGGCGCAGGCGATGGCCACCACCACCACGAGCCAGGAGTAGGTGACCGGTTGCATGCCCGCGATCCACGTCGTCTGAAGGTCCACCGACTACTAGTATAGGCCCGTCCCGGCCCCGGCCTACCAACCGCTGGCGATCGCGTCGGGCCCGTAGATCGGAAGCAGCCGGTAGTAGACCTCCAGCGTGAGCACCGCGAGCGCCGTGTGGGCGATTCGGCCGCCGGGCGCCGTGTCGTGGTCGGCGAGGAACCAGCTGCCAGCCTCGTGGCCCCGGGCGGCCTGCCGGGCCACGAGCTGGTCGCGGTTGCGGGCGTTCCAGCGTTGCCAGAGGGGATGGTCGCGTTGGAGGAGCGCCTGCGAGAGGTAGAAGTTGAGATAGATCGCATCCGGGTCGGGGCCGCCCTTGGCGAGCGCCGTCAGGCCACGGTCGATCACCCTCTCATTCGGCCACGCGGTGTAGAGACGGCAGAGGAGGCCGATCGCCGACGTGCCGGGGCGGGCCTGCGGAGCCTGATAGCCGTAGGCCTCGCCACGACGCACCTGCACGCGGTCGAGGAAGCGGACGACACCGTCCATCGTTGGCGACGGGATCGCCAGACCGGCAAGGCCGGCGCTCTTGAGGGCCGCGAGCTGCCAGGCGGTGACGGTGGTGTCGCCAGGCTGGCCGGGCAGGTAGCGCCAGCCGCCGCCGTGGAGATCCTGAGCGGTTTCGATAAAGCGGACGGCGTCGCGAACGTATTTCACGAGTGCCTGGTCGTGTGTCATCCCAAGCGCCTCCGCGAGCGCGAGCGTGGCCACACCGTGGCCGTACATCGTTCCCTCGCCGAGATCACCGCCGCGGGGCGTGGGCTGCATGCGGCTCATCAGGTAGTAGATCCCGCGGGTCACGGTCTCGCGGTAGGCGCCATCGACGTGCGTGTGGCCCGCCCCGAGGAACGGCAAGAGCGCGATGCCGGTGGAGGCCGTCGTGCTCGACACGGTTCCGGGATCCCGGCAGCCGCCATCGCAGCGGCAGCCTGAGAGATCGAATCGCCACGAGCCATCGGTCGCCTGATGCCGCGCGAGCCAGGCAAGGCCGCGCTCCACGGCATCCTCGCTCGCTGCCGACCCGCCCCGCTCAAGCGCGCCGTGGCCGCGAGCTGGGCCGCGCCGGCCCTCGAAGGGCGACTGGCCCGGCACGGTCGATCCGCGGCGCGGTTGCGGCGCGAGGGAGGTGGCGATCGCCCGGATCGACTCGGCGGGAACGGGATCGGGTGCGGACGGTGCGATCGCCGGGGCCTCGGGCGCGATCGCCACCGGCTCGATGACCGGCACGATCGGTGGATCGAACGGTACGGCTTCGTCGATCGGCAGGGCCGGTTCGGCGGCCAGCGGTACCACGACTTCGTCACTGCCCACCTCGCCGCCGCCGGCAGCATCGCCGGGAACGACGTCGAAGGATTCCGCGTCGGCCATGGCGATCACGATCGGCCGCGGCCGCATGTCCTTCCGGGCCGGGATCAAGAGCAGGGCCAGGCCGATCAGGATGACGACGTGGGCGACGAGGCTGGCGTACGTCGACCGGACGGCGGGGCTGTGGACCAACCGCTCGATTCGGCTCGGTGTCTCGTGGCCCTCGTTCATCGGCGTTCCGGGTGCGGTCTGGTGGAGTGTGCCGCCTGGGTGGCCGGGGCTGATTGGGCGCACCGGGCAGGTGCGCACCGCGATCCCACGATGTTCATCGGCATCGGCGGCCGGGCAACCGCAGGGCGGGGTGCGCGGGGGCACACAGGTTGAAAACCTGTGCTACGGCGCGGTTGCCGCCACGACGGCGGCGTTGCCCGTCCGGGGCAACCTTGGCTTGCCCCGCGACGGGCTGGGATGCGTGGGCACACAGGTTGAAAACCTGTGCTACTGCTTTGTCGCCGCCACGACGGCGGCGTTGCCCGTCCGGGGCAACCTTGGCTTGCCCCGCGACGGGCTGAGCGTGCTGCACGAACAGGCCCGCCCGGACGGCGGGCCGGCAGTCAAGGCACACCTTGGCTGTGCCTTCGACTGCCTCAAGCGAAAAAGGCCCGGAGGGCTTTTTCGCGCTATTCCTTGAACTCTTCGTCCACCACTTGCGTGCGGTAGATCGGAAGATGGCGGTAGTAGACCTCCAGGATCATCGTCGCCAGCGACGTGGAGTAAAGCCTGCCGGCGGCCTCGGCAGCATGGCCCTTCTCAAAGCCGCCGTGCCAGCTGCCGGCCTCGTGATCCTTGGTGGACTGCGCCTTGAGGAGCATCTCCTTCATTCGCTTGTTCCACGAGATCCAGACCTCGCCTTCCATGTGGTGCATGATTTGGGTCGCGTAGTAGTCGTAGTAGAGATCGGCCGTTGGCCCCGTCTTCATCAGGTAGGCCACGCCATCCAGAAGCGCGGGGTTGTCTTTCTTCCAGCCGAGATACATGCGGCAGAGCAGGCCCACTGCGGTTCGCCCTGGCGTGGGGTTCGAGTTGTCAACGTAGCCGTACCGGGCGCCGCTCTGTGACTCGACGGAGTTGAGGAAGTCGATCGCCTTCTTCACCGTCAGCGGATTCACCTGCAGGTAGGCCATGTTGCCGCTCTTGAGCGCCATGATCTGCCAGCCCACCGCCGACGTGTCGCCGGGTTGCCGCGGCGCGTATCGCCAACCGCCCCCCACGGGATCCTGAGCGGCCATGATGAAGTTGAGAGCGAGTTGCGTGGGGGCCGCCAGCCGATTGTCTTGCGACATCGCATAGCATTCCGAGAGCGCGATGCCGGCGAGGCCTTGCGAATAGAGGCAGCCGTTGCCGTCGTAGACCTTGCCCTTGCCTGCCACCGCCCGCTGGGCAAGGAAGGCGATGCCCTTGTCGATCGTCGGCTTGTACGGCCCCTCGCGATGCGTGTACCCGCGACCGAGGAAGGGCAGCAGCGCCATCGCGGTGGCGCCGGTGCGGTCCTTGGCTCGGCTGTGGCCCGATCCGGAGCACTTTCCACCGCAACTCGGGCAGTCCGTCATGTCGAACGACCAGCCACCGTCGGGAAGTTGGTGGATGGCGATCCACTTGAGCGAGCGATCGACAGCCTGCTCGGTGTCGGCGCCACCGCCACTGGCAACGGCGAGCTTGGCCGCCTGGGCACGGCCGCCGAGCCCGCCCGCCATGCCGCCGACGGCGCCCACCGACGCCATCATGTCCGACGCGGGAGCCGTCTCGGTGCCGAAGTCGGTGAACTCGACCGCCAGTGGTGCCGCATCGAGCTCGTCGGCATTCGCCATGACCTCCACCGGGGCCACGGCGACCTCCGTGGCGACGGCGACATCGGCAGCCGGGGCCACCACGTCGAGCGGCGGCTGCTCGGGAATCTCGTCTTCGAACTCGGTGAACTCGTCTTCGACCTGAGGGCCGCTCGATGTGATGATCCTCGTCACCTCCTTCTTGGGCGGCTCGTTCACCACGAGCGCCAGGCTCAGTAAGGCAACGACGTGCACGAGCACGCTGATCGCCCACGCTGGAGCCTGCTTCACCGCCGCGGCGGCCAGGGCGGGCGGGTAGTCGTCATCGCGACTGTCGGCAGGCTGCGCGGCGCTCTGCTCAGCAGCCGCTGGTCGGGGGGGAAGTTGCCTTGAGGGGGCTTGGTTGGCCTGAGCCGGCGTTGGCCGTGGCGGGAGGGCCGGAGGAGGCGGCGTCACGGGTTCGGGATCAATGTGGCTCGACATGACAATGTCCCCCCAGGCGTCCCCTGGCGGTAGGTCCGCCCGCGGAACCGAAGGCTTTTCGATTATAGAGCGGCCGCTGCTGCAGGGAGACTCGAACGACGTGTCGCGGCGGGGCCACAGCGACCGCTGGCCTTTCGCCCTCCGGGCGGGTAAGGTTTTCGCTTCCTGGGTGCCTGCCACCAATCGCACTGGCACCCGACGTCGACACGCAAGAAGGACTGCGAGCCCCGCAGGCGACACAGAGACAGAGATATGGCGAAGGGCAAGAGAAAACTCGAAGTGATCCACCTCGTCTGCGAGGAGACGGGTGACATGAACTACACGCTCCGCCGCAAGACGGGGGGCGAGAAGCTCAAGGTCAAGAAGTACTCGCCGCGGCTCCGCAAGCACACGCTCCATAATGAGAAGCGGAAGTAGCGAGAAGCGGAAGTAGCGAGAAGCGAAAGCTCATACGGGCCACACGTGATCCTCGCACGTTGGAGGGCCACCGCAGCCGGCCGGCGACATGCTCGGCGCCGGCGGGACGTGTGAGTTCTCTGCTCAAACGCTTTGGAGCGACCGCCGCGGGGCACACGTCTCACCGGCTTCTGCGCGTGCCTCCGATCCGGCTGCTCCCCCTTCCGGAATCGCGCCTGCAAGCGATGAGGCGCGAGCCCAATGCGAACCGGGAAGACACACAGGTTGAAAACCTGTGCTACGAGAAGAGGCAGCGAGGGGCTGCCCGTGCCCGGGAGCCGGCGTTGCTCGGGCACCGATCCGCCACAGGCGGATTGGTCGGCGCAGCCATGGATGGCGGAGCGAAGTCAGCATCGAGCGAGCGAAGCCCAGGATGCTGGGAGCCGGGCCGCGCCCGGCGACCGTAAGCCGGAGCCGACGCCGGGACGGCGGCG
>Ga0114967_10002078_pt1 | contig 16822 bp, 7 predicted proteins | sample M_130628_MF_Meta_FD_92639 | JGI IMG/M metagenome (GOLD analysis project Ga0114967, IMG submission 92639) | Freshwater microbial communities from Lake Montjoie, Canada to study carbon cycling - M_130628_MF_MetaG | ecosystem: Environmental > Aquatic > Freshwater > Lake | place: Lake Montjoie... | reverse complement strand
CGCGTAATGAGGCCGAGACCGATGAGGATCTCCTGCGCGAGCTTGCCCGAATCGTCGGGGAGGTTGTAGGTTCCAGAGGGTAGGTGATGGACGACGTACGAGATCTGCTGGTTCAGGATGAGCTGGATGGATGCGGACATTTGTTCGTGATAGGTTGATAGAAGAAGGCGTATGCTTCCCCCTTTCTAGATGGAACTCGGATCCGTTTTGGTTTTCAAAACGGATTTGGATTCGCGGTAGAAAGAAGAAGAGTCCCGGCGCTATCTACACACATCACACAACATTACATCATGAGTATGTTCGAGAACGACAACTACGACATGGACTATCAGCGGTATCTGGACTGGAAGGACGAGCAGGAGCAGCTTGAGAAGGAGCTTGAAGGGTACGATATGGCGGAGGAGTACGAGTATGACCTCCGGCGGGAACAGGAGGTAGAGGAGCGGCTGGCGTCGCAGTACATCGCCGAGCAGGAGGAAGAGACGACGGGAGAGCGGGTTGTGCGCGAGGCACAGGAGGAGCAGGAGCAGGAGGAGGATGTGCGGCAGTTGGCGCAGATTATGGTCAACGGTATCTACACGTACGATCTGAATTGGCTGCCCGAGTCGCGCGAGGTACGTGCAGAGATTGAGATCTTCAGCGACGAGAAGATGCCGATTTACTACTGGTACCCTGATACGATGGGAACGATGGAGGTGCTTTCGCGACTTCTCGATGTTCCTAAAGAGAGGCTCAGCATCACAGGGCTGGCGTTCTTCACGCCAGAGAGAGTGATCGACGACCTGTTCGACATCGAGCGCAGGCAGTTCATGCAGGGGACTTGGCTGGACTATGCAGAGGATGGGATAGCAATGCAGTTTAATGTGGAGATCGCAGAGGAGGAGACGCCAGTCGTATGCCCCAACGACTGCTACGATGCGGCGTGCGACGGAACGAACTGCGAGTTCAAGCCCATTGCTAAGCCGCACGGCATTGACGGGACGCAGTGCGACTGCTTTGAGTGTGAGCAGCAGGATGCGGCGGAGTAATGTCAATAAAAACAAAAAAATAAAAAACATCCTGTGTCGTCCAGCGGTTTAAGATAGGGCCCTTTCAAGGCCTTGACCGGGGTTCGACTCCCCGCACGGGAACTTTTTTAATTCATTTGGTAGATACAAACCATGTGTATGGATTCTATCTGCCAGAAGTGTAGAATGGAACTTCCGGACGTTGACTGGTTCTGTAAATCATGCTGGGCGTCTAACGACTAGTTTTTCTAAGAGAATGAGGACGAAAACAATACAGTTAAACACAATCATCAGCTCAAAGTAGAGGATGATATAGGGTGTAGGATCTATTTTGGTAATTATACTTCTCAGCTAATAAGTTTCATATCCCTCTGATCGATATCGAATCGGGAACTGATGATGGGAACCATACACAGATGAATGACCTCGACGTTCGGGGGAGTTCGGCGGTCGAAGAGCAGGCTGTCGAGAGATGTTGGAAAGGTTGTATAGTAAGGTGATGTCCCCGAATGGCTCTTTACTACACATAGGAACCGCAAGAGTTCATCAATGGTATAAACGAACATAGTATAGGATCCGTTCTTGAGTTCAGGCCTGAATCCAAAGTTATCAACCAGAACCTCAATGAGAGTACTAGAAGGTTGGATTCCAAATAGTTCTTCAATCGTTTCGCGAAAGGCTGTCTCAATAGGAGTTTCGTTTCCAATCGGCTTTCCGCCAATACCACTGATCATGTGCTTATCGGGTTGATACCCCATCAGCACGTGCGTCTCACTTTTGAAGACGATACCCGACGACATTTACCTGTGTAGACTCTTTAGCTTTAAGTCGCCGTCGCCGTCCCTGTACCAGGAAGGATTGCGTCCATGACTGCGCGCGTGATGGTCATCGTGATGATGGTTGCATAGGAGGACTGGGAGTTGGATACGTAGGCCAGGGTGGCCGAGCAGATAGGACTGCCTGTCGTAAACATTCCCTGTAGGTACCCAAACCATCCGCTGGGAACGCAGAGGGTGGAATAAACCTTAGCTGCGCCATAGTGGGAACTATAGGTTAGAAAAAGCGTCCCCGCAAGCTTGATGAAGGGGTCTGCGAGCATGGTTTGCATTCTCTTACTTACTCTTCCTAATTTCTTGCCAATCGTCTTCATCGTCAAGATTATAGAGAGCCATTGCAGTAAGTTTCGGAGACCGTTTTACGGCTTCTAACTGTTTACTCATTCCGTTATCTCTAGGTTTAGGGCGCGGCGGGTAGGGAGGCAAAAAGGTTCGAATGATATGGATCAGCTCGGACGGAAGCGCACGAATACGCTGTCCTAAGTCTGGATCCATTACCCCGTTGCCCTTTTTGTTTTTAATCGTGGACGAGGGTAGGACACCAGCGACGAGCCGACTTGAGTTCGCCCTTGACGTATTTCTCCGCAAAGTCAATGAACTCAATGACGTCATAGTCGGGGTCGTCGTGTTCGTACTTCGAAAGATTGACATCGATGAGAGTGGCAAACAGCTTGAGAGACTGTTCGACCCTCTCCGTCATGCTACTGTGGAAGTGTTCGGTGAAGATGCGGGAGAGGGTGGAATAGATTTCTGATTGTTCGGGCCAGGATCCATTGAGTTCAAGAATGCGGCGGCGGAGATAGGAGGAGAAGGTGAGATTAATAAGGGCGATCTTGTGTTCGAAATCCATCTTGCTTTACTTTCAACTAGACGTTAAAAATATCCGTTTTAGTTTTATTCTTGTCGTATCTACTCGTCGGCGAGATCAAACATTACGTCCGCGTAGATCCAGCTCTCCAGATTGTCGGGTTCCCAGTCCTCGTCATAGTTCAGGCTCATCATGTCCTGTGCGGCGTAGAACTCGTCAGTTTCGTCTTCGGTAGGGAACTGCATTGTAGTGTCTGGGGCTTATCCTATTTCTAGATACAATCCAGATCCGTTTTGGTTTTCACGGAAAAAGTATGAAACTCATATAATGAGTGGGAATCCAAATTGGAATCCTCCGCTGCAGACGAGCAGCGTGAGGTTTCCTCGACGGGCGGTCGAGACACCTCAGACACCCGCAAACTCCACGACTCGTCAACGACCAGGTGCGCCTTTCCAGCCTGTGAATTCGAATCCACTTACCCAAATATCTGGAGTACCACTTGTGGAGCAAATCATACCCACTGGGTCTGGGGCCGTCCTAGACAAGTTGTATACGCTCAACCGAGGAACGGGAGAAGCGACGCCCTACAATATTGGGCGACAGACGGTACGCGGTGTTCCTACGCCACAAGTGATCGTCGTTGCAACATCTGAGACGTATCTGATGTTTTCTATCAACTTTTCGTACCGGATGAGCGGAACAGACCATTTCGTGTTTACGTTCATAAATCAGAACAACAATGAGACAACAATCAAGAACTACCAACCGTCTCCGACATATTTGGCGGGTGGTCTTCTTCCGGGGACACCGTATATCCTAACTGTGTCTCCCAACATAAACGGAATCACATACCCTGCAAGTCTACCCATTGGTCCTTTCGCGATTACGGCAATTTCTGATAAGAACGTGCAGCTGCAGAATGTAACAATCAGCGGAGGGGATAAGAGCGGATACATTCTGTTTAACGGAATTCTCCCAAATATTTCTGGAACGATTGGAATCTCGAATATTGCGGTGGATGATAATTTTGGAAGTCTCCAACGCCGTCTTGACGTGCTTCCTCCGGGGTCGGTGAACAAGGGATACGTTTACTTAAGCAATTTAACCAACGGATCATCGTACATATTTACGGCAACCCCCTTTACGGTCACAGATGGAATTTACCAGTATGGTCGCCCCACAACGCTCCCACCGTATATTCCTGGTCCGCCCTCTGATCTCTACTTTAGATCTGCTGCATCGTACACGATTACTACCGCGAGCCTTACATCAACATACGATACCTTGTTCCACCCGCCACCTGTATCAAACATAGTATCGGTGTATTCATCCACATTCGTGACACTATGTTCGTTTGTCGGACAGCCCACAAATGTTATTCAGGATTTCTCAGAGGTATATGCATCATTCAGCACATCAACATCGCTATTTTCTTCCACAGATATTTCTGGACTGATCTCTACAATTTCTGCGACGCCCGGAAAGATTCAGGTTGATATTACGAACGATAAGGGCCTGTGGTACTCATTCCCTCTCGCGAATATCAGTGTGGGAGGTCTGGGATACATATTCGGAAACTCGAACTATATTAAGACCCAGTCAATTCTGTCAACTGCTAGCTCGTATTCGCTGATTTTCCGTACAGTGAATCTTGGACAACTGATGTCATCAACGCCCTATTCCCCCCCTATAACAACATTTGTATTAGGAGGTCTGCAGAATCAGACAAATTATACGTTTGTGGGGGTGAACTATGCGAACGGACTGCCAAGTGTTCGTCAGTCCTACGTGACATGTGGTATCGGACAGCCTCTGGATGTGAACGCGTCCACAATCACAACTGTTGTTGGCAATCACGTTGTATCGATATCGTTCACTGGATACAACCCTACGAACCCCGGTCAGCGCCCGACTTCATTTCTGTATTCGGATACGTATGGAAACACCTACACGACGACACGACCAGATATTACGATCAACGGCCTCACAAATGGCTCGGCGTACACGTATACTATTCAACCGATTGCCAATAGCCTAAGAAGCAGAGGAGTGCCTACCTCAGTACTTACACCAGGAGTCCTTCCACCCATCAACGTCAGTGCTTCATATATTTCAAACTACAATGTGACAGTTTCCTTTACGCCTGCAGGTCTTGGTGGCGCCGATTACTATGTTGTAAGCGCACTGAGCGGAAGCACGGTGATACCCCGGACGGTATCAGCTTCACCGTATACACTCGTGGGACTATCGGCCAATATAGGGTACTACTTTGGAGTGACGTCGTTCGGGTACACGAATACACTCTATACCTCGGTATCGTCGGTAACCTCTTCGCTTATTCGGGAGGTGTCAAGCCGGTATGCGCAGTTTCTGGTGAGTCCGTCGGCGTTTCCGTATGGATCCTACGTGCAGCAGCTATTGGCAGAGTATGTTCCGTACACGTACAAAATCGTATCGAGCGGACAGCCTATTCCCCCGCCGACATTCTCGGTCGTAAGTCGGATCATCGAACAGATTTACCCGAGCAATACATTTCTGTACGTCTCGAACGTCGTCGATCCCTCCTCCCTGCTCTCGGTCGTCGCTGCGGGTATTGCCGCTGGAACGGCGTATACAGCTACCACGTCGGGAGGTATCTCATACATTGTAACGAGCTTAACAACTTCGGGAGATTATACGGTGATTGGCGGGGGTCCCTCTACCCTGATGGGTTTGACAGGCCAGGCGCTCAGTTTAAGCCTTACACCGGTGTCGAACGCGTATACATTCCCAGTCACCTCTGTCACACCTGTCTATAACGGGAATGGGAACCTGCAGTGGTACAACGTACAGAACCCAAATCTTCCGAAATCAATTACAACATTCTCGGGAGCAACGACATACAATACCACGCTTTCATCAACAATTGCGTTGTATCCAGGAATGATTCCTACATCGTTTGGTGGGACTATATCAAGTGCCGTAGCATACACTACGGTCTCTTCCTATGTTGGGCCACCGGGACCTCTGATTATCACAGCAAGTGCGTATGCGTCGCAGCGGGTAGATATCTATATTGATACAGTTAACATCAATGGATTTGTTGTTCCTTCATCGTACGGTTACACTGAGATATACGATAAGGCTCCGCCTGGAATTTCCCTGACTTCTATTATCACGATTCAAAATCTGACAAACGGAAGTTCGTATACGTTCTCTATCTATGCAATTGGAAATAACGTATCCGGAGCACCTGTAACGACAGGGCCCTATACTCTTCGCACGAATCCTCCACTGAACGTTTCAGCAGCGTTTAGCAACATATCTCCTATTCTTACCTTTTCTGCATCTCCGCTCTTTACTGCGACGTCATATGTGGCGGGGATATACACCAACGGGTATACGTTCAATGCGAATCCCCTACAACAGATCACCATTAATTCTATTGTAAATGTGTCAAGCTATAGCATACCGTTCAACCCTGTTATCGCGGGTCAGTATTACGGATTCATGATGTATGCCGTCAGTAACAACACGTTTACCGGAAAAAGTATATCGAGTGAGAGGGTGGTTATCAATCCAATCATTTCTGGACCGCCGGCGGCTCCGATAAATCTACGCTCAAATCTTGCGAGCAACCAAATTATATTTAACTGGTCGTCTGGAAATGTTGCTTTCAATGAGACGTATCGTATTACTGAATATCTCACAATCAGTGGAACCAACGCAACTGGAGGAGTTTGGTCGAGTATTCCGGGAATCACGTACACCGTATCGGTTACAGAAACTGTCTCTGGATCAGGATTTTTTGGCCAGGGTCAGTGGGTAGAACAGACACTCGGATACGCAAGCTTTGTTCTCTCAAATGAAACGAACGTCACGAGTGTGCTGACTAATCAGTGGACGTCAAATCTCATCTATTTGACGCTTCAGCAGTCGGGTCTGACCTACACGTTCCCGATCACGAGCGTAACGCCTTCAGTTGGGGGGTTCAGCAATGTTTATGCAAACTCAAATTTTCCGAAGAATCAGGTGGATATCTTCAACCCCGCACTAAACTTGAGTGCATTCTATTCCTACGGAGTTGGACCGCGAAATTACGGATCGTATCTTTACACCGTTGACGCATATGCAAATATGACGTTTAGCCTATCCTCGCAGGCGACCGCACAGATGTATACCCTACCCGTTCGAGGAGTTCCATCAATCGCGGTTTCGGGTATTTCAGGAACGACAGTCACGGTTTCTTTTGCGCGAACAGATATCGCAAATGCGTTATACATCGTCACCAATAATTACGGATCAAACGTATCGGTACCTCCATACCAGTTTAGGGATCTTTCAACGGGGTATCCCTACACATTCACAGTGGCCGTTTCGAACGGAGCGTTCGTGAGCGTATCGTCGGAGCCGAGTTTTCCGGCGTATCTAGGCCCACCTACCAAGCCCTTACTATCGGCAACGTTTAACGGTCGGACTGGGATTCTGTACATAACGGACACAACTCTCTCGCTGTCTACGGTCTTCTTTGATAGCGGAACTCAGGGAACGGGGTGCAACGTTGCAACACTGTCGCACCTTCAAGTGATTCAAAATTCGAGCGGCGGTGTGTGGACGGGGGGTAACGGACAAATCAAGGATACCTTATTCGGATTTCAGTCGTCGTTAACAGCGGGGAACGAAGGCTCGGCATCGTACAACGGTGGAATCGTAAATGCGATCTATCAGTTCCTAGTGACCCCATCTACTGGGACGATGGCCGTTTCGCTTTCTTCGTATCTCGTGTCGATCTCGGGAACGGATCTCTCTGTTTCCGGGAGAGGGAACACGAGCAAATATACATTTCTCCAGGATTCCTATACTTTACAGATCGTTTCAAGCCTGAATGCGTTTTCCGTTCAGGTAGGGCTATCGGCGCTATTTACAACATCTTTTGCTGCGTTGACAGACACTCTCACGATCTCGCTTGTACGTCCAGCCCAATTTGAGAACTTTCAGGTCTCTGCGATATCAAATATCGGAGTAGCGACGGTATCCTACGGAATCACCGATCAATTCAGTCGAGTGTATTCACCGACTGTCGAGAATATCGCGCACAGCCTTTCAGGAATAACGTACATTTACAATATTTTTAATCTGTCGACAAACTTGAATCTAACCATATCGGCAACACCGTTCGGTGGCGGGATTGCAGGTACTTCGGCAAGTGCGGGGATCACTATTTTCGCGGAACCTACAGGGTTCCCGACGATCAAAATCACAAATTCGGCTGCGGTTGTCAACGTCCCGCAAACGCCAACCTTATCGAAAGTCGATACATACAGTGTCGACCTACTCCTTGCAAATGGAACATATATTGGAACACAGACACAGACCGCGACATTCTCTACGTCGTATTCATTTAGTTACCCGAGTCTCACCCAGCATGCAAGGTATATTTTCAAAACGTATACGGCTTACAACTCCGTCTGCAGTGAACCTACAACAATTGGACCGTTCGAAATGGGTTCGCCGTATTCGTTTACAGGATTAACCACAACGATAACTCCATCCCCTACAAACGATGGAAATTATACTCTTACGGCAACCCTCAACCCTTCGCCGAATTCTAACGCGCTCATGGCCTTATACGTATATGCCGGTACAGCACAGTATGCGCTAAAGACGCAGGAGTGCAGGGGAAGTTCGGCGGTACAGACGTACAATTTCACAGTATCAGGAGGCAATGTGTATACTCTCTCATCATCGGCCACTATGAATACGGTGACGGTAGTAGGACCGACAGCGGTCGTGAGCGCTGCACCGTCTCCACCTCGAACGGTGGGTCTAACGATATCAAGCGCCGACATAGGAGCCACATACAAGGGATTGGTGACTGTTACAGCGAATTCTCTCACGACAAACGTAGTCTCCTACAACTATTTCTATTCATCCGATGACGGAGTCACAATCGTTGCTATTCCCGCAATTTCGGCAGGTATATTTTCAGCGACGTATGGTCTTTCGTACATTGGGTACGCAGAGGCGGCTACGACTACGGGAGGATTCCAACTTAGCACAAAAACATCCTCGGCGATTTCAAATGTGTATTGGGCTCCTCCCAGCAACTTTTCGGCGTCTTACTATGGAACATCCATTACACTGAACTGGTCGGAAGGACCATTTGATGCTCCGTACACAATTATCGAAACCGGAAACCAGTTTCCAGCTCGATCGAATATCTCCCCACTCAATGCAAATTTCACGGGTTCACTGGGAAGCAATTACACCTTCAAGATTCGAGGCCAGTCGACTCCGGCACCTTCTGCATCCTTAATTTACTCTCCTTCACTCTCCTCATCGATATCGTTGGTAACGTTGTCGGCTTATCCTGTGTATATCGACTACACTGGATCAACAATCAACGTAAGCTGGGCGCCGCTAGGAGTAGGATATTTCTATACAGTTTCGCAAACTCTAGGACCGTTTCTAGCTCGGAAAACCTTCCAGGACACAGCGGGAACCAATATACTGACTGCTGCCTTTTACAATGTACCCCTCTCGAATACCTACCAATTCATAGTCTCGACGAGCCTGAATGGTATTCTTGGACCAGCAAATACCACATATTCTCCGACGGTCACGTTGTCGACACCTGCAATGACGGTATCACAGTCCTATAATGTAAATGTCTATACGATATCGTGGGAGCCAGTTGCCGCAGTCAGTCCAATCTATACCGTGCAGGAGGTAGCAAACAAGTACCCGTCGTTCACAACTGTCTCAACTATATGCAGTTTGAACCTGCAAGTAGGACTTTCGTACACGTTCCAGGCGTACGCTACCTCGAAGGGAATTTCAGGGAATGTTACTACGCTTTCAGCAGTTTATCTGTATACGTTATCATCTGGATTTGCAAGTGCGACTTACTATAAGACTACAATTTCACTCACATGGGCGGCGGCACTCCAGGCAGACGGAAATTTACCGAATCGCTACCTCATTTCTAACGTATTTTCTGGAGGACAACAGTTTCCAGATCTATCGGCTGCAGGGAATACCACCACTATTTCTCTCACAGGAACACTCAGAAGCAACTACCAGTTTGCGATTACCCCATTCTATAATGGTATTCGGGCGTCATCGTCTGCACTCACCAACACAATATCGCTCTTTACACAGGCGCCAACGGGAGTAACGGTTGATTATAGCGGAACCCAGCTGTATGTGACATGGAATGCTATTCCGGGAACAAGTTATACCGTAAGCCAAACTCTAGGAAATACGGCAATGCCCGTCGGACAAGTTGATATACCCGCGGGGGAATCAAGTTATTTGACACCCAACCTACAGACTCCAGATCCTACTACTCTGTATAATTTCACTGTAACTGCTTCACTGTACGGAATCACATCAACTGCGGCGCAGGCGGTGGTTCCAACCCTAGTTTGGACGTATCCTGTAAACAATGTTACGAGTTACTACACCGGAGACGGATTAGTTCCAACTTTAAATACATTTATTACCATTCTTTGGAATCCGCCCACCGCAGTTCAGTCTGGAGCTACATTCCAAGCTTACTTCATAAATACACTATGTCTGGGTATGACGGATCCAATCCCTCGTGCTGCATCGCTGGTACAGACAGTACAAAATGCGTCGAGTGTTACGTCGACATTTAATGTCACCAATTTTCAGGGACAGTCCTTTGTACCCTATGTTGTAGCAACTCGAAATCAGCTCCCACAGACTGTTCCTGATGTAGGGGGATCTGCCCTTAAAGTGTATACTGCGCCTCCGCGTTTCCTGGGTATTGGATTTAACGGAACCTATGCAATTACAGTGAACGTATGCTCTACGACAGCTCCGGTCCTCTACCCATACACGTATACACTGGTCGAAACGCAGAATCAGTTCTTTCCAAGCAATGCTACCAGTACATTTACATTCTCGGGTGCAGAAAACCAGGTAAACACGAGGACAACCGTCTATACGATTCCAATCCTGGGAACCAGGGGATTAACGTACGACTTTAAACTGTATGCGAGTATCAGTGGTCTCGCAAGTCTAGTGGATCCCACATTTGGAGTCAAAACACTTGCTCTTATCACAAATCCCGTAAGCCAGGCCACGATTCGTGCAGACTACTTTGGACCGACTATCACCCTGTCATGGGCGGATGCGTATCAGTGCAACGCGACTGGAACAGGAAGCAATGTCCCGAACGGAGGGTACACAATCTATGATTCGGCTCTGAATTATCCTTACACCACCCTATACAGCCCTAGCAGTATCAAGATCCCAGCCGTCGCCGGAAGCAATTACCTGCTCTCGGTAGAAGCCGTGAATAACAACGTGGGAAGCGGACCGCAGGCGTGCTTGTCGAATATCTATCTCTATATGCCGGTAATCTCGAATGTTACGTTTTCAAACCAAGGAACCAACGTCCTTACAGATGTCAGTACCACTCTCACCTGGCCCCCCGATCTAGTTGCAACGTCATATACGACTACGAAGTATACGGCACAACAGGTCGTCGTAAACTCGCAGACAACCACCGCCCCCTCTGTAACGTTCACTGGAAGTATTGATCTGTCGTATTACTACAGCGTTATCGGTATCTACAAGGGTATTTGTGGAAACCCTTTTGTGGTCCAAGTCTCGAACCAGCGTCCAATTCTTACCATCCAGCCGCTCACGAATACTGGAAATTTTGTTTATGTTTCGTATTTCGTAACGAATACTCCATCCACGGGAACTACGTACTCGGTTGCCCTTACCCCGTCTGGAACGCTGGGAAATGCGGTGTTCTCGAGTTCTGGGACAAACACCACTATCTTCAACGTATCGACATTCACCACTGCGGTAACCTACATTGCCACAGTATCGGCATTCTACAACGGTCTTCCAAGCCGTTCCCTTTCTGGGACAATTACGCTACAGGCTCCTCAGCCGCCGGGACTTCCCCTGACCTTCAACTGGAACAATTCATTGGTGACAATTTCCTGGGCGAGTTCAACTGCCAATGCGTCAAGTTATGTCATGAGTGCGTATGACCTGTCATCTGGATCATTTACGAGTATACAGTACATTCCCCAGACGTACACATCGTTCAACGGAAGCCTCGGACACTCGTTCAGCGTATCAGTAACCGCGCTGTCATCCACGGGGATTCCTAGTGCGACGTGCAATGTGAGAGGAACTATCGTCATTCCCGAGAAACCAACCGGATTAGTTCTGGACAACAGGGGAGCTCTCATGACGGTGAGCTGGACACCAATTGCGAATTATGGGTACTCGTTCTTTATCTCAAACGTGAACGCAAAGGGCATCGTAGTGTATTCGAATCTGTTCGCTGTGCCCGGTGACACGTATGGAGCTACGATTAAGGAAACGTACAGTGTATCACTCTACGCAATCTCTCCTAGCAACGTACAGAGTGCAGATGCCGCACAGGCGAACATTTACATCTACCAACCGTCGGTACCCTTTATCACGGGGAATGCAACGGGAGCGTCTGTTAATCTCACCTGGCAGGCGGATCTATCAAAAACATGTCTCTTCTGGGTTCGGAACAATTACGAATACTCTGCCCTCCTGTTCCCCGATCCAGCGGCATACACTGGTACCGGATCATGCAATGGTTGGGTACGGACAACAACACTGTCGGATTGGGCTCATGATCCGGTGTACAACAATTATAACTTAACCACCTCAGCAAACTACACTGCAACAGGAAACTTCAATTCATTTTTGGTCCGCAACCTTTCGGCGAATCTGGCAGGACAGACGTACGTCTTTAACCTTGTGCCAATATGGAACGCAGTCCAAGGTCCTACCGTCTACACCAATACCCAGAACCCGATCATTCTCTACAGGCCAACACAGCCTGCGCAGTTGAGTGCTACGGGTGGTGGAAACATCCTGACAATCAACTGGCAGTCCGCAGTTATTTACACGAACCCGCCCGCAGTCATTCCGACGTACTTGGTTGAAGTATCAACGGTATCGGCTGGACTGCGGACAACATACCCCTCAATCTCTGGATTCACAGTTGGAACCACTCAGACATACGTCGGAAATTTTGATCCGAACGCCCAGCAACTTTCGATCTCTGTAACAGCAATTACCCCGGGTCTACCCTGTAATGCACCTAATATTCTAGACCCAATTTACGGATACACCAGAAATATCAATTTCTTTATTCCAAGCGCGACGTCGCTCTTCATTACGCAGACAAGTGCATCGGCGCAAACACTGAACACAACTATCCCCGTTATTCCGAATGCCAGCACTATATGGTTTTATGTGGAACCCAAAGTTCCTTCGTCATTTGGGTACACTTCCGCGAAAGTACAAACATTTTCTGCGGCGTGGACGTCGGACGGTGCAAACATTCTACGGAATATAAGTCTAGGATTCTACTATACAATTTCCGCCATTGTTACGGCAGATACGAATCCTCCAAGTCCTCTCAATACCCTGTCCCCTGTTCTTCCCAACCCCAATCCGTTCCCAGCCGTTACGTTTAGTCCAAGCGCCATAAAGGCCACACATCAAGGGATGGTTATTACGGTAAGCTGGAAGTCGGTTGAAGGGGCAAATTATAGTAAGGTTCAAACGGTGGTTGGAACGCAGACCAGCGGAACAGGAGGATACGGAAGTTCCGAGATTATCCAGACCATCTCCACGTTTGTGGCAATAACAACCAACGGTAGCTTGCCATTCGCATACGACGGTGTCTTCAATTATACGGTTCAGGCCTTTACTCCTACCACAAATAAGTGGCCTGGCCTTGTGACCGGAACGTCAGTAAACAGCGTGAATATCGGTTCCGTACTTGGTTTCACACTACCAGTAACACTGACGGTTCCGCCGATCATGCAGAACCTAGTGGTTACCCAATCGTATTCGAACGCAATTGTTACCTGGACGGCATTCAGCACGGCTGCTTTGCAGGGTCAGAATCCCGATGATGTTGGGATTCCATCGTATACGGTCCGGATGTCAAACGGAGGTTCGCTAGTAGCGCAGTCAAATACTACCGACCTCAGTCTATCATTCACGATGAGTCCGACGACGGCTGGAAATACGTATACATTTAACTATTTTACCACGTACAAGGGAATCTCGAGTACAGATGCGGGGGCGGTAATAGGTACCACGAGTGTAGTGGCCTGGAAGCCGTCAATTTTGTCGGTGGTTCTTCTAGACAACAACGATAGGAGTGCCACGATTTCTGGAACACTCCTTGCTAGCCAAATAGGTACAAACGTCAGCGGAAACTGGTTCATGACATCGACAACCGGAACACAACTAAATATCGGAACATCACCGGTATCTTCGGTCATCAGCAACCTAGGAACTCGGTCGGCAGGCGCGTCTCTAACTTGCAACGTGGTGTTCGTGGCAACGACAGGTCTTTCGGCAACGGCAACCACAAATACGTTAACGTTTCCGAATCCACAGATATCGAGTGCGACAACTACGGACACGGGGGGAATAAGAACATTTAGTTTAGTACTGAATAGTACTGGAGCGACAGGGGCTGTGGGTGCGGGTACGCCGCAGTGGACGATTGCGGTGCCAACTGGAGCAACGGGAGGATCAACTACGGCAACAGGGACGAACCCTACGGTTACGGGATTTACGGTCACCAGCTCGACCTGGCAATTAACATCGTTGGTCAACTTTCCTGCAAATTCAATCACACTCGCGTATGACGGGTTTACGGTCTCCAATACAGCAGCGGTTGGGTTTACGGAGCCGAACATTGGATTTTCACCTGTATTGACGAACATTGCCGGTATACTTACGTTGTCGGCAACCATTCCTGCTACAGGCCCAGCTGCGAGCGCGGTAAGTTGGACGTTCCCTCCGACGATAACTACTCAAGATAACACCACAAACACGTTCAACGGACAAGTTGCGAACTTTCGATATGGCGCCGTCGTTCCCGGAAGGGCATACTCGTCAACAACAAATCTCCTCGGTGTCTACCAAGGGTACAGCAACTCTGTAGCAATAACAAGTCTGGGGGCGCTCACGATAACGATTGGAAGTGCGACGTTTGTCAATGCAGGAGATGGAATAAATATTGATCTTACGCTCTCCCTTGGCGTTTGTTCGGGAGGATTCGGGACGCCTACGTGGGGATTCCCGTCAAACACCGTGAATGCCTCGCCGTTCACTCAACTTTCGAATGGAAGTAGAACGAGTTCAACACAGGGCTTAGTTACTATAAGTTATTTCACGGTTGTGGGAGACGCACAGTATAAAATCAGTTCAAATACAGTTACTTTGACATACGGTGGTGTCACGATCTGCAATGCGGCAGATCTAACTGCTAGCTCCCTCATCCCAAGAATCACAGCCACGGCAACAAAATACCAGGGATGTATTGAAGATTCGACCTATACTGGAACTCCTAGCATTACTCTGGATCTAAGTTCTGATATCGCAGGTGTATGGTCGGTTGTTCCAGCGTTTACGTACGATTATCCACTGAATGCGCCAACGTATACTCCTGCTACCGCAACTAGAGCTGAAAATGTTGTCTTTGGAGGAGCGAGTAAGTACGTGAACTCGACTACGCCAAACACGTTTGCGAATATGGTTCTGGGAAGCACGAATGTTACGCCTCAGGGATTCTCGATGGCAGGAACATTCACACTCAGTCTCAATTTCTCGTTCGATACACCAAATACATCAGGCAATTTCCACAACATGCTTCGTGTATCTCCCTCGGGACTCACAACGTACAAAGCGAATGAGTCCGGCCCGTATCGTTTCCCGGCGATTTGGATAAGCCCCAACTCTTCCAATATGTATATTCAAGTGGGGTCAACAGGGTTGAATCCTCAGATCGGTCTAACCATTGGTTCGAATTATACTGTACTCTTTGATCTTGCGTTCGCAACCTCGGGTACTATGACTGGAACTGTAAAGGTCAATGGAACCACTGTTATGAACGGGCCATTTGCTACAGGAGATACAACAAGCTTACTCAATTCAAATTTTTACTTGTGGTTATCTGATTCAACCACCACTAACATTTACCCTTCCGCTCAAAAAGAGATTACCATGAATAGTATAGTCCTAAAAACTGGAGGAACCCCAGTCACGCTCTCGAACTTTACGGGAATATACTCCCTGAATCCAAATGGATCCAACGTAACCCCTGCCGGATTCCTAACGAATAACGGAAGTGTAAACATGGGGTTCACATTGACGATCAATAATCCAAACACCACCACTAGTTACCTAAATATTCTACGCTGTACTGTCGACAGTGATGATTATATTTATGATGACGGAGTTCGCCGTATTCCTGCGTTCTGGGTAGCTCCTACCGGTACCTCTGTGTACTGGCAATACTTCCAGGTGGGAGGCGTAATTCCTAATCTAACGCTATGCCAGCCGTACACAATTGTACTGAATATGGACGCAAACGCGTCAACAGTTACCGTAACGTCGTACGACAAGTCGTCGAACCTACAATACAGCAACAGTCAAATACAGTCCGCTGCCGGAACGCCTGGCGAAACAAACTTTAAAGCGTATCTCTTTATGACGGGAAATCCAAATGGGTATTCTAAATATCCAAGTGCCGCGCCGTATGTTTCGGTCCGTGATTTCTTCATGCAGAGAGGGTCCACAACTGGAACGAATACAACGGTCACGCCCGTCATCCCCAACAACTGTCTACCATTCAGCAATACGTTCAATCTCGCAGCGGGATCCAATGTGACGCCGGGAGGGTTCGCGATGCCAACCGGAAATTACCAGATAACGTTTGATGCAACATTCATCGATCATGCGAATGTTGCTATTTGGAAAAACATCTTACGCACGACAAAAACAGCAGCAACGGATAGATATCCGATCATTCAGGTGATGCCAAATGCAGCAGGTATCAATTACATCCAGGTGCAGAACAGTGGCGCAAATATATTCCCAATCGGCCCCTTCCCCATCGGCGATCCTGTTCGTGTAAGTATTCTCCAAAGCAACAATCGACTCAACGTTACAACGAACTACAACGGTGTCACATTCACTTATTCGGCGGCATCAACCAATGTCTCAGGGACTGGATTATTATTCAACACGTTCATGTCAAGTCCGCTTCTTACGGGTGGTAACGATGAACCCCCTGCCAAGAACTTGCTGATACGCAACTTCAGTTATATCGTAGATGGAGTTCCGATTTTCGT
>Ga0114967_10002076_pt1 | contig 16828 bp, 18 predicted proteins | sample M_130628_MF_Meta_FD_92639 | JGI IMG/M metagenome (GOLD analysis project Ga0114967, IMG submission 92639) | Freshwater microbial communities from Lake Montjoie, Canada to study carbon cycling - M_130628_MF_MetaG | ecosystem: Environmental > Aquatic > Freshwater > Lake | place: Lake Montjoie... | reverse complement strand
TTGATTTTCTTGGGTTAGAGTGGGGGCCAATGAAGAGGCCCAATTTAGAGAGCGGTGCAAGGACCGCTGGAGTTCTGTGTTGAAGGTTGTTTCTTATGTCCCCCGAAATGCTTCGGGTGGAAAGACACAAGAGGGAAAGAGTACTCCGATGGGCAGGGCGGGCAAGCTTGTGATTCTCGGGCGGGGCGAATGGAGAATTGGGGAAGAGGGAAAGGATCCCTGGGCTGGGGCAAAAGCGGGAAGGTGGATGGGGGAGTCTGGGGGCGCAATGGTCAGGGCGGGGGTAAGGGCGTGGCACGCGATCGGTCCGGGGGATGTGCAGGGGAGGAGGGTGGGAGTCATCGGAGTGGGGCGGGGGGGGAGTTGGCCGGAATGGTTGAGGGGAATGGAGGCAAAAGATGTGGCGGAGCGGTGGAGGGAAAAACCGCCTCTTTGGTTGTTGCAGGAGTTGCCGAATCTGCCGGCGACCCAATTAGCGGTGGAGATTGGAGCACGGGGTCCGGTCGAAACCTTGCGGGAAAGAAAAGGAGTGAGGGAGGATGTGGATAGGCGAATTCGACGGTGGGGGATGCGTGGGAGGGATTGGGTGGTGTCAGTTCGTGTTACGGAGACGGGGGCGGCGGCGGAAGTTTGGGGGTGGGAGAAAGAAAAATGAGAAATATGGAGGAGCTGCGGGAGTTGGTGCGGCAGGCGGTGGTGGAGACGTTGCGAAAAAAAGTTCCTGTGTTGGATGGCCAGAGGCTTGGAGCCGACTTGGGTGCGGAAAGTATCGATCGAATTGATCTGACCTTTCGTCTGGAGGAGGCGGTGGGAAAAGCGTTGGAGGACAAAATACTTTTTGCGGAACCGGACCCGACGGTTGCGGAGTTGGCGGAGCGGTTGAAAGTGATGTTGGGAGAAAAAAAGTGAGTCGCCGTGTGGTCATCACGGGAGTGGGAGCGGTCACGGGGTATGGGGTCGGGAGAAAGGTTTTTTGGGACGGCGTGGTGAGAGGGAGGTCGGCGGTGAAAGCGGTGGATTGGGATGGGTGGGACAAGGCTCCGGTTCAAGTGGCGGCCAGTGTCGAGGAAAAGGATAAGGGAATGTTGAAGGATGAGTGGAGAAGTTTGCATTGGGCGAGATTGGCTTTGCAGGAGGCTATGGAGATGAGCGGAGTAGGCCGTGGGGCGGGTTTAGCCGGAGCGATTGGTTGGCCGGGGCCTGGGGAGAATGGGCAGGGCCAAGATCCGTTAGAAATTCTGGCTAGGGAAGTGGGTTTGGAGGGTGAGAGAGTCGAAAGCTTGGCGGCGTGTGCGGCGTCGACTCAGGCGATTGCCGAGGCGTTTTGGATGATTCGGGAGGGGGAGGCGGACGAGATGGTGGCGGGAGGTGCGGATGGGAGAGTTCATCCTGGCGGGTTGTTGGGTTACGACAGGTTGGGGGCGTTGGCACGGGGATTTAGGGAGAAACCAGAGGAGGCATGTCAGCCTTTTGGATTGGGCCGATCGGGATTTGTTGTGGGGGAGGGTGCCGGGTTTTTGGTTTTGGAGGAGAAAGGGAAGGCAGAGGCGAGGGGGGCGAAAATTTTGGCGGAGCTGCGGGGGGCGGCGGTAGGTTGCGATGCTTGGAGGGCAACAGATCCAAGAGAGGATGCGGTGGAAGCCGTGGCATGTGTTCGAGCAAGTTTGACGGACGCAGGAGTTTCGGCGGCGGAGGTGGATGGAGTGGTGGCTCACGGAACAGGAACGGTGGCAAACGATCGGGCGGAGGCGAAGATGTTGGGGGAGGTGTTTGGAGAGAGGAGTCCATGGGTGATCGCTCCAAAAAGTAGAATTGGGCATTTGTCGATGGCCTGCGGGGCGGTGGAGTCGGTTTTGGCGGTGGAGACAATTACGGAGGATTTTTTTCCGTCAACGGCGGGAAGGGAGTGGCGTGCGGATCCGGATTGTTCGGTCCGAATGGTTCGTGGAAAAGGGGAAAATGGGGTGAAGGTGGTCTTGAAGCCCTCGTTTGGATTTGGAGGACAGAACGGGTGCCTTGTCTTTTTCCGAGCGTGAGCTTTGTGGCTGGAAAATTAGGAAAAAAAGGATAGGATGGCAGACGATGCCGACTTACGAGTACGTTTGTAAAAAGTGCAAAGTCCACTTGGACATTTTTCATTCGATGAACGATGTGCCCTTGAAGATCTGCCCCAAGGACAAGTGCCCGAAAAAGGTTTGGGGTAAGGGAAAGATCGAGAAGCAGATGGGGACAGGGGCCGGCTTTCTTTTTAAGGGAAGCGGATTTTACATCACCGATTACCGCAGTCCGGGATACAAAAAGGCGGCGAAGGAAGCCACCGGGGGTGGGGAAAAAAGTGGGGAGAAGAAAAAATCGGGCGAGGGGGGCGGTTCAAGCAAGGGTGGGGAGGGGAAGTCTGGGAAAAGCGCGTGAGCCCGTGGGGGCTGATTTTCTGTTTTGGGGTTTTTCTTTTTTTCGAAAAAGCGGAGGGGGCGACAGGAGTAGCGGAGGGAAAGAGTTTAAAGATTACGGTCGAGGGGAGGGATCGTGGGGAAGCGATGCGGGTGGCCGTTGCTTCCGTGGCGGCGGTGGATCTTTTTGACGAGCTTTTCCAGATGCAGCTTCAACCTCGCCTTCATCTGCGTGGCAAACTGGTCGAGGGTGTAGTCGGGGTAAAGCGGGTCGAGGGGGAGGGCGGCAGGGAGTGGTTGGAAGGAGATCCGGCGGATGATGATTTTTCTGGGTCTTGGGTGGCAGAAGTGATCATGGCTCGTATCCGTGCGGCGGCTGGGCGAAAGGAAGGATCGGGATCGGTACGGTGGGTGGCGGAGGGATGTGTGGGGCGAGCCTCTGGGGAGGATGAGGGAATGAGGGGGAGGGTGGCCACGAGGGTGAGCGCGATGGAGGAGGCGGGGTTGGGTAGAATTCAATCTTGGAGTGAGACGGGTCGGTTGGCGGGGGACCGGCTGACGCGGGATTTACGGCGGTTATTGGCGGCACGGCTTTTGAGCCGGGCCGCTTCGGCTCCTCAGCGGCTGAGGTTTCGGGAGTGGGTGGTGGCGGGTTGTCCGGGGAAATTTTGGTCCGACTCAAAAGAGGAGGATGGAGCCTGGCGGCGGAGTTTGACGGAGCCGGATGTGCGCTCGGGCGCGGTCCTCCAATCTCCAGAGGAGACGCAGAAGCGTCTTCGTGAGTTGGCGCAAGAGGTGGCCAAGACCGTTGTGCAGGGGGCGGCTCCCTCCAATTCTTTAAAGGCGGAGCTGATTATGTTGGAAGCGAAGGCGGATCCTTTCCTGCGGCCAGCTATCTTCCGGTATCGGCAAACGGTGGAGGCGGGTTCAGGCGAGAACGAGAAGGAAAGACGTGAAATGCAGGAAAAGGCCTGGCAAGAGGCGGATGAATCGGTGCAACGTTGGCGGGAGATGAGGCGCAGGGCAGATCAGCTTCTGGACTGGTATGAGCTGAACGTGCCCGACGCACGTTGGGGGCCTATCTTGCGGGATGGGGAGGAAAGGATGAAATTGCGTGATTGAAGCAACCTTGAAAAGAGAGGTTGGGGCGACCGACGGGACTCGAACCCGCGACAGCCAGAATCACAATCTGGAGTTCTACCAACTGAACTACGGCCGCCATCGATGAGACAAGGCAAGATAACCCCAGAAGCAGACGGAGCCAAGCTCAGCCATGGACGGGTTCTGGCTGTGACTGGCACGATGGCGGCTGGGAAAAGCACGGTCGGAAAGGTTTTAGAGGAAAAGGGGTGGGAGGTGATTGAGGCGGATGCGATTGTGCATCGGCTCTATCAGCGCGGGTCGGAGGGATATGGAAAACTGGTTGACGCACTGGGGGAGGCGATTCTAGATTCCTCGAAAGATTTGGACCGCGGGTTGTTGGCCGCGACGATGATGCGAGATTCCTCCGTTTACGCCACCGTCAACCACCTGATCCATCCTCTCGTTCATCAAACTTGGAAATCTGAAGTCAGCAAAAGTTTGCGCCTCCATCCCCGCCGTTCGGTGGCGGTGATCATCCCCCTCCTTTTTGAAGTTGGGGTGGAGGAATCCTTCGATGGAAAAGTGATGGTCGGTTGTCGGGAATCGGTTTCCCGGCGTCGGCTGATGGAGCGGGGTCTGACGCCCGAGGCGGCGGACTTTTGGATGGGGAAGCAGTGGGCCGTCGAAAAGAAGGCCCATGCGTGTGACCAAGTTTTGTGGAATGAAGGAAGTTTGGCACTGCTCCGAGATCAGGTGGAGCGTCTGGCCGACCCCGAAGGGGAAGGAAGACAACCTGCAGATCGGCGGAGCGAGAAAGCGAAATTATGAATGGTGACGGACAAGATCAGGGAAATCAGGATTACGGAAGACAGCAGGGCGGGGGCGATTACGGCCCGCGGAACGACTATGGTCCGAGGCGCTTTCAGCGGCGTGGAGGTCGTGGGGGTCGCGGGGGATATGGTGGGGGGCGTGGGTATCCACGAAATGATTATGACAATTATCGGCGGGGGCCGGATGGGGCGAATCAGGACGGGGGCGGGGATGTGCCGGCGGCAGAAGAACCACGACCATCAGGACCTTTGCTCCGATTGGACGATCTGCAGAAGATGCCGTTCCAAGAGCTATTGGATAAGGCAAGTGAAGTGGGCGTTGAAAATCCTGGAGGGATGCTGAAGTACGAGTTGATTTTTGAAATTCTGCATCGGCACGCCATGGAGAACGGGCGTGTGGCAGGGGAAGGAATTTTGGAAATTCTTCCCGATCAGTATGGGTTTTTGCGTTTGCAGGCGAATAATTACCTAGCCACCCGGGAGGATATTTATGTGAATCCGGGATTGATCCGGAAGTACGGGTTGCGAAGGGGAGATCGGGTGGGTGGAGAAATTCGTTCCCCGAGGCAGAAGGAACACTATTTCTCCTTGGCGACTGTGGAGACGGTGAGCGGGGAGGACGTGAACAAGCGGAAGCCCCCTATTCATTTTGATAATTTAACACCCCTCTTTCCGAATCGGCGTTTGATGTTGGAAAATGAAAAGCTGAAAGACATGGCGATGCGGGCCTTTGACCTGATCAGCCCGATCGGTTTTGGGCAGCGGGGCCTGATTGTGGCGCCTCCGCGGACCGGGAAGACGGTCTTGATGCAGAAAATCGCCAACGCAATCACGGCGAACAATCCGAAGGCGCATCTGATCGTGCTTTTGATCGATGAGCGACCGGAGGAAGTGACCGATATGGCAAGGTCGGTGCAAGGGGAGGTGATCAGTTCCACCTTTGATGAGCCGCCGGATCGGCATGTGCATATTGCGGAGATGGTGATCGAACGGGCAAAGCGTCTCGCGGAGCAGGGAACGGACGTGGTGATTCTGTTAGACAGCATCACCCGTTTGGCTCGGGCCTACAACACAATGCAACCCCACAGTGGAAAGATCCTTTCGGGAGGTGTTGATGCCAACGCTCTTCATAAGCCGAAGCGCTTTTTTGGGGCAGCGCGGAATCTGGAAGAACGAGGAAGTCTGACGATCATTGCGACGGCACTGGTGGATACAGGAAGCAAGATGGACGAGGTGATCTTTGAAGAGTTTAAAGGCACGGGAAACATGGAGATTCACCTGGATCGTGCTCTGGTGGATAAGCGGATTTATCCCGCGATCAACATTCCCAAGTCGGGAACCCGGAAAGAGGAGCTTCTTTATCACGCCGACGAGATGCCCCGGATTCATATTTTGAGAAGGGCCTTGTCTTCGTTGCCTCCAGTGGAGGCGATGGAGTTACTATTGGGCCGACTCAAGAAGACAAAAAATAATGTGGAATTCCTGTTGGCGATGAACCTCAAGGAGTAGGTCTCCTTTTCCGGAAGATGAAAGTCCTGGTCACGGGCGGAGCCGGCTATATCGGTTCGGTTTGCGTCGAGGAGCTGATCGGCGCGGGCCACGGCGTGGTGGTTTGGGATAATTTAAGTGAAGGGCACCGCGCTGCAGTTCACCCAAAGGCTCATTTTCTTCAAGGGGATTTGGCGGACAGAGATCTTTTGCACCGGGCGCTGGCAGAGCACCGGCCCGAGGCGGTGATTCATTTTGCGGGAAAAGCCTTGGTGCCGGAAAGCATGAAGGATCCGTCCATCTATTATCGGGTGAATGTCTCCGGAGGAGTGAATCTTTTGGATGCGATGGTGGCGTCGGGATGTCGAAAGATCATTTTTTCGTCAACTTGTGCAACTTACGGGATGCCTGAAAAGGTGCCGATGGATGAGCAGACTCCGCAAAAGCCGATCAATCCTTACGGTCACTCTAAGTTAGTGTTTGAGCAGATTTTGTCTTGGTATGCCCAAGTGCACGGAATCATTCCGACGGCTTTGCGTTATTTTAACGCCTCGGGCGCTTCGGAAGAGCGAGGAGAGCATCACCGGGTGGAAACGCATCTGATCCCCAATGTGCTGCTGACCGCGTTGGGCCAGAGAGAGGTGGTGGATGTGTTTGGGGAGAGCCATGCAACGCCGGACGGAACATGCATCAGGGATTATGTTCATGTGAAGGATTTGGCTTCGGCACACATTCTGGCGTTGGAGAGGGAGAAGGCCGGATTTTTTAATGTGGGCACAGGGAACGGTTATTCTGTGAAACAGGTGATTGAAACGGCAAAAAAAGTGACGCAGCGACCGATTCCGACCCGCGGGCAGCCTGCTCGGGCGGGGGATCCTCCGGCTTTGGTGGCAGGAGCCCATAAGTTGCAGAGGGAACTAGGCTGGAAAGCGAGGCATTCGGGGCTGGAGGAAATTTTAACGAGTGCCTGGAATTGGCATCGGGCCCACCCTCAAGGGTATGCTGACTAGGAGATCTTCCGAATGAAAAAGCCTTTAACAGTTTCCGTGGAACATTTTTACACGCAACATGCGGCACGGCTGCAGTTGAAGCTGGTCGCTGGACAGGAAGGGATGGGGCGATTGATCCGGGAAGGGGCAGTGAATCGGTTGGGGATGGCGCTAACAGGATTTATTAAATATTTCGCATTTCGGCGGGTGCAGTTGATCGGGAAGAGTGAGATCAGCTATTTCCACACCCTGGATCTGGCCAATCGGCAGGCTCGGATCCGCGCCATTTTGGATCGGAAAATTCCATGCATTGTTTTCAGTCGGGATAATCGGCCTCCGGCGATCATTTTAAAGGAGGCCCATAAGGCGAAGGTTCCAATTTTTATTTCGCCGATTCCAACGCCCCGATTGGTGAATCTGATCACTCTGTGTCTGGAAGAGGATTTTGCCCCCACGACGAGCGAGCATGGGAGTATGGTGGACATCATGGGGGTGGGGGTTTTGATTCGGGGGGAAAGCGGGGTGGGAAAGAGTGAGTGTGCCTTGGGTTTGGTGGAGAGGGGATATTCGTTGGTGGCGGATGACATTACCCGGCTGCGACTTTTGGAGGGGCGGGAGTTAATGGCGACTTCGGCCGAAGTGACACGGACGTTTATGGAGGTACGGGGAATTGGGATTATCAATGTGGCGGCGATTTTTGGGGGCCGGGCCATTCGAACGGAAAAGCGGTTGGATCTGGTCGTCACTTTGGCGGAGTGGGACAAAGCAGGGGACATCGAGCGGACAGGGTTGGACCAGCAGTTTTATGAAATTTTGGGGCTAAAGATCCCCCATGTAAGAATTCCGATCCGGCCGGGACGGGATTTGGCGGGGTTAGTGCAGGTCGCAGCGTTAGATCAGAAGATGAAGACGATGGGGCAATTTTCGGCGTTGGAATTCAATGAGAAGTTGATGAGCCGGCTTAAATTAAAGGAGGGTTGAGATGAGTTCAGCAGGAGCAACGCCAGTTTCCAAAGAGGTTTCGATCAAAAATCGACTCGGGCTTCATGCACGTCCGGCAGCTATGTTTGTTCGGGAGGCGAATCGGCACCAGTGCGAGATTTTTGTCGAGAAGGACGGGGAGATCATCAACGGGAAGAGCATTATGGGATTGATGATGCTGGCGGCAGGGATGGGTTCGAAAATCAGCCTACGGGCGAAAGGGCCCGGGGCGGAGACTGCCATCCAATCGTTACTTGAATTGATAGAAAGAAAGTTCGACGAGGAGTAGGTGAAAGGGAGATAGTTCTCTCCCGTGATTTCTTCCGACAGACCTTCCTCTGTTCCCGGCACGGAGCTTCGTCTCGCCGGCATTCCTGCTTCCCCCGGGGTGGTGAGCGGCCGGCTGGCCATTTTTTCGCATGAGGAGTTGCGGGTTCGTCCCACGCCGATTCAAGAGAGTCAGATTCCCGACGAGCTCCGACGATTGGAGGCGGCGCTTCTCAAGACAAGGCAACAGATTCAAGGGATTAAGGATCATCTGGCGCAGTCTTTGGGCGACGGACAAACCGAGATCTTTGAGGCGCATCTTTTAGTGGCGGCGGACAGCACGATCGCCACAGCCGTTCGTCGACAGTTGGAACTACGAAAGGTGTGTGTGGAGCACGTCTACCAACATGTGATTCACGCGTACGCCCAAAGCATGAAGGAGATGGAGGATCCATACCTTCGGGAGAGGGCAGCCGATATTTTAGATGTAGGGCGTAGGGTGATATACAACCTGCTAGGTCGGAAACTCGCAGATCTCTACTCGTTGGATTCGCCAAGCATTATTCTGGCACACGATCTGACCCCTTCGGATACGGCTCTTCTGAATCGACAGCTGGCCTTGGGATTTGCCACGGAAGTGGGAAGCACGACGTCCCACACGGCGATCATGGCGCGTTCGCTGAACATTCCCGCCGTGGTCGGTTTGCATAGCGTTCTCGCAAAGTGCGATCTAGGAGCGCCGGTTATTCTCGACGGATATGCCGGATTGCTGATTGTTTATCCAACCGCGCAGACCCGATATGAATATGGGCAGATTGAAAAACGTCGTTTGGCGGTGGAACAGAGCTTGGAGGTTTTGCGAGACACCCCGGCGACGACGAAAGATGGTAGGCGGTTGGTGCTTTCAGCCAATGTGGAGTTGCCGGAAGATCTTCCGTTGATTGCGGAGAGTGGGGCGGAGGGGATCGGTCTTTATCGGACGGAGTTTCTGTTTCTGAATCGCGTGCAGTTTCCGAGCGAGGAGGAGCAGACGAACATTTACCAGCAAGTGGTGCAGGCATCTCGCCCCCATCTTGCGATTATTCGGACCTTAGATCTAGGAGGTGACAAACTGCCTTCGCATCAAGGGTTGGATCCTGAGGCGAACCCCTTTTTGGGATGGAGGGCGATTCGGTACTGCTTGGAAAAGCCGGATCTCTTCAAGACCCAGCTCCGGGCGATCTGCCGTTCGAATCCCGGAGGGAAAGTCCGGGTGATGTTTCCGATGATTGCCACGAGGGAGGAGTTGGTCGCGGCGTTGGCATTATTGGGAGAGGCGAGAGAGGAGCTGAAAGCCGCGGGCATTCCTGCAGCGACGGAGGTGGAGGCGGGGGCGATGATTGAAGTGCCCTCGGCTGCCATGATCGTGGATCGGTTAGCTCCGCTGGTGCAGTTTTTCAGCATTGGGACGAATGATTTGACCCAGTACACTTTGGCAGCAGATCGGACGAATGAGCGGGTCGCTTCCCTTTATCAGCCGACTCATCCGGCGGTGTTGATGTTTATTCAGCGGGTTGTGCAGGCGGCTCACAAGCATGGGATTTGGGTGGGGGTTTGTGGCGAGATGGCGGGGGACGTTTTGATGACTCCGGTTTTGTTGGGGCTGGGCGTGGATGAAATGAGCATGGGCTCGGTGGCGGTTCCCCGTGTGAAGAAAGCGGTGCAAAGCCTGGATTATGCGGAGTGTCAGGCTGTAGCTGCGCGTCTGTTAGAGATGGATTCGGGGGAGGAGAGCCGAAAGATTCTTGTCGAATTGACCCAGCGGGCTTATCCGGAATTGGTAAGTTAGAAAAGTTGCTTTCCGCGCTGGGAACTCGATCCCGAGGCTAACACTTTCAAGAGTAGCCGGATTCGGCTAGGGTTCAGATTGATGAGTGAAGATCTCGCCCCCTTGCTTGCAGCTCGACGCCAAAAGATGGAGGAGGTGCGTCGTTTGGGGGTGGATCCTTTTGGAGCAGCTTTTCCCGGGACGGAGTCGACGGGCGAGATTCGGGGGCGGTGGGAGGAGGGGCGGAAAGTGCGGATGGCGGGTCGGATTGTCTCCCATCGGGACATGGGGAAGAGTCAGTTTTTGCATCTTCAGGATCGAGTCGGAAGATTGCAGATTTATGTCCAGAAACCGGCTTTGCCCGAAAAGGAGTTGGCGGTATTTCAGCTGCTCGATTTGGGAGATATTGTGGGAGTGGAGGGAAGCCTTTTCACCACGAAAGCGGGGGAACCGTCTGTACGGGTGGAAAGTTTGACTCTTCTGACTAAATCTCTGCTTCCTTTGCCAGACAAGTGGCATGGGTTGGTGGATGTGGAAACGCGTCACCGGCAGAGGCATCTCGACTTAATTTCGAACGAGGCTTCCCGTAAGGCTTTGGATCTCAGGATTCGGCTTGTTCGTTATCTGCGGGATTTTCTCCACGCAAAGGGATTTACGGAAGTAGAGACGCCGATGATGCAAACGGTGGCGGGAGGGGCAGCGGCGGAACCTTTTCAGACGAAACATCACGCGATGGGAATGGATTTGTATCTGCGAATTGCACCCGAGCTTTATCTGAAAAGGCTACTGGTGGGAGGGATGGAAAAGGTATTTGAAATCAACCGGAACTTCAGAAATGAGGGAATTTCCAGAAAGCACAACCCTGAGTTCACCATGTTGGAAGCGTATTGGGCGTATTCGGATTTCGAGGGAATGGCCAGCCTGGTGGAGGAGATGATCATCGGAGCGGCACGGGAATTAACGGGAGGATTGCAGATCCGTCAAAGTGACGAATCGGTGATCGATTTCACCGGCCCTTGGCCGCGGAAGAAGTATCGGGATGCGGTGATGGAAGTGGCTGGAGCGGATTGGTTTCAGCTTTCCCATGGAGAGATGGAAAAAAAAGCGAAGAGTCTAGGGCTGGATTTGGAGCCGAAACTGGCAGCAGCGGAAATCACGCAGAAAGTGTTCGAGAAGAAAGTGGAGGGGCAAGCGGTGAATCCCATCTTCATCACCCATCTTCCTGCGGAGTTGGTTCCCTTGGCCAAGTTGAACCAGGAGGATCCGACGGTGGTGGATGTTTTCGAGCTGATTCTGGGAAGACAGGAGATTTCCCCCGGTTACTCAGAGCTGAACGATCCTCTTCTCCAGGCGGAGCGCTTCCGGCACCAGGTCGGAGAGCACACCCAAAAGGTGGATGAAGACTTTTTGGAGGCTTTGCAAAGCGGAATGCCGCCTGCGGGGGGGATGGGGCTTGGAGTTGATCGGCTGGCGATGCTTCTGTCGGGTGCGGATTCGATTCGTGAAGTAATTTTCTTCCCGCTGCTGCGTCCGCGGGAGACCTCGGCGTGAGGGAGAGCGGGTTCGGGCTGGCCCGAGGGCCGTTGCTCAACGCGTTTCTTTTTCAGGTTTTCAACACCAGCTCTTTTTATCTGATCATGGGATTGCCCATGATGCTCTACTTCAAAAAGCTGGGAGCCTCGGCCACGGTTTTGGGGGTGGTGGCGGCGTTGGGGGCATTGATGAACATCTTCCAGATTCCTGCGGCGAGGTTTGTCGAGCGGATTGGGTATCGGACTTTTGTGTTGCGGGGTTGGGCAAGCCGAAGTTTGATGATTGGGGGAGTGGCTTTGGTCGTAAGCCTCCCACTGCCTGTGGACGGCGCAACGCGCCAAATTCTCGTTTTGTTTCTTCTCTTTCTTTTTAACATTGCACGGGGAATTTCCCTGAGCGGGTATCTGCCCTGGATCAGCGCGATTGTGCCTGAATCGGTCCGAGGGCGGTTTTTGACGATCGATCAGGCTGCCTCCCAGTCGGCTCTTCTTTTGACAGTAGCGTTAAGCGCGGGGTATCTGCAGATGGTCGATAGTCCGACCGCTTTTGGGGCTTTGTTTGCGGCAAGCTTGCTTTTGGCCGGCCTATCCTTGGTCTACTTGAAAAAGATTCCTGATGCACCGGTTTCACCCGCGGCACGGGAGGGGGGAGAAGGGGTTCCTTGGAAAGCGATGATGCATCACCGACCTTTTCTTAAGCTGGTCATTTTTCATTCCATCATGATGTTGGCTCTTTCCGGGGGAGGGCTGATTTTTATCCCCTTTGCGCGTGATCAGTTGGGATGTTCCGACTCGAAGTTCATGATTCTGCATCTGATCTGGGGCTCTGTGTTTGTGCTCACCTCGTTAGCGACGGGAAAAATGTTGGATCGGGTCGGAAGCCGACCCGTGCTGGGGCTGGCGGCTTTTATCTTTGGAATTCACTGGTTGGGATGGGGAGCGGTGGCGGCTCATCTTTTGCCGTTTCAGTGGGGGCCGATCTTATTCCAACAAGCCACGGCGGGGATCGGGCTGGCACTTTACAATAGCGCCCATATGAGACTTTTGATGGCTACCGTGCCCGCAATGGGGCGCAGTCATTTTTTTGCCCTCTTCAGCGTGGCTGCCAGTTTGGTTGCGGGATTCGCTCCGTTGGGCTGGGGATTGTTGACGGATGCCTTGCAGGCAGTGAAATTTGGGACAGTTATCCAAGTGAACCGCTTTGTCATTCTCTACGGGACGATCACCCTCATTCTGATTCCTGCAATGATGGCCTTGCGAAGGATTCAGGAGGAAAGGGCGAGTACCACAGAGGAGCTTTTAAGGGAGCTTGTTTTGGAGAACCCGTGGCGGTCGATCACCCGCTGGTGGAACCGGAGGCCCTTCGCATGAAGAAATTTCTTGCCGAGAAAAGTCCCCCTCTGGTTGTGGGACTGATCCGTGCTTTGGCGTGGGTCTTGCGTTTTCGTCTTGAGGATCCGGAGAATATATTTGGCCGGGATCCGCATCAGCCCCGAATTTTCGCCTTTTGGCACAACCGGATTCTGATGATGCCCTTTCTTTATGAGAAATATTGTCCGGGGCGGCGGATGTTGATGCTGGTCAGTCGGAGCCGGGACGGGGAGCTGATCACGCAGATCATGAATCGTTTTGGCATCGACGGAGCGCGGGGATCGACTTCGAAAGGGGGGGCGGATGCGTTGAGGGAGATGATTCGGGAACTGGAAAAAGAGGGGGCTCGAGATATTGGAATCACTCCGGATGGCCCGAGGGGGCCACGGGGAAAAGTACAGGATGGGGTTTTGGTGGTGGCGGCGGCGAGCGGTCTTCCGATTACTCCGGTGACGACAAGGGTGAGCTGGAAGTGGCAGCTTCCTTCTTGGGACCGTTTTCAGATTCCCATTCCCGGAGCGGAGTGTTGTTTGGTGGTGGGGCCGAACGTTCCTCCGCCTCCCTCAATGGATCCGGAAAAGTTCGGGCCGACCCGGACCAGGCTGGAGGAGGTTCTGGGCGATTAAGGGGACGGAAGTTCTCTTTCTTGGACGATTGCCGAAGGTGTCGGGGGGAGCTTAACACGAAGAACGGATGATACCGTTCCGGCGGTGGTCAGGGCGACTAGCCAAGCGAGAAGGGATAGAAATGTTGGGACGCGGAACGTCCATTTTGTGAGTGGAACGACCACAAAAAGAAGGCTGAGAAGGAGGCCGATGGAAAGAAGGGTGGTGCGAGCAGGCCAAGGGGAGTGATGAACCCGTTGGGCAATCCATTGGGATAAGGTATCGACCCCTGCGAGGGTCGGAGCAGAGATCGAAGGGAGGAGATAGAGTTCGACGGCGGCAGGTCCAGCTGCGAGCAGAAGAAGTCCGAGCGTGGTGCCAAAGACAAGAAGCGCGGGGCGGGCATTTTCCGATCCAAAAAAGCGGAGAAGGATTCCGAGGACGAGGAGAAGAGAGAGCGAGCCCGCACCGATTTCGAGCCAGAAGTGGGCGGCATCGGGATGTCCCGGGACAAATTCCCGAAAAAGGTTGAGGGCGACGGAGGCGAGAGAAAGGAGGCCGTGCACAATGTCTACAATTCGATCGGATGGGCGGGGTGTCAATCCTGCCGGACGATCCAGAGGGTTGAGGGCATTCGTTCCATGGGAATATCCGCAGGTCGCACTCCGGGAAGAAGTCGGACGGGGATAGCCTCCCGGCGGACCAGCTCTTGGGCCAATGAGTGGAGATCGGCGGGAGTAGTTTCAGACTGGTTGATAGAGAGAAGAAGGGAGCCGCTCGGGGAAAGGAGGGGTAGGCAAGCGAGGAGGAGGGGTTCGAGTTCGCGTTGGATGCGAAAAGCTCGTCCTCGACCGCCGTGTGCAAATGTGGGGGGATCGAGGATAATTGCATCGAAGGTCTCGCCTCGGCGAGCCAACCGGGGAAGCACGCGACGGACATCTTCCGTCCAAAAGCGGTGAGTCGATCCAGTGAGCTGGTTGAGCTGGTAATTTTTTTTGCCACGGGCGAGAGAGCGGGAGGAGGAGTCGATATTCAGAGTTTCGGCGCCGATGGACCCAGCAAGGACGCCGAAGGCACAGGTGTGTGCAAAGAGGTTGAGTAGACGGGTGGGGCGGTTCGATTTGAGGTGGAGACGGTTTTCTCGCTGATCGGGAAAGAGGCCTGGAGCGATTCCAGGGGTAAGGTCGATTTCATAGCGCAGTCCAAGTTCGGTCACTTCGCCTTGGAAGCCGTTGCCGTGGAGAAAAGAGGCGGTGGGCTTCGATTCCTCCTGAAAGAGGATCCGGTCCGGTTGCCAAGAAAAGGAGGACGGGGGGGCTGGAGGAGGGGTGGACAGGGGGGTCGAACTGATCCATCGGAGGGTATTGCCCCAGCGTTCTGCGCGCAGTTGCGGACTATAAGCGGCGAGAAATGCATCGGTGCCTGATCCGAGAATCTGTTCCCAAACTTTCGGAGCAAGCCAGAGTGGGTCTTGGGCGGGGGATTTGCCTAGTGGGGTGGGCATGGTTAATTTTCAGTTATGGAGTGCACCTTCTGTCCAGGCAACCAGGCGACCTGCCATTTAAGCAAGCTTGTGAACGCGAAGTCGATCGATGTGCACGTTTGCGAAAAGTGTATTCCCCAGCTGGCTCAAAAAGATTTGGTAGATTTTGATATCTGGGGTGCGGTTTCCAAGTTGGCGGCGAGCAAGGGGAAGGAAGATCCGGCGGCGGCAGTGGAAAACGAGATTAAGGAGATTTCGGCCAAATCCCTTTTGATCCCCACGCCCACTCCGGCGGTTTCCAACAAGTGTCCGACGTGCGGGTTTACGTCGGAGGACGTGCGAAAAACGGGAAGGCTGGGTTGTGGGGATTGCTACGTGGTTTTTGCCACCTTGTTGCAGGATGTGTTGAATGATTGTCAGAAGGGAACCCGCCATGCGGGGAAAGTGCCGAAGAGCCTGCGGAAGCCGAGCAAGAAGCGGTTGCAGGAGGATCTGACGAAAGCGGTCGGGAAAGAGCAGTTTGAGGAAGCGGCCCGAATCCGAGATGAGTTGGGAAAGATTGGGGAGGAAGGGTAGCCGCTTAATTAAGAAAGCGGAACTCCCAGGCGGGAGATTACGTTTCTTGGGTTGAGCCGATTGCGCGGTAGCGGTCGTGCCGGGTTTCGAGAAGGCGCGCCGCGGGCAACTGGATCAGTTCGGCCAAGTGGTGGCTAATTCGTTCCATGGTTGTGCGGATCGTGGTGTTCCAGTCCCGATGGGCTCCTCCAGTGGGTTCGGGTATGACTTCATCGACGAGGCCGAGTTGGAGAAGATCTTTTGAAGAGATGCGGAGAGCTTCGGTCGCTTGAGGTGCGAAGGCCCGGTCTTTCCAAAGGATGCTGGCGCACCCTTCGGGGGAGATGACGGAGTAGTAGGCGTTTTCGAGGATGAGAACGCGGTTCGCCACTCCAATCCCAAGCGCACCGCCACTCCCGCCCTCGCCGATTACCACGGCGATAATGGGGACGCGGAAATTGAACATTTCACGAATATTGACGGCGATGGCCTCGGCGACGTGACGCTCCTCGCTGGCGACCCCGGGAAAGGCTCCCGGTGTGTCGATAAAGGTGATGATGGGCAGGCGAAAACGGTCAGCCAGACGCATCAGGCGCAGGGCTTTTCGATAGCCTTCGGGGTGTGCGCAGCCGAAATTGCGACGAAGATTTTCTTTCGTGTCGCGGCCTTTTTGGTGTCCAAGAAAGACAACACGCTGTTGGTGGAGGGTGGCCAAACCTCCAATCAGGGCCCGATCTTCTCCATAGGCTCGGTCTCCGCCGAGCTCGAACACGTCGGTTGCGCCGTGTTTGAGGTAGTCGAGGAGGTAAGGGCGTTGGGGATGGCGGACGATCTGGATTCGTTGCCAAGGGGTGAGGTTTCCATAAACCTCGTGCCGGGCGGCTGCCCATTTTTTCTGGAGGGCGGCGATTTCGGATTCGGCACCGAGTTTTTGTTTGCCCGAAAGTTTCCGAAGTTCTTCGATCCGCTTTTCCAGCTCGGCAAGCGGCTTTTCGAATTCGAGGGGGGCGATGGGTTTGGCTTCAGCCATGGGACGAAGAAAGGATAATAAACGATGTGGGGAGGGGGGGCAACGCTGGGGGAGTGGGAAAAAGTTGGCGGTATGCAGTGGAGGGAGCGCAAGATATGGGAATGAACCGAGGCTGGATGGGGATTTTAGGTTTTTTCGCACTCTGGGTGATGCTCACTTCGGGGTTGGCTTGGCCGGTGGCTCGCGCTGTGGAGGCTGTGGCCCCTGGAATTTTTCCCTTTGCGAGAATTTTTGGAAGGGTGGAGTTAGGGGTGGCTTTGGTTCTGGCAGCGGGGCTGTTGAGATTTTGGAGAGAAGATCCGAGGAAATGGGTGGATGGAAAGGGGTGGAGAAAGGAGTTGGGAAGGGCGGGGATTTGGGCGGGGATGGGGTTAGGGATGGTGGGGGTCGTGGCAGCGGTGCAGGTGGGGTTGGGGG
>Ga0114967_10002073_pt1 | contig 16839 bp, 15 predicted proteins | sample M_130628_MF_Meta_FD_92639 | JGI IMG/M metagenome (GOLD analysis project Ga0114967, IMG submission 92639) | Freshwater microbial communities from Lake Montjoie, Canada to study carbon cycling - M_130628_MF_MetaG | ecosystem: Environmental > Aquatic > Freshwater > Lake | place: Lake Montjoie... | reverse complement strand
GCCAGACGGCTCTCAACGCCAATTTCCGGGCCCGGTGACGGTTGCCGATGTGGCGCAATCGATTGGGGCAGGGCTTGCCCGCGCCGCCTTAGGAGGGCGTGTTACGCGGGGTGAGCAATCCCAACTGGTGGATACTAGTTATCTTATCGAACAAGATTCGCAACTTGCCTTAATTACCGGTAAAGATCCCGAAGGCCTAGAGCTGATTCGGCACTCGACGGCGCATTTGCTGGCCTATGCGGTCAAAGCCTTGTTTCCTGATGCGCAGGTCACGATTGGCCCGGTCATTGAAAACGGGTTTTTCTACGACTTTTCGTACAAGCGGCCCTTTACACTTGAAGATCTTGCCGCCATTGAAAAGAAAATGGCTGAGCTGGTTAAAAAAGACGAACCTGTTACGCGCGAAGAGTGGAAACGCGACGACGCCGTTGCCTACTTTAAGGGCATTGGCGAGCACTACAAGGCCGAAATCATCGGCGCGATTCCGGGTAACGAGACCATTAGCCTCTATCGCGAGGGCGACTTTATCGACCTCTGCCGCGGCCCGCACGTGCCCAATACCGGCAAACTTAAAGTTTTTAAGCTGATGAAGTTGGCTGGCGCCTACTGGCGCGGCGATAGCAACAACGAAATGCTTCAGCGTATTTACGGCACGGCTTGGGCTAATAAAGACGACCAAGACGCTCACTTGCACATGCTCGAAGAGGCCGAGCGTCGCGATCATCGCAAAATTGGTCGCGAACTTGATCTGTTTCATTTTCAAGAAGAAGGCCCAGGCCTGATTTTTTGGCACCCGAAGGGTTGGGCAATCTGGCAGCAAGTTGAGCAATACATGCGTAACGTGTATCGCGATAACGGCTACCAAGAGGTCAAAGCTCCTCAGATCCTTGATCTTTCGCTCTGGAAAAAAACCGGGCACTGGGATAACTATCGTGAAAACATGTTCACGACTGAATCAGAAAATCGTACCTACGGGTTGAAACCCATGAATTGCCCCGGGCACGTGCAAATTTTTAATTCAAGCCTGCACTCGTATCGTGATTTGCCCCTGCGCTACGGCGAGTTTGGCCAGTGCCACCGTAATGAACCCTCGGGCTCGTTGCACGGCATGATGCGTGTGCGTGGCTTTACGCAAGACGACGGTCATATCTTTTGTACCGAGGCGCAAATGCAAGACGAGTGCGCAAATTACACAGCGCTCTTGCAAAAGGTGTACGCAGATTTTGGTTTTACCGAGATTTTGTACAAAGTGGCTACGCGCCCCGAAAAACGCATTGGCAGCGACGAAGTTTGGGATAAAGCCGAAAACGCCTTAATGGAAAGCTTGCGGCGCACGGGTTGTGATTTTGAAGTGTCGCCTGGCGAAGGTGCGTTTTATGGCCCCAAAGTTGAATACACCTTAAAAGATGCGATTGGTCGCCACTGGCAATGCGGCACGATTCAGGTTGATTTTTCGATGCCTCAACGTCTGGGCGCTGAGTTTGTTGACGCTCAAGATCAACGGGTTGCGCCGGTCATGCTGCATCGTGCTATTTTGGGCTCGCTTGAGCGCTTTATCGGCATGTTGATCGAAAATCATGCGGGCGCTTTGCCGGCTTGGCTAGCGCCGGTGCAAGCGGTTGTTTGCTGTATTTCTGAATCCACTGCTGAATATGCAACAGAAATCACACAAAGCCTGAAAAAACAAGGCTTTAGAGTAGAATCTGATTGCCGAGGTGAGAAGATCACCTATAAAATTCGTGAACATAGTATGCAGAAAGTCCCCTATATCCTGGTGGTTGGTGAAAAAGAGCGTCAGGCAGGGGCTGTGGCTGTGCGTAGTCGGGGTGGTCTGGATCTGGGTGTTATGCCCTTTGAGCAGTTCACCTCTTTGCTGAACGAAGATGTGGCCTTACGCCGCAATTCCGGTTTGCCTGCACCGCAGGCTGCCTAACCCTCAGGAGTCGTCAACATCGCAACAGAAAAACCCCATCGCATTAACGGTGACATCCGCGTTCCCGACGTGCGTTTACTAGGAATCGAAGGCGAGCAGTTAGGTATTGTTAATACACTAGAAGCTGTTCGTATGGCTGAAGAAGCAGGCGTAGATTTAGTTGAAATCGCCCCAAATGCTGAACCGCCAGTTTGCCGGTTAATGGATTACGGCAAGTTCAAATACCAAGAACAAAAACGTTTGGCCGAAGCCCGCGCTAAGCAAAAAATTATTCAAGTCAAAGAGGTTAAGTTTAGGCCCGCCACCGACGAAGGTGACTATCAGGTCAAACTGCGTAACCTTAAGCGCTTTCTCGAAGAAGGCGATAAGGCCAAAGTGACGTTGCGTTTTCGTGGCCGTGAAATGGCTCACCAAGAACTTGGTATGCGAGTCCTTGAACGCGTGCGCGACGATCTGACTGACATGGCTTCAGTTGAAGCGATGCCTAAGCTTGAAGGCCGTCAGATGGTGATGGTGTTGTCGCCCCGCAAGAAAACCCCTGCGGGTAAAGCAGAAGCAGCTTGATGATGCATGTACTGTTTGTCATTGATCCACTGCCAGACCTAAAAGCCTACAAAGACAGCTCAGTGGCCATGATGCGAGCGCTTGTCGCTCGCGGTCATCGCTTAAGTTTCGTCTTGCAGGGGGGCTTGTTTATTCAAGCTGGGCAAGTGTTTGCGCATGCCACGCCGATTAGTCTTGTACCCAACGCAGACTTGCATGGCCATGCTTGGTGGCACGAAGAGTCAATTGCAAAGGATGTCGCGCTGCAAGAATTTTCGGGCGTGCTGATGCGCAAAGATCCGCCCTTTGACATGGAGTATGTCTACGCCACGCATATGCTTGAGTATGCAGAGGCGCAGGGCGCTCGGGTCTTTAACAGCGGTGCTGCGATACGCAATCATCCTGAAAAGCTTGCGATCACTGAGTTTGCAAAATTCACGACGCCAACTTTAGTGACGCGCGACATGAATCGTTTAAAAGCGTTTCACATCGAACATCACGACGTGATTGTCAAACCCCTGGATGGCATGGGTGGGACAGGGGTATTTCGTTTAGCGCCCCACGAAACCAACTTGAATGCCATTCTTGAGGCGTTGACTCATGATGGCACGCGGACGATCATGGCGCAACGCTATATCCCTGAGATCAAACAGGGAGATAAGCGTATTTTGCTGATTGGTGGCGAACCTGTGCCGTTTTGTTTGGCTCGCATACCACTTGCAGGTGAAACGCGCGGCAACTTAGCTGCCGGTGGGCGTGGGGTGGCACAACCCCTGACTGAACGCGATTGGGAAATCGCGCGCGAAATCGCGCCTCAGTTGGTGACCCGAGGTTTGCTCTTGGTGGGGTTAGATGTCATTGGTGAGTATGTCACTGAAATCAACGTCACCAGTCCAACCTGCTTCGTCGAAATCACCGAGCAAACCGGCTTTAACGTTGCTGAGTTTTTTGTGCTTGCACTAGAGCGCGCAGTGGCCTTGCCGCCACCTTCTAAAATTTCAGTCGTGGTGTAGCGTTGTACGTACTACGAGTTAGGTATTTCAGATGATTGCTATTGTGGTTGTCGCGCACGTCCCCTTAGCCTCGGCTCTCGTGGCTTGTGCCAGACATGTTTTGGGTCATGAGCCCGAGGTCGAGGTTGCGGACATTTTGCCCAACGAGTGCGCCTCAGACTGCGCGCCTAATCTCGCCCAACAACTGATTGCGGCTGATCAGGGTGAGGGCGTCTTGGTGCTGACAGATCTTCCGGGCGCTACCCCATCGAATATTGCAGTGCAAGCCAGCCACTTAGTGCAAGCGGCGGGGGTGCCGTGCTGTGTGTTGGGTGGCGTGAACGCCTCGATGTTGCTACGCGCCATTAATTATCGACAAGGTAGCCTTGAAGATGTGGCAACAAGTGCACTTGCGGGTGCCACACATGCGCTGTTGCGTGTAGACTAAAGCATCAAGCTAAACAGTTTTATTTAAGCAAAGTGTCTTATGCCTCAGTTAGAGATCGTCGTATCCAACAAGCTTGGTCTGCATGCGCGTGCAGCAGCCAAACTCACTCAACTCGCGGGTCAGTTTAGCGGCGAGATTTTTATTTCCAAAGGGGCACAGCGCGTCAACGCAAAAAGCATCATGGGCGTGATGATGTTGGCAGCCGGTATTGGTAGCACAGTCAAGCTTGAGGCTTCGGGCGGCGACGCTGAGCAGGCCTTGACTGCGCTGCAGGCACTCTTTGATGACAAATTCGGTGAAGGTCAATAGCTCAACACCAGCTGCTCAACTGGGCAGCCCAATGCTATGCCTATACGGGCAGGGCGTCGCGCGCGGCTATGCAATTGGGCGCGTAGTGGTGTTAGGGGCCACCGCGCTTGAGGTGTCGCACTATCGAATTTCGACTGCACAGATCCCCTCTGAAAAAAATCGCTTAACGAGCGCTTTAAATACCACGCAGCAAGAAATGAACGACATGGCTGCGAACTTGCCCGACGATGCACCGCGTGAGTTAGCCGCGTTGCTCAGTGTGCACAGCATGTTGTTAAGCGATCCGTTGCTGGCCGATCAAGCGCTCGCCTTAATTCAAGACAAACATTACAACGCTGAATGGGCGTTAACGACCCAAGGGCAGATTTTAGGCGAGCAGTTTGCGGCGATTGAAGACGAGTATCTGCGTGAGCGTGGCTCTGATGTTCGGCAAGTGATCGAGCGGGTGTTGCAGGTGCTGTCTGGTTCAAAACAGACTCTCGAGCTCAACCACGATATTGATGTAGACGATCACCTCATTGTTGTAGCGCACGATATTTCACCGGCCGACATGATTCGCTTGCGTGGTGCGCGCTTTGCCGGCTTTGCGACTGACCTAGGAGGGGCAACGTCGCACACTGCGATTGTCGCCCGTAGCCTAGGGGTGCCAGCCGTAGTGGCTTTAGGGCATATACGTGCTCTTGTGTCAGACGGTGATTGGGTGGTGGTAGACGGTGCCAATGGCGCAGTGCTGGTGAACCCTTCGCGTCAGGCGCTTGAGCAGTATCGACGCCTGCAGCAACTCTATATCGATGAACGCGCTGAACTGTCCTTATTAAAAGATGTTCCTGCTGAAACTCTCGATGGTATTCAGATTTCGTTAGAAGCCAATATTGAATTGCCCGACGAAGCCGAGTTAGCGTTAGCAAATGGTGCCTCTGGGATTGGGCTTTTTCGCAGTGAATTCTTATTTATTGGCCGCAATGATTTGCCAACTGAAGAAGAACAATATCAGGCGTACTTGAGCGTGGTGACAACCATGCAACATCGCCCTGTGACGATTCGCACGCTAGACATTGGTGCAGATAAGACCCTGGATGGCGAAGCAACCGTGGCAACCAACCCGGCTTTGGGCTTGCGTGCAATACGCTATTGCCTGGCGCATCCTGAACTATTTGCCACACAGTTGCGTGCGATATTGCGCGCCTCTGCGCATGGCACTGTGCGAATCTTGATTCCGATGGTCGCACATATGCACGAGGTGCTTGCGACCAAAGCAGCGATTGCTGCTGCAAAGCGTGAGCTTGACGAACGAGGTCAAGCCTACGACCATGGTATTTTAGTGGGCGCAATGGTTGAGGTGCCTGCAACTGCGATTGCCATTGAGCCGTTTGCTGAAGCACTTGATTTTCTGTCAATTGGCACCAACGATCTGATTCAATACACGTTGGCGATTGACCGTGCTGACAATGAAGTGGCAGCCTTGTACGACCCGCTGCATCCTGCAGTATTGCGCTTAATTGCCAATACGATTAATGCTGGCGAACGTGTCGGTAAGCCTGTGGCAGTTTGTGGCGAAATGGCCGGTGACTCTCACTTAACACGCCTGTTATTGGGGCTCGGCTTAACCAATTTTTCGATGCAGGCGCAGCAGCTGCTTGATGTGAAGCGTGAGATTCGGCATGCCCATTCAAACGCTTTGCGTTTGAAGGTTGCTAATTCGCTGAATCGCGCGATTGAGATCGACCCGGCAACGTTGTATCACTAGCGTGTTACGGCGACGTTAAATCGCCTGTTAGATCGTTCAATGTGGTCGCTCTGTATCGCTTGTGCAAGAACTCAATGGCTTTGCGGCCGGTAGTAAAATTCAGTTTCGATATTGTTTTTCCTGAGAACACCATGATTCCAAAAAATGCCTGGTTTGAAGAGTTTCAAAAAAATGTCTCTGACCTGATTGCGCGCAGTCCCGCCGCGGATATCGAGCGCAACGTCAAAGCGTTTATGGGGCAAGCGTTTAACAAGATGGATCTCATCACGCGCGAAGAGTTCGATATCCAGGTCGATATGCTGAAGCGCGTGCAAGAGCGTGCAGCCGCGCTAGAAGAACAAGTGCAACAACTTGAACAACGCATGACCTTGCTTGAAAGCGGTCGTCCTTAAGGTTCGATAGCAATTCGGCTTTGCGTGGATTGTTCAACACGCGCTAGATAAAATAATCCACCGGTAGGCAACGGCTTTTTAGCACGCCATACTTTCGGCTTTTTGCTGAGAGATCTATGGCCTTAGCTGTCATCATGAGCCGTTCATTGTTTGGAATGGACGCCCCACCTGTTCGCGTTGAAACACATCTGAGTAGTGGTTTACCCAGCTTCACGATGGTGGGGTTGGCCGATGCTGAGGTGCGCGAAAGTCGCGAGCGCGTGAGGGCCGCACTGTTGAGTAGCGGTTATGAGTTTCCGGCCGGGCGACTGACAGTTAATTTATCGCCCGCTGATTTGCCTAAAGAGTCAGGGCGCTTTGATCTGCCAATCGCGTTGGGCGTGTTGCTGGTGTCGGGGCAAATTGAACTGCCCGAGTTGACTCAACGTGCAAGCAACAATCCCTGCGTGGCTGCGCTATCGTCGTTGGTTGTGGCCGGCGAGCTCTCGTTAACCGGAATGCTTGCACCCATCAATGGTGCGATTGCAATTGCTCTGGCGGTTGCGCGCAGTCAAGCGCAAGCGAGCTTGTTGTTGCCCTACGTGAATGCGCAGCAGGCGGCGCGTGTGCCAGGCTTGCAAGTCCTTGGTGCGCACAGCCTCGCTGAGGTGGTTGAGCATCTGACGGGGCGCAAATTTCTTGAGTTTTTAACGCCAAGCTTGTTGCCAAGTTCATCACCGGCGATGCCGTGCTTATCAGACGTGCGGGGGCAGTTGATGGCCCGCCGGGCGCTTGAAGTCGCTGCCGCAGGCGGGCATAGCCTGCTATTTTCGGGTACCCCCGGAGTTGGCAAAACCATGTTGGCAAAGCGCTTAGTTGGAATTTTGCCCGCACTCACACCTGCTGAATCTTTAGAGGTGGCGTCTGTCGCTGCTTTTGCGGGAATTCGCGACCATGTTTGGGGGCAGCGACCGTTTCGTGCACCCCACCATTCGGCCTCTATGGCGGCGATGCTTGGCGGAGGTTCAACACCACGCGCCGGTGAGGTGACGCTGGCACACCGAGGCGTGTTGTTTTTAGATGAGTTTCCTGAATTTGAACGTCGCGTGCGTGAAGGCTTGCGTGAACCACTAGAAAGTCTGTCAGTGACGATTGCTCGGGCTAAGCTCAAAGTCGATTTTCCGGCCGACTTTCAGTTGCTTGCGGCAATGAACCCATGCCCCTGCGGCTGGTATGGTCATACACAAGGGCGCTGCAAGTGCAGGGTAGAGCAGATTTTGGCGTATCAGCAGCGCCTGTCAGGCCCCGTGATCGACCGAATAGATCTGTTTGTGACTCTAACTGTTAGCGATGCGCATTGGCTTGAGTTGGCGCCGGGCGAGTCGTCTGAGACGGTGCGTCAACGGGTTGAGGCGGTTAGGAAGCCACAGTTGCAACGGCAAAGTACTGTCAATGCACGTTTATCTGATAAAAACCTCGAAAGTTGCTGCGTGATGACCGCGGCGGCGGCCAAACTCTTGGCTAGCACTATTAAAATGCAGCACTTATCAGCCCGTGCGATACAGCGGGTGCGGCGCGTCGCACGCACTTGTGCCGACCTGTCAGGTGCGCCTCAGATCGATGTCCCCCATCTTGCCGAGGCTTTTCAATATCGACCGGTGTTTTCGGCTGGGCTACGCTAGGTTGGGTTTTTGACTTAACCGTGCAAATTGTCAGAATTTGTCATATAATCAAAGGCTTTCCTGCAAAACCTGCAGCGAAAACGAAGTGATAAGTGGATCTTGGGTTAACAAGACTGGCGGTCGATTGGCGCATCAACAGGCAAATCGAGCAACATGCCAGGCACCTACAGAGCACAATTTTAAGTAAATGGAAATCAAATGCCTAAGATGAAAACCAAGAAAAGTGCTGCAAAGCGCTTTCAGGTTCGCGGCAGCGGATCGATCAAGCGGGGTCAAGCGTTTAAGCGCCACATCCTGACCAAAAAAACCACTAAGACCAAGCGCCAGTTGCGCGGGTCGGCCGCGGTCGACAAATCCAACGTGGCTTCAGTTAAAGCCATGATGCCTTTCGCTTAACGGAGATAAAACATGCCTCGCGTCAAACGTGGTGTAACGGCCAGAGCCCGTCACAAAAAAGTTATCGCCAAAGCTAAAGGTTACCGGGGTCGCCGCGGTAATGTGTTTCGTATTGCCAAGCAAGCAGTTATGCGTGCTGGTCAGTACGCTTATCGCGATCGTCGCAACAAAAAGCGTACGTTTCGTGCGCTCTGGATCGCCCGTATCAACGCAGCAGTGCGTGAACACGGCACGACCTACAGCGTGTTCATTGCTGGCCTGAAAAAAGCTTCAATCGAGCTTGACCGCAAAGTCCTGGCCGACATGGCCGTACATGACAAAGCTGGTTTTGCTGCCGTATTGAATCAGGCAAAAACAGCGTTGGCTGCGTAAGCACTGATAGTTGTATCTGTGAACGGGGCCATTGGGCTCCGTTTGCATTTTAAAGATGTGATTTCGCGAAGGTTGTAAGGATGACTGATATGAGCGATGACCTGATTGAACAGGCCCGTGTGCAATTTGCGCAAGCGACGGATGCGGCCTCGCTCGAAAACGCGAAGGCGCGTTTCTTAGGCAAACAAGGTTCGCTGACCGAGTTAATGAAGGGCCTGGGTAAACTTGACCCAGAAGCCAAGCGCACAGAAGGCGCGCGTATCAACATTATCAAACAACAAATTGAGGCCTTGCTTAATGCACGGCGCGCCGCCTTGGCGCAGGCTGAACTCGATCAACGCTTGGCCGCAGAAACCATTGACGTAACCTTGCCTGGGCGGGGCCGTGGCAAGGGTGGTATTCATCCGGTGATCAAAACTTGGCAGCGTGTTGAAGCGATCTTTAGGTCGATTGGTTTTGAAGTGGCCGATGGCCCCGAAATTGAAAACGACTGGACAAACTTCACGGCGCTCAACAACCCTGAAAACCATCCGGCCCGTTCGATGCAAGATACGTTTTATGTGGATATGAACGATGCGAACGGCTTGCCGTTGTTACTGCGCACGCACACTAGCCCAATGCAGGTTCGCTATGCGCGCATGAACAAGCCACCCATTAAAGTGATTGCGCCAGGTCGTACCTACCGGGTGGATAGCGATGCGACTCACTCACCGATGTTTCATCAGGTTGAAGGCCTGTGGATTGACGAAAATATTTCGTTCGCAGATTTAAAAGGTGTGTATACAAACTTTTTGCGCTGTTTCTTTGAAACAGAGAATCTTGAATTGCGTTTCAGGCCGTCGTTTTTTCCGTTCACTGAGCCTTCTGCCGAGATCGATATGATGTTTACGTCGGGCCCCAATAAAGGGCGCTGGCTTGAGATCTCGGGCTCCGGGCAAGTCCATCCTGACGTGATTCGAAACTTCGGGCTTGATCCCGAACGTTATATTGGGTTTGCCTTTGGCTCTGGTCTTGAGCGCTTGACGATGTTGCGTTATGGCGTGAACGATTTGCGGCAGTTCTTTGAAGGCGATCTGCGCTTTTTACGTCAGTTCAACGATTAATCTTTTAGAACGATACTGCTACTTATGCAATTTTCAGAGTCTTGGCTGCGCAGCCTAGTGAATCCGCCACTCACCACCGATGAGTTGTCGCACCGGTTAACCATGGCGGGTCTCGAAGTCGAAGAGACGTCGTTAGTGGCACCTGCCTTTTCGGGTGTGGTGGTGGCGTTGATTCAAAGTGCCGAGCCGCATCCTAATGCCGACAAGTTGCGTGTGTGCATGGTCGACGTGGGCGGTGCTGAAGCTTTGCAGATCGTGTGTGGCGCGCCGAATGCAGCCGCTGGCTTGAAGGTGCCCTTGGCGACTGTGGGTGCGGTGCTGCCTGGCGACATGATAATTGGCGTGGCCAAGATGCGTGGTGTTGAGTCTTTTGGGATGTTGTGTTCAGCAAAAGAGCTGGGCTTGTCTCAAGAGCACGCGGGCTTGTTGGTGTTGCCCGCTGACGCTAAGGTTGGCGCCAATGTGCGCGAAGCTTTAGATCTTGACGATACGTTGTTCACGCTTAAGCTCACACCGAATCGGGCAGATTGCTTATCGATTTTAGGGGTTGCCCGCGAAGTGGCTGCCTTAACCGGTGCAGCACTGACCTTGCCTCGCACCGCGGCAATCAAACCTGCGCTCACCGAGGTGATTCCTGTTACGGTGCAAGCGCCGGATCTTTGCGGGCGTTTCGCCGGTCGGGTTGTACGTGGTGTAAACGCGCGTGCTCAAACGCCAGACTGGATGGTTGAACGTTTGAAACGTGCAGGGCAGCGCTCTGTCACCGCCTTAGTTGATATCTCTAATTACGTGATGTTGTTACTGGGCCGGCCAACCCATGTTTTTGACTTGGATCGTATGCCCAAGCCCGCGATCGAAGTGCGGTGGGCGCGTGCCGGTGAAACCTTAACCTTGTTAAATGATCAAACGATCACTCTTGATCCCACAATGGGTGTGATCACTAGTGCAGACGTACCAGAGAGTTTGGCCGGGATTATGGGCGGTGCCTCAACGGCGGTCTCGCTTGATACGACCAACATTTATGTTGAGGCCGCTTTTTGGTGGCCTGAGTCGATCGCAGGCCGCGCGCGCAAGTTAAAGCTCAATTCAGAGGCTAGCCATCGTTTTGAACGGGGCGTTGATTTTGAACATATCCCTGAACATCTTGATCTGATTACCCAGCTGATTTTAGATATCTGCGGAGGGCAGGCTGGCCCAATCGATGATCAGCACATCAAGCTACCAAAACGTGAACCAGTCACCATGCGCCTATCGCGCTGCCATCGTGTGCTGGGCGTGAAGGTTAAACAAGACGATGTGTCGCAAACGTTTACCCGTTTGGGATTTGAATTCACAGTGCAGGGCGACCATTTTGTGGTGTCGCCACCTTCGTACCGTTTTGATATTCAGATCGAAGAAGACTTGATCGAAGAGGTCGCTCGAATCATTGGCTTTGAAAGTATCCCAGCCGTGCCACCGATCGCAGCGGCTCGCATGAGCATGACGCCCGAGACGACTCGCTCTGCGCATACTGTGCGGCACGAGGTTGCGGCACTTGAATACCAAGAGGTCATTAATTTCTCGTTTGTTGAACAAGCCTGGGAGACCGACATGCTTGGGCACGCGGACCCGATCCAGTTGCTCAATCCGATTGCAAGCCAATTGGCTGTTATGCGTTCGTCGCTGTTGCCTGGTCTGGTGGCTAACATTTGCTACAACGCGAACCGCAAGCAATCGCGAGTGCGTGTGTTTGAGCTTGGGCGGGTGTTTAAACGTGCAAACGCGATGGCAGATGGCGCGCTGACTGTAGCGGGCGTAGATCAACCACAGTACTTAGCAGCAGCGGCCTGGGGCCCTGTGACTGAAGATCAATGGGGTCAAAAGAGCCGAGCGGTTGATTTTTTTGATGTCAAGCGCGACCTCGAAGTGCTGTTTAGCGCGCACGCTCAGCAATTACGGTTTGTGCCTGCTCAGCATGCCTTGCTGCATCCAGGGCGCAGTGCCCGTGTCGAACTTGGCCAAGTTGCGATTGGCTGGCTCGGTGAACTGCACCCTCGCTGGGTGCAGCAACAAGAGCTAGCTTCGGCTCCGGTGCTGTTTGAGGTATCTCTTGAGTCGTTAGCCGCGCTGCCGATGCCTAGTTTGCACGAGCTATCTCGCCAACCCATGGTGCAGCGCGATTTGGCGATTTGGGTCTCTGCTGACAAAGCAGTACAAGCGTTACTCGACACCATTGATCAGACGATCGCGGCGGATCCGGCGCTTGCTGTGGTGCAGCATGTTGGTTTGTTTGACTTGTGGCGCGACCCAGCAAAGGTTGATTCTAATGAAAAGAGTCTTGCATTTCGAGTCTCGTTGCAAGACACTGGCAGTACGCTTGATGAGGCACAAGTCGATACGTGTATGACCAAGATACGTGCTGCACTTGAAAGTGCCCATCAAGCCCGTTCACGTTAAACCAGAATGTCGGAAATTAAAAAATGACAAATGAACATTCTTTAGCAGAATCACGCACTTTAACCAAGGCCGAGTTAGCCGAGATGCTGTTTGACCGCGTGGGGTTGAATAAGCGCGAGGCCAAGGATATTGTGGATACATTTTTCGAAGAAATTCGTGATGCGTTGGCACGGGGTGAACCGGTCAAGCTCTCGGGCTTTGGAAATTTTCAAGTACGAAACAAGCCACCGCGCCCTGGGCGCAACCCTAAAACAGGTGAAACCATTCCTATTGCAGCGCGTCGGGTGGTGACGTTTCATGCAAGCCAAAAATTAAAAGGTGCAGTCGAACTCACCGAAGCGCCGCAATCTGATGTATAAAACAAAACGTTAAGTTGTCTTTGTGCAAAGCGGAGGCTCGCGCTGCACAACTAGAGCCCTTATCCAATTTATGTGCTTTGAGTCGGCAGGTTCGTTGTTAGATTATGTAGACTCTTTTGCCCATCACGTTTTTACGCCGATAAATGATCCTTTCAGATACGCCCATCGTTTTGCCGCCGATACCCGCAAAACGCTATTTCACGATCGGTGAAGTTAGCGACCTCTGCGGTGTCAAGCCTCACGTACTGCGCTATTGGGAACAAGAATTTACTCAATTAAAGCCAGTGAAACGTCGTGGTAACCGCCGCTATTATCAACACCATGAAGTCTTGTTGATTCGCAAGATTCGCGAGTTGTTGTATGAACAAGGGTTCACGATCAGTGGCGCGCGAAATCGCCTAAGTGAGGGGCGCGAACTTCCTCAAGATCCAGACGCAGCTGTGCGGTTGACGGCGGCCGAACTGCATGCCTTGCGCACCGAATTGCGCAGCATCCAAGAGTTGCTCAATCAAGCCGCTAGCTCTGCAACGCAGACTGGTCAGCTTAGCCTGAGATAGGGTGTTAGCTCTGCTATACTTACGTTCTTTCGGGGCGTAGCGCAGCCTGGTAGCGCACTTGCATGGGGTGCAAGGGGTCGAAGGTTCAAATCCTTCCGTTCCGACCAGATATATTTAGGGGTTAGTGTTCACAAGACACTAACCCCTTTATTCATTGAGTCAGTACAAATCCTTTCATCTGACATATTCTTGCATCAATCGAATCGCGAGCGATTGCATCTGACCTTATCAAAATAAAAAGGGGTCAGGATTACCCAAAAAAGTAGGCTGTGTTCTTGATAATAAAACTAATGCGAGATTGTTAAAAAGGTGTACCGTCGATTAAAATAAGACACGTTTGGGATCATTGAATAACCTAAAACCAGTCAAAAAAATATGAAGCCTTTTATTGTTATTTGCCTTTCGCTGTTGATAACTGGCTGCGCAACAAAAGAATACCTTAACGCGCAAACTGAGTGTTCTCCTGCGGCGTTTCAACGGTATCCTGTAAACAACACACAAATGTATGTTCAACGCACAAGGTCAGTCCAAGTGGCCACGGGCGCTGAAGATTGCGAGACCCGCACCGAGGGTAATCGAACCTACACTCGGTGCAAGCCTGAGATGAAAACGCAGTCAGTACCTTACCAATCCTTAGAATGGGTGGATACGAATACGCAGGCACGCAACGCATACTTAAACAGTTGTACGGCACAACTATGTGTTAAACGTTTTGGTAACCAAGAGTGTGAACCTGCATCGAAGTCGTCAACCAGCTCTGCAGTCACGCAGCCTACAACGAGAGCAGTTGCGACACCCCCCCTGAAAAGCACTGTCACTGCGCCTGTCACTAAAACTGGACCAAAGTCGCGTGATACATCTGCAGAAGACGATGAGGACGACGACGATTGAGGCGAGTATTGCTTAGGTTAACTGACTGTTAGTCTTGAAATTTCACCGCGACCTTTACAGAAAGAAATATTCCTCTAACTAACCAAACATGGCAACGGGTGGAGCGTACCCCTGATTGCTTGTTGACTGTCGAGGGTGTTGAGATTAAAAGTGACAGCAATTGTGAGGAAATACAAGCCGAGTTGCTTTAAAAAAAAACAATTTAATAGGCAAATTAGCTATCATTACCGCCGTGCAAAAAAAATAGAGTGCAGCAAACAGGGCATTGTTGATGATGCTTACTTTTATCGGAATTTAACCTATGCTTACTAGGCTTGGTGCAGTCGTTTGTTTCTTAGTATTAACATTGCTTGAATCTGAGCAAGCACTTGCAGTCGACTGTAAAGCACCACAGGTTAGTGATGGTAAGGGAGGGTGTAAGGCTGCCCCCAGTGCCCCTCCCAAGCCTGCCCCGGCAGCGCCTCCTAAGCCCGCACCAGCGCCGGTGCACACTGCGCCTCCCAAGCCCGCACCAGCGCCGGTGCACACTGCGCCTCCTAAGCCCGCGCCAGCGCCGGTGCACACTGCGCCTCCCAAGCCCGCACCAGCGCCTGCAAAGCCAACTACAGCAGCGCAGCATCCGCCTGCTGTTCATCACCCATCTACCCCGGCACAGCACCCAACCGCTGCTCCAAAGCAACCAGCGACCGCAGCACCGCATCCGCCTGCTGTTCATCACCCATCTACCCCGGCACAGCACCCAACCGCTGCTCCAAAACAATCGGCAACCGCTGCGCAACACCCACCTGCTGCGGCACCTCACGCAACTGCACCTCATGCACCTAACGCTGCACAGCATCCATCTCCCGCTGCACAGCGCCCACCCGCTGCTGTACTGCAGTCACCTGCTGTTGCGCCCCCCCCGTCCGCAGTTGTAGTACCAAGCCCTCAAAGGCCTGGAGTTCCTGCTCCTGTTGCCGTAGGTGGATCTCCTACTCCGGTCTCTCCGGTCTCCACGATCTCCCAGGCTCCTCCGGTTGGGGCTAAACCCCCAATTTCGGCGGTGTCACCGACCCCTGCTCCGTCGGGCGTCACAGCTGGCGTGGTGAGCCCAAATTCTCAAATCCCGATAGTATCTAAGGCTACAACCCCAACTGGACCAACAGCCGGGCCAACTGCCGTTATTGGGACAAATACTGGCGTTAATCCTGCACAACCCACTGGTGTTCAAACCGCGGGAGCCCCCAGCGGCTCAGCGAACGCGCAAGGGAGCGCAACGTCTGTTGGCCCAGCCGTTGGCAACAATGCTACTGCGTCAGCTGGCGGCAGTTCTTCACCATTGGGCGCTGTTGGAAACACTCCAGTCGGCACGACTGTAGCTAAACCTTCAACTACACCGGTTTCTGCTCAACCAACCACTACTGCAGTGAGCACTACACCATCGGTTGGCTCTGCTACGACTGCTAGTCAAGCGACCACCGCGGGGGCAAACGCGTTGCCTGTGCCTGCAGCGCCAACGCCCTCTGTTCAGGCTCAAGCCGTCGGCGGCGCAGCAGCAGGCGCAACTGCAAACACTCCCCAGCCTGTGTCAACCGCTGCCCCAGCGCCATCTTCAATTTCTAAGGGGGCCATAGTGGGTGCCGTAGGTGGTCTTGCGGTCGGTGCGGGCGCAGCTGCGCTGGTGTCAAACAGCTCGAAGCAAACATCAGCAGACTTAGCTGCCGCAGTACCCGCGCCTTCTGTTGCTGCTGCACCAATACAGTCAGGTTTTGTGGGCGGCCCCATGCAGCCTAACGAGCAAATGGCAATGCAACAAAACAGTGGCTCGTATGGTTCTGCGCAATCATTTGATGGCTCTTCTGTGGCGTCGATTGTTTCTTCAGTTGCACCTTTGCTTGGTTCATTAGGATCTTCTGGTCAGGGAGGTGGCTTCAATCCAACAGGCACTTCTGATCAAGGGGGCGGCTTGAGTGTTGGAGGGTCTAACCAAGGTGGTGCCCCTGAAATGTCTGCAGGTGAGGCGCAGGTAACTGCTAGTCAAAACTCTGGACGTGACGTAAACGTTTCGAGCCCTCGAAGCACAGCGCCAAATATGCGCTCAAACGCTCAACCCGCCCCAACTGCTCAGTCTTACGTTTCAGCTGCTCCAAGCGCGCAAGCAGTAGCCCCTGCCGTTGTTGCACCTGCGCCATCAGCAGTAGACGCCAAGCGATGGCAGCAAGTTGCCATGGTGCAGACGACGACAAATGTTGGTGTATCAACCTACATTGACCAAACTTCGATAGCAAATGCAAATAATATTCATTCGGTAAATGTTATGCGATCGACTGATCAACCCGTTGCGATTGATGGAGTGACTATTCAATCAACCGTAACGCGGATGGAGTTCAGCTGCGCCGAGAACAAAGTCAGGCAAGCAAAAATTGACTATTACACCGACCCAATGGCTACTGGAGCTAAACAAAAGACCCTTGACGCTCTTGAGGCTGACTTTACAGCTCTGCCGGCGGGTCGAGACATTCCAGAAGGGGTGTTTGAACCTTGGTTTCAAGCGAACTATCAAAATGTCAGACAAAAGGTTTGCGGTTAGAGGGCGTGCTTTCCGGCCCATGTTGTGAGAGGCCACTTAATAGCGAAGAGGGCATTGCCGTTGTAATTTTTGATTGCAAAGCTTGCGTTGTCGAGTATGTCTGATGTGTTGAGTTGTTGAGTTGTTGAGTT
>Ga0114967_10002072_pt1 | contig 16845 bp, 10 predicted proteins | sample M_130628_MF_Meta_FD_92639 | JGI IMG/M metagenome (GOLD analysis project Ga0114967, IMG submission 92639) | Freshwater microbial communities from Lake Montjoie, Canada to study carbon cycling - M_130628_MF_MetaG | ecosystem: Environmental > Aquatic > Freshwater > Lake | place: Lake Montjoie... | reverse complement strand
CCAAAAAAGTAGCTACTTTTATTCATGTAATTTATGTTTCGCAAAAACCAAATTACATGAAAGCGGGAAATCCTTCAAAGGAAATCCCGCTTTTCTAAAAAGTTTTATCGGACACTAGTGAATCGATTAATTAAAAATAAGTTTTAACTGCAAATTCAAATTGATTAATAAATATTTCCTTGAAATTTGAAATGTTATTTTGCTCATAGAACAAAAGCATCGCTTTTTTATAATCTATAGAATTTACAGTTCGGAAAGATAGCGGACAATAGTTTTCACTTAATAGAATTGCATTACTTACAATTCTTGCGGTTCTTTTGTTTCCATCCATAAATGGTTGGATATAGGAAATAAGAACTAATGCTAAGAGAGCTTTTTCAAAAACATTCGTTTTCTTATTAATTACATCACATGTATTTTGCAATGCTTCATGTATTTGAAACTCATTATCTAATGGCTTATAGTTCGTGCCAGAAATTCCGACACGTTTCTTTCTTAAATTTCTTTCAACGGCCAATTCTTTGACTAAAATACTATGAATATCCTCTATTTTAGAAACGCTTATTGGATTTAAGTAGTTTGGATTTTCAATGATAAAATCCAAAGCTTCTTTATGATTCAACAACATAGACGCTTCTTCTTTAGTTTTACCAGCTGCTGTTTCTTTTTCCCTTAAGAGTCTTTCCGTTTCGAGCAAAGAATAGGTGTTTCCTTCAATTTGAGATGATTTCCAACTCAAATCAATTGCTAATCGTTCAAATTCCTTTTTGTATTCATTTTCAGATAATTTTGAAATGTTTTGAATGAACTTGCTCTGAAGTTCATTCAAAATTCGTAATTCACTATCCGTAAAGACACTGTATTTTGCTAATACCTCATTTATAATATCAAAATTGAATATTTCTATTATTTCTCTATCATCAATTTCAATTTCGTAATATGCTTTTATGTCAATGGGTTGAATGACTTGGTAAGTTGGTGAAATAGAATATCTAGTTGCCTTTCCGAGTCCTTGAACGGCTAAATAATTATCTTCAATTAATTTCCCCAAAATTCTTTTTAGCGTAGCATAACTAACAGAAATATCAATACGTTCAAATATTTCCTTAGATGAATTTGGTCCATTTATCTTGATAAAATCAATAATAATATTTTCTCTTTGATTAAGCATTTATTTTGAATTGGCTCACGAAGGTAGTGTTTTGAGCTCAATCTAACGTCATTTTGATCTTAATGCTTATGAAAAATGAGCTACAAAAATAATTCAACAAAGATTTAATTAGAATGAACCCAAGAAATTATGCTTTAATGGCCCAGCGTAATTTAGCCGATCGTGCTCGTGGATTGGTGTTCGATTCTTCAGCGCTTGGTCGAATGGCCTCATCGCTGATTTTACTGTAAATACCATCACGTAAATTTTGTTGAAAGGATTTCTTTACGCGACGATCCTCACCCGAATGAAAAGAGAGAATGGCAATTTTACCACCTGTAGCCAATGAGTTGGGCAGTTTGTCCAAAAATTTATCGAGCACAGCAAACTCATTGTTGACTTCAATGCGTAAAGCTTGAAAGCATCGTTGACACGCTTTCTTTACTTCTTCTTTGAGTGTTAATTCTGGAATAAATGCAAGTGCTTCTTGAATTGTCTGTTGCAATTGCGTGGTTGTATCGATGGGTTTCCCTTGCGTAATTTTGGAAATAATATATTTCGCAATTCGAGCAGCATGAGGTTCATCCGAATTGATTGCGAAAATTTCTTCGAGCTTTGATTGAGATACTGATTTGAGAAATGCAGATACTGGCTTCCCGCTTTTGGGATTGAGTCTTAAATCGAGCGGACCTTCTGTTTTGAATGAAAAGCCACGTTCGGGATTATCAATTTGCATGGATGAAACACCCAAATCAGCCATTACAAAATTCAAGGGGCCGGCCATGGAAACTATCTGATCGATTTCTGAAAAATTCATTTTCTGAATGCACAAAACGTCGTCCCCAAAACCTTGATTATTCAATCGTTCGCGGGTACGAGGAAGTTCAAATGGATCCACATCAACGGCATACAACATTCCCCCGGGAGTAATACGCTGAAGGATTTCGAGACTATGTCCACCATAACCCAATGTTGCATCCATTCCAATTTGTCCGGGTGTCAGCTTCAAAAAATCCATGATTTCATTCACACAAATGGAACGATGCATGCCTGCGGGTGTCTTGCCTTGTTGCATTACTTTGGCAATGTCTTCGGCATACTGCTCGGGCTGCAATTCCTTGTACTTTTCCTTGAATGCTTTGGGATGTGTACCTGCATAACGAACTCTGCGGCGACCTTTGGGAGTCTGTTCTTCCATGAGTTAAAACTAGGTTAAAAGAAAGTCCAAAATGATTGCAAAATTCCAGCTATTTAGCAGAAATAGAATTCCCACGAATCCAATAAATATCCAGTTCATTTCTCACAATACTTGGAAAAAAAAATCCGCCGGGTTCGTTAATCTTCTCATGCAAGTCAAAGATGAGCACATCTTTCGGAAATCCTTCAAAAAAAAGTGTAAACGTATACGGAGTTTGTCCATCAATATCAGTCCAATTAGGCGCTATGTTGATGTTGTCGGCATGAAGAAGTTTACTGCAATGCGTTGAACTTCGAGAATACAATGAAGCGCATTTCCAAATTCGAATGGCATAGGGAACGGCCTGTGCAGGATAAAGTATATGAACCACAACCTGCGCCTGTTCTTCCACTTTTTCGGAAAGTTCGGTAAGCATTTCGCGGTCAACAATCTTTTCTTTTATTTTTTCGCGAATCAAGGTATTCGGACTCATGATGATTGTTTATTTATTCCTGAAAAATTTGAATAACATTGCATTCAAAAATAACATTATATCTCAAAAATTACTTGCGCATTTCAATTAATAATAAAATAATAATTTCATTTAGGTCTTGTTTATGATTGTTCAACCATCTACCATTAAACAAATTGTTCCAGTAATTTTTTCCATTTTACTTGCTGTCATAAATCCGTTTAACTGGGCACCCGAAGTTATTAATCTCATTTCCATTTTAGTGTTAATGCTTGCTTGGTGGCTCTTAGAATCTGTGCCCATGGCGGTTACGGCTTTGTTGCCCGTTTTGCTTTTTCCTTTAGTTGGGGTGTCTTCCATTGAAGCGGCGTGTGCTCCGTATGGCGACAAATACATTTTTCTTTTTTTAGGAGGGTTTTTATTGGCGCTTGCTTTAGAAAAATCGAATCTGCACAAGCGTTTTTCATTGAGCATTGTTATGATTACCGGAACCAATGCCAAACGAATTATTTTGGGATTCATGCTTTCGTCTTGGTTTATCAGCATGTGGATTTCAAACACAGCAACCACATTGATGATGTTTCCTATTGCTCTGGCCGTTTCCAGTTTGTTTGACGATGCAAAGGCGGAACATAGTCGTTCGATTCGAAATTTCAGAATTAACTTATTTCTTGGAATAGCATATTCTGCTAGTATAGGAGGCATGGCAACAATTATTGGAACTCCTCCAAACGCAGCTGCAGTTGGAATCTTAAGCGAAACATTTCATCGAGAAATATCTTTTGTTGATTGGATGATTTATGGTTTCCCATTTTCATTGGTGTTTCTATTTGGAGCATATTTTCTTTTAGCATATATCATTTTCCCGGTTAAAATTGGACGTTTCGAAAAAGGTCAACTATTCATTCAACAGCAATTAAACGAATTGGGAGCATGGACTAAAAGTGAAAAGAGAATGTTGTTTGTTTTTGCATCCGCTATTTTACTCTGGCTTTCGGAAGGAATTGTAAAATCGTATTTCCCCAATTATCCATTATCGGATGTTTGGATTGGATTGGCTGCTGGAATTTGTTTATTCATTATCAATGGAAACGATGAAAAACCCTTGCTAAATTGGGACGATACTAGTCGATTACCTTGGGGAATTTTACTCATGTTTGGCGGTGGACTTTCCTTGGCGATGGCGTTTAAGAAAAGTGGTGCATTGGATATGCTTACGCAATGGCTTTCCACATTGAATTACCTGCAAGCGGATGTCTATCTTATTGCATTATGCGCTATCGGATTGTTTTTAACGGCTATCATGAGCAATTTAGCAATGGTCACTTTATTTATTCCAGTTGTAGCTTCTTTGGCCCAAATTCAAGGCATCGATCCGCTGGTATTTGCCATTCCTGTTACCATTTCGGCAAGTTGCGATTTTATGTTTCCAATGAGCACGCCTCCCAACGCTATTGCATTTAGCAGTGGACATGTTAAGGCAACTGAAATGTTAAAAGCCGGATTCGTCTTAAATTTGTATGCATTTCTATTACTAATCATTTTAGTTTTGATATTCTAATTCGATCATCGAGTCATGAACAAATTCCAGCGTATTTTTACTCTATTCCTTCTGTTAACGGGTATTTCATTGGATGGGATTTCTCAAATAGACACAGTCTTTTTAAATAAATCGGGACAGAAATGTTCACGAATTGATGCTAAATCGTATCGCATTTTTACATCCGATTCGTTAGGATTTATGATGCATCAGTATCGTATGAATGATTCATTAAAAATGATAGGACATTATCGATCAATTGCTCCTAATGAAGTTCGAGACGGACAGTTTGTTGAGTATTTGGAATCTGGTGATGTTTTGGAAGAATCGATTTTTGATAAAGGAAACAAAGTAGGGATTAACAAACGATTTTACCCAGGAGGCAAGATTTGGTTTATCGGTGAATTTGCTGCGGGTTTACCCATTGGTGATCACCGATGGTTTAATGAAGATGGTTCCAAACACCGAATCGAAAACTATAACAATGGGAAAATGATTGATGGTTTTTGCTTTACAAAATCGGGTGCAGATACAACGTATTTTCCTGAAGAGGAAATAGCCGAATTTCCTGGAAAGCAAGAAGCGCTTTATAAATTCATTGCCAAAAATGTGAAATATCCCAATGAATGCATTGAGAATGAAATTGAAGGAAGGGTGTTTGTGAAATTTGTAATCAATCAACAAGGAAAAATTACGGATAGTCAAATTATTCGAAGTGTACATCCTCTTTTGGATGCCGAAGCTTTGCGTGTTGTGAATTCAATGCCGCTCTGGAAACCTGCAATGATGGAAGGGAAGCCAGTGAAAATAGAATTTAACTTGCCAATTAGTTTCAAGTTGCAGTAAACAAAAAAGCACGAATACTAATGTACCCGTGCAAATACAGAAGCTAATTTGGTGAAGTTGAAAGATTTTACATTTCATAGGGAGATGATAAACAGACAGATGAGTCTTACCCAAGCTAGAGTTAGAAAGCCTGAGCAATGGCTTTGAAATACCTCTAATAATTGTATATTTTGTTCTATTAAGCAGGAATTCTTTTTTAGAGGCATTGCTTAAGGAATAATAATTTAATATACTGAATTCCAAATTATTAATAAAATTTAAACGCCTTGTGTTGTTAATAAATTGGGTATTATGAATTTTCGTCTTGTACTAAACAATTTTGTTGTATTATTCAAATAATTAAAAACTAAAAAATCATGAAAAATATATACTCAGTAATCGCAGGTTTTCTATTAACAGCAAGCGTTTGGGCCCAAGCCCCGCAAAAAATGAGTTACCAAGCCGTAATTCGTAATAGTAGTAATGCACTTATAACATCTACACCCGTAGGTATGCGAATAAGCGTATTGCAAGGTTCAGCATCTGGCACGGCTGTGTATTTAGAAACCCAAACACTAAGTACCAATGCCAATGGTTTAGTAAGTTTAGAAATAGGAAGTGGCATACCAATTACAGGCACATTTGCAGGTATTAATTGGGCTACTGGTCCTTATTTTATAAAAACCGAAACCGACCCAACGGGCGGCACAGCTTATACAATAGTTGGCACAAACCAATTAATTAGCGTGCCTTACGCTTTATTTAGTTCAAACGGCCCCCCTGGTGCAACAGGATTAACAGGTGCAACTGGGTCACAAGGAATACAAGGTTTAACCGGAGCAGCAGGTGCAACTGGTGCAACTGGTGCAACTGGGTCAACCGGAGCAACCGGAGCAACTGGGCCGCAAGGAATACAAGGTTTAACCGGAGCAGCAGGTACAACAGGATTAACTGGCGCAGCAGGAGCAACTGGGTCACAAGGAATACAAGGTTTAACCGGAGCAGCAGGTACAACAGGATTAACTGGCGCAGCAGGCGCAACTGGGTCACAAGGAATACAAGGTTTAACCGGAGCAACAGGAGCAACAGGAGCAACAGGATTAACTGGCGCAGCAGGTGCAACTGGGTCACAAGGAATACAAGGTTTAACCGGATCAGCAGGTGCAACTGGATTAACTGGCGCAGCAGGTTCTGCAGATGCTTGGTCGCGCATAGGCAATGCAGGCACAGTTAACGGCACCAACTTTATTGGCACCACCGATAACATTCCTTTTAATATAAGAGTGAATAACCAGAAAGCCGGAAGAATAGATGTGAGCACAGCAGGTAATACCTTCTTTGGATACCAATCAGGTAATTCCAATTCAGGAAACAATTTTAATACAGGCATCGGACAGGAGGCGCTTTATTCCAACACCACAGGAATGAACAACACCGCCAGCGGATATTATGCGCTTTCTGCCAACACCACAGGAGGCGCCAACACCGCCAGCGGATATTATGCGCTTTCTGCCAACACCACAGGAGACTTCAACACCGCCAGCGGAGAGGGTGCGCTTAATAACAACACCACAGGAAACCAAAATACCGCCAGCGGAGCGATGGTGCTTTATGCCAACACCACAGGAGCCAACAATACCGCCAGCGGAATGGGTGCGCTCCGATCCAACACCACAGGAAGCTACAACACCGCCAGCGGATTGTATGCGCTTTATAACAACACCACAGGAAGCCAAAACACCGCCAGCGGACAGGAAGTGCTTTATTTCAACACAACAGGATACAAGAACACCGCCAGCGGAGTGGCTGCGCTTGTATCCAACACCACAGGCGCCTCCAACACCGCCAGCGGATACTATGCGCTTTTTTCCAATGTTGCCGGAAGCAACGCCACCGCCATTGGCAACAATGCCATGCAATATGCCAACAGCACCGCCACCGCATTTACAAATTATAATGTTGCTGTTGGTTTTGAAGCATTGCGCGGCTCTACTACTGCTTCCGCCAATACCGGAAATTATAATACGGCTCTTGGCTATCAATCATTATGGAGCAACACAACAGGAAACTACAACACCGCCAGCGGACAGGGTGCGCTTTATCTCAACACCACAGGAAACGAAAACACCGCCAGCGGAGGGAATGCGCTTTATTCCAACACAACAGGAAACTACAACACCGCCAGCGGACAGGAAGCGCTTTATTTCAACACAACAGGAAACTACAACACCGCCAGCGGAACTTATGCGCTTTATTCCAACACCACAGGAGAATACAATACCGCCAGCGGATTGCAGGCACTTTATCTCAACACCACAGGAAACTCCAACACCGCCAGCGGAAGGAGTGCGCTTTTATCCAACACCACAGGCAGCAACGCCACTGCCATTGGCTACAATGCCATGCAATATGCCAACAGCACCGCCACCCCATTTACAAATTATAATGTGGCAGTTGGCTTTGAAGCATTGCGCGGTTCTATAACTGCTTCCGCCAATACCGGTAATAATAATACGGCTCTTGGCTATCAATCATTATGGAGCAACACCACAGGATCCAGCAACACCGCCAGCGGAAGGTATGCGCTTTTTTCCAACACCACAGGAGCCAACAACACCGCCAGCGGAGTGAATGCGCTTTTTTCCAACACCACAGGAATCGAAAACACCGCCAGCGGAAAGGATGCGCTTCTTTCCAACACCACAGGAAACTACAACACCGCCAACGGAAAGGATGCGCTTCTTGCCAACACCACAGGATACTGGAACACTGCTATTGGACGGTCAGCCGGAAGCACAATTACTACCGGCACTAACAATATTGCCATCGGAGATAATGCACAGGTAGCAGTTGCAGCCAATAGTAACCAGATAAGAATAGGCGATATAGGCATTACTTTGGCAACAACACAAGTAGCTTGGACAACCACTTCCGATAAAAGATGGAAATCGGATATTCAGCCATCAAATCTTGGGTTGGATTTTATTTCTAAACTAAAACCTGTATCCTATACCCGTAAATCAATGGATGCTCACTCCAAACTCAATACTCCCGACTCCGAACTCAAACGTGAATACGGGTTTATTGCTCAGGATCTGGAAGAAACATTAAACGCATCTGGCGCAGCCGACAACGGCATTATCTCTAAAGATGACGCAGGAATGTATGGCGTGCGGTATAATGATTTAATATCACCAATGGTAAAAGCAATACAGGAGCAACAAGAGCTTATTAAAACAATGAATAAAAAAATGGAGGCAATGCAAAAAGAAATAGATAAACTGAAATCAACGAAATAGGGGCATCTAAAAATGATAAACACCTTTATTAAATGTGGTTGGCGGTTTTATGAGTAACTTTTATTTGAGTTCTTCGGGGAACGATAACAACAACAATAAGAACAACACAAACTATGCTTGTGCTGTTCGAGGTTTTAAACAAAACCAAAAGCGTCCGAAATAAAATTCGGACGCTTTTTTAAAAAGACAATGCAATTAATACTATTGGTATAGGCGCTTTAGTAGCACTTGTTAGTGATTGATTTTATTTACATTCCTTTACAATTAACCACCTTTCTTATTAACGCTTCAAAAATTATATCCATATTAGACCTTCTGTTGTATCTAAAATGATAAATTATTGGCATTTATACAGACCTAAGGAGCAATCCTGTAATATATTGAATATCATATTATTGATCTATTTTAATCGCTTAATTTACTAATAATTAGATTTTCATGTTTTTGTGTCGTAAACTCAGCAATGGATTACTTTTTTACCGGAAACCCACGTTTTCTCATCAATGCATCCGTTTGTGCATCGTGGCCTCTGAATGACTTAAAGCCGATTTCTGGATCAATAGTATTTCCAACAGAAAACACATATTTGATTAATCGTTGCGCCACTTCTTTATCATAAGCACCTTTGCCTTCTACAAATGCTTCATAGGCATCGGCAGTTAGCACATCTGACCATAAATAACTGTAGTATCCAGCAGAATATCCATCGCCAGAAAAAACATGTCCAAACTGAGGTGTACGATGGCGCATTACCAATTCTTTGGGCATTCCTAAGGCATCCAATGTTTCTTTCTCGAATTTATCAGGATCAATATTGCTTGCATCGGCCAAGTGTATTTTCATGTCGATAAGTGCACTCGAAAGGTATTCGGTGGTTGCAAATCCTTCATTAAATGTGGATGCTTTTTCGATGCGTTCAACCAAACTGGATGGGATTGGCTTTCCTGTTTGATAATGCAAAGCGAATTTCGAAAGTACTTCCGATGTCGATAACCAATGTTCTAACAGTTGGGATGGAAATTCAACATAGTCGCGAACCACATTGGTTCCTGAAAGAGTAGGGTAGGTTACGTTCGAACTCAATCCATGCAATGCATGCCCAAATTCATGAAATAACGTACTAGCATCATCCCAAGAAATCAAAACAGGTTCTCCTGGATTCCCTTTCACAAAGTTAGAATTGTTTGAAACAATGGTAGTTACTTCTTTGTCCATGCGCTGTTGATCGCGGTATGCATTCATCCAAGCACCCGAACGTTTGCCTTCGCGCGCATACGCATCGAAATACCACAATCCAATATGACGACCTGTTTTCTTGTCTTTTACTTCCCAAACATTTACATCGGGATGATACACCGGAATGTTCTTGAGTGGCGTAAAACTAAATCCAAACAATTCTCCTGCAACCCAAAACATACCTTCTCGCAATTTGTCCAACTGGAAATACTGCTTCACTTCATTCTGATCCAAATCGTAACGTTGTTTGCGAACTTTCTCTGCATAGTAGCGGTAATCCCAAGGTTCAATTTTGATATTCATATCTACTAGGTCCGCAATGGTTTGCATATCGGCAACTTCTTCTTTCACACGTGCAATAGCTGCTGGCCAAACCGACTCCATCAATTCGATGGCTTTTTGAGGTGTCTTCGCCATAGTGTTTTCTAAGCGCCAATGTGCATGAGTTTCGAATCCCAAAAGTTTAGCCCGTTCAGAACGTAATCTCAGAATTTTGGTAATCAATTCGTTGTTGTCATGCTCGCCGCCATTGTCGCCACGGTTGATAAACATTTTCCATGCTTTTTCACGTAAATCGCGACGATCTGAGTATGTTAAAAAGGGATCTACCGAAGAACGCGTATTGCTAATGACCCATTTGTCATCGAGCAGTTTGGCTTTTGCTGTATTGGATGCGCCATCTATAAGTGATTGAGGTAAACCGATTAACTCATCCTTGGAATTTAGCACCAAAATTAAATCGCTTTCGTCAGACAATAAATTCTGACTGAACTTGGTGAAAAATCCAGCCAATTCTTGATTAATCTCCGACAAACGATTCTTTTTTGCGGCATCCAATTTAGCTCCCGAACGGACGAAATTGGTATAGTGGATTTTACATAAGCGTTGCTGCTCGGCACTTAATTTCTTTGTCTCAGGCGATAGATATACAGTTTCGATGCGTTTAAAGAGTGCAATATTCTGACTTATCTGATCGGATAACCCAGCAAGTTTGGGTTCGAATTCAGTTTCTACTTCTTGAAATTCAGGCGTGCTTAAATTCGATCCCCAAATTCCATACAACGTAATAATTCGTTGAAGTTTTTGTCCTGTTCGCTCCATTGCAGCAATGGTATTGGCAAATGTTGGCGCTTCGGTTTGTTTAGCAATCTTGTCAATCTCTGAAAGATTTTCTGCCATAGCCGCTTCAATTGCCGGCTTGAAATCCGAAACTTTTACTTTATCGAAAGGAGGAAGTCCGCCGTATAAGCCCGTCCAATCTGCCAAAAGCGGATTATCAGATAATTGTGTTTGTTGCATTTCAATGTGTTTGTTTTTAGAAGTTTTGTCCGTTTGGGTTTTCTTGCCGGGACCTTCTGCATAAGCCGAATTAAAAAGAATGAGGGCTGCCGGTAAAATAAAATGTTTCATTGTTTGATTAGTTTTAATAAAGGCAAAAAGTAATGATTAAATTAATTGGTATTGAACAGGTTTGATTTATTTTCGATTGTGAATAAATCCCATCGGTGTTGAATTGGATTCGAAGGCAATATGGGAATGTACATAATTATCTGCTTGCTCTTCCATAAGTTTCTTCCATGCATTTACAACCATCGAAACATTCATTCGCTTCATGCATTGATTATCGCCGGCGCATGGTGGATTAATAAATTCGTGAACACATGGACTACAATATACATTGGTATAAACCGGAATGCAAGACTGCATTTGACCATATTGATCGGGAGCGCAAGGGCCAAATAAACCAACTGTTTTTTTTCTGAGAGCAAGCGCAAGATGCAAGGGCCCGGTATCGTTGGTGATAATTCCAGCCGCATTATTCATTACAGCAATTAATTCATCGAGTTTGAGCTTTCCAGAAGAATCAATTACATGATTATCTTCTTGAAAATGTTTTGCAATTTCGTTCACATAATTCGCTTCTTGTTTATTGCCGATAAGAACAATCAGTATTTCAGGTTTTAACACACGAATTTCCTGAATCAATTGAATAAAATATTCAGCTGGCCAACGTCGTTCGAGTCGCAAATCCGAAGCATTTGGGTTAATTACTAAATAGTTGAATGGCTCTATTTGAGGATTAAATTCACGTAATTTCTGAATCGAATTCGATTGAATTTCATTCGATAAAATCAACGGAATTAATTCGTGATCAACTTCTTTAATCGGAAGAATTCGCGCCATTTGAAGATAGATTTCCGACAATGGTGCTTTGATATTGTAATACATCAAATGTGTATATAAACCGCTGCGGTAATTTTTATCACTTTTGTAATAGCCGAAACGATTGCTTGCAGCACTTAATGTACAAAGTAAGCTGCTGTAATTCGAATACACTTCGATGTCGATATATACTTGTGGGCGAAACTTCCAAAGTTTCCACAAAGCAGAAATTGAACTTCTAATTAATTGGAAAATAGAATTATCCTGAATTAATAGTGTTCCATTTATTTGATCCCCATAAAAGTTTAAAATGCTTTTGTTTGCCTCAGTACTAACAAATATAATTTCTGCGGTAGGGTAGTTTTTTCTAAGAGTGGCAAGCAATGCAGATGCTTGAACAATACTTCCCATTCCTTTTAATTTGCAAACAACGATGCGTTGAAAAGGACGATTTAAATCATGATTAATTCGTAGGATTTTTCCAATTAATCGAACTATACCAAAAAGTAAGATGTTCAAAAAAGAACCCAATGTTTTATCAATACCAATTTGAATGCGTGTATTCATTCTTAATCGGTTGGAATTGAATATTCTGCACTTTTAATACTCACCGAATCGCCAAGTTGCAGTCGGATGTAATTCAAATCAACTTTCCACCAGCTCCACATCATGGAAGGACGCACAACATAATGCGCTTCTTGATTCGGTAAAATGGATAAATCAAGACCTCCAAAATCGTTTGAGTCTTTAACAAAATAAAGCTCAACGTGCTTCCCCAATTTGGCTTTATTAATAAAAGTAAATTCGAACAATGCTGGTTTTTTAATTGCGTTATCGGGTATTTTACAGTATCTAAAGTTCGGATACACTTGATCAGTACTTATTTTCAATACTTTTTTCGAATTCGATAATGGTCTCCAAAATGCGGGATGTTTATCCACATTGATTCGCTCCCAATTGCGGTCTTCAAATGTTTTTGATAAAGAGTCTGGAAGGGTATCGGCAGTCGTATTCTTCCGCCAAATTTCGTAACCATGAATGCGTTTCCAAGGCGTATACATTTTGTAAAAATATTCAGCCATAATATAATGACGTAATTCATTGGCTACATCATCGGTTGCATCCCACCAATTTTTAGGTGAATGTCGAAATAACAATAGTGGAACATTGTAATTCTTTAATCGCTTAATCCAATCTTTTTGCAAGGTAATTGAATGCACATTTTGAGGACTTTGGTAAAAGAAAGAAGGAACCTGTTTTTCAGCATAAAAATAAAGCATGGGAGTATTTCCGAAATCGATGAAAGTTTCGTTGCCATGTAAATTTGTTTTTAGGAATTCGGCCAATGCAAGGACATCAGGCGAAATGTTGACTTTATCTGTTTTTAATCGTGCATCGAGTTTTGTTGGGATGTTATTTATTTGAACAGGCGAATTCATACCCGCTAGTAAAAGTCCCGATTCTGGCTTCCGATTCGGGAAACGTAAAAACGTCATGACAAAAAATAACATGGCTAACCAAGTCATCCAACGGCCCGATTCTCTGAAAGGAAGTTTCAATGCGATTGCAAGAGGAATAATGAAAAATGCAAACGAGGATAAAAAATTATCAAATCCTTCTGCGAAACCATGTCGCACAATTCCTCTCGGTAAATTAATCAAATAAAAGATGCTTAAGAATAATACAATCAACCAAGGAATATGATTGCGTGATTGATTGCTTTTAGACAGAAGTTCTTTGATAGAAAGTAGAATACATCCAATAATTAAAAGGGGTAAAAGAAGATGTTGCCAAATAAAATCAACACTTGAAATATCTCCCAAATTGCTCAAGCCATAAGATTGAGAGGAAGAAAGATAATCGAGTGTAGAAGTTAAATTGTGCTGCCAATCTACATTTACCATGTAACAAAAAATCCAAAGAAAAGCACCTAAAACGACTGAAAAGTAAAGTGTTGGAAGTAGAAATCGCCAAGTAATTTTCTTCAGACAGATGCTCATTCCTAAAACGGCAATCAAACAAAAAATAAGTGCAAAAGCAAGATCGGCACGCCAAGGCATCAGCAATACCGTACTAATTCCAAAATACCAAGCATTGCGTGTATTTGGAGATTTCCATTCTGAAATAAGAATCAATAATGGAATCAATGCAAGAGTGTAATAAGGTGACAAAGCCGCATCTGCAAAAGGAAAAAGAGCTGCGAAATAAAAGGCAAATAAAGTTTTTCGGGTAATGGAATAAACCAATTGAAAGGAAATAATTACCCAAAGAATGGGTTCGAAAATATCAAAAACAAGAAAATCTAATCCTTGATATCCATACAAAAACTCATATAAAATCCCATATCCATAATCGGAAACAAAATGGGACGACGCTTTATGTATTAATGGAAAAACATTAAAAAAATGAGCTTCCATAAGCGGAGTTGCTCGGTTTGCCAATTCAAATAATTCGGAAGATGCTGTTCCGTATGGATGATAAAACGATTGAAGGCAAAGTCCGCAGGCAATGATTAACCAAATATGTTTGAAAACTAGTGGTCTATACCTGCGTAGTTTATTTTTCTTTTGAAGTAAAAAGGCGCAAAGAAATAAGATGGTTAAATACAGGACATACAGCAAAATAGGTGCAATATAAAACCCAGATTTAACATAAATAAAATAATGGATTTCGGTAATTACAAATGGACTTAAAACACTGAAAGCAAGAATGAAAGTCCAATTTAATACACTGTCTAATTGAAGAGATAATCGAAGTTCGATCCAAGCAAGAAAGAACGTGAAGCAGATAGTCCAAAAAACAAAATGTTGCCAAGCGGGTAAAACAAATCCAATTATCCAAATGATATTCATCCAAATCATTAGCGTAATTGCTGCTGCTAATGGAGCCGATAATGTATGTGCCGATTTATTAGGTAGTTTTCCGCAAATGAAAATTCCTACATGAACGGCAGCAAACAATCCCGCAATGGGAATTAAAGAAGGAATGAAATATCCTGCAATAACCTGAACACAACCAGCTCTTGAAATTGTAGAATTAAATCCATATTGGATGTCGTTGGGTTTAAATACAGGAAATGAAAAAATGAAATTGGCAGTAATCCAACAAATTACGAAAATGAATAAATAAGTATAAATTCCGGAAACTCTCGATGCAATGTCGATACCATGCAAACTGGCTTCTCCAATTTGATTTTCGATGTGCGGAAATAATGGAATGTTCATGTTCGGAATGAAATACGAACATGCCAATAATGTATAGAATAGTGAGGTAGGAGAAAATCGGAATAAACGATCGAAGCGGGTAAACTGGTTTTCCATAATTCAGAATCGCTGCAAGCTAATCAACCTTATTTAGAAAGTGAAATTTCATAGATTAAAGAATTTTTAATCTTTTAAGTTTGAGTAAGAATTGGTTAAAATGTTTTTTTTATACCAATGCCTGATGGAGTGATAAAAAATAAAGAGACCGCACGTTGTACGTCTTTTGAATTCCTTGAAGCAATTGCGTAAAAACAGGCATCAAATAGAAATAGAAAGGAGCCTTGTACGATTAAACTTTTTCCAAATCCCTTCAATTGCGACATTTTTTGAAGGTCAAATTGATTTCTCGAACGCTCAATCATCCAAGCACCAGCTGTGATATAAGCCAAATCCAACCCGGTGTTAAACAAAAGTGATTTTTCTAATTGAAGATGCTTTTCGATTGAAGCCATCGGATCAGATGTAGGTTGCTCTTTGCTGGATTTTAAATATCCCATGGCTGCAATACCCAAATTGACTGAATTCCATAGGGCATTCATCTGATGAAAATACGATTCCGAACCTTGAGTTTGGGATTTTAAAATCACACCGCTAACAATGTTTCCCAATGACCAAGTTCCCAATACCAACATGCCGTTTTGTTGGCTCTGAATTCGTTGTTTGTCCATCGAATAAATCAATGAATCTTTTTGCGCGCAAACTTCAATCGTGAAAAACAATCCAGCTAAAACGAAAATACACTTGATAAATCCCGTCATTGTTTTAATTACGTTTTTTGCTTTTTCTTTTTTGCGGCTGGGAAAAGAATGTTATTTAAAATCAACCGATATCCCGGCGAATTGGGATGCAGTGCTAAATCGGTTGGTGGGTCGCCCACTTTATGCTCATAATCTTCGGGATCATGTCCTCCGTAAAATGTCCATGTGCCTTTTCCATATTCACCATGGATGTAACGAACTTCTTTCGATGCCTTGTTTTCGCCCATTACCAGAACATTGCTTTTGACTTGTTGTCTCAGGAAGGCAGTAGTTTGCCCCATAAATCCTTTGATTATGCGTTCATGGTTCTGACAGAGCATAGTCGGAACAGGATCCCATTTGGCCGAAAATTCAAACAAGGCAAAATAATCTTCTTTTTCTGGAATACGTCTCGACTGGGTTGCATCAATACTCGAGAATTCATATTCCATCGGATTTTGACTCAAAATGAAATCGGTAAATGCAAAGCAGTTTTCGTATTTAATTTTATCCTGCATTGCCGGATCAGGTCCATCCCCATCAAACATTTCAGCACAAATGTCAACACCATCGGCTGCCAATGCAATGTCGTAACTATCGGTTGCTGAACACATCGCAAAGAGAAATCCACCTCCTACTGTAAAATCACGAATCTTTTTGGCAACAGCTAATTTCAATTCAGACACTTTTCCAAAGCCCAGTTTGTGGGCCATATCTTCGGCGCTTTTCTGATTGTCGATGTACCATTTTTGGTTTTTATAAGCAGCCCAAAATCGTCCATATTGTCCTGTAAAATCCTCGTGATGCAAATGCAGCCAATCGTATAAAGGCAATTTATCGCTCATGATTTCTTCGTCATATACCACTTCGTATGGAATTTCGGCATAAGTAAGTGCAAGTGTTACGGCATCGTCCCATGGTTGTTTATCTTTCGGAGAATACACGGCTACTTTAGGTGCTTTTTCCAGTTTAACAGCATCCAT
>Ga0114967_10002071_pt1 | contig 16850 bp, 15 predicted proteins | sample M_130628_MF_Meta_FD_92639 | JGI IMG/M metagenome (GOLD analysis project Ga0114967, IMG submission 92639) | Freshwater microbial communities from Lake Montjoie, Canada to study carbon cycling - M_130628_MF_MetaG | ecosystem: Environmental > Aquatic > Freshwater > Lake | place: Lake Montjoie... | reverse complement strand
TCCACCTCAAAAGGGTGGATTCTTTTATTTTACAGGGTTGGTAGCAAAACAGGTAGCACGAGATGGGTTTTCAGGTGAAATATAAATTGTTTAAATTTAAACGAAGTTGGAAATATCAAAACACTACCTCCCCTGTTTACTGATCTTCACCACACTTACCTGGCCATCGGTTTGTGAGGTCAAGGTTAACACATAATTTCCATAAGGTAAATCAGCTAATTCAATTGCCATGCTTTCAGAAGAAATTTTCCCATTTAAAACAGTTTTACCACTATAGTCATAAATCACATACATGGAACCCAAATTTTTTGAATCAACTCTTACATGAATTAAATCTTGCGTAGGATTGGGAAAAATTTGAATTGGCTTCAATTCAGAAGCGATTTCTAAAATATTTGAAGGATAAGGCTGCCCTACGTAAACCATTAAATAGCTATTATTTTTAATTTTTAAAACACTAGGATCTCCACCTTGAATATTTGTAGAAACATAACCTGACCAATTATTTCCATTGGTAGAGTAATTGTACCATATAGTGGCACCACTTCCATAAAAACGTAATTCATTTATATTTTCAATCATAAAATTTCCTGTCCAATTATGGAAATTATCTGATGGAATGTTAGAAACAGGAGCGAAATTAAGTCCATCCGGCGATACGTAGTGATACGCACCTTGTTGAGGTGAGCCTATGGGTGACAAAAAGTGCCAACTTTTATTAAAAAAAATAATTGCTGGGTCAATAACTTGATTAGTAAGTTCATCTACTCGCGAGCCTGATTCAAAGTTAAAATTAATCCCGTCTGAACTTTTGGCAGAATATGTATTAACGGTGGCATCTAAACCATTTTTAGGAATTCCATTGCTGGAGGAAAAATATATTCTGATACTATCATTACCAAATACAGTTAGTGTTGGATCAAAGGGCCTTTGATAATTTGAAGGTAAACCATTAACGACAATAGGTTTTGGTTGAGACCAATTACGACCATTGTCATATGAAAATTTTACTGCAACCCTATCCCATGTTGGAGATAGTTTAGGTTGCCTAAACCATTGAAATGTAGCAATTAAAGTATCCCCTTTCCATTTTATGACAGATGGGACACCTGAAGAATCTTGAAATACAACGGGAGCATTAAATGTAATTCCATCGGAAGACCAAGCTATTTTCAAAGGATTGTTCCAAGGAGGATTTGCCTGACAAAAGCAACTTAATGCTAAAAGTTGTAATCCTAACGTAACTATTAAATGACAAATTTTCATTCTAAATTTAACCTTTTAGTATTAGACAGTCTTATTTTAAGCCAAAACAAGATTTACGTTAAACTAAAATAATCTTTTAATGATATCCCAATTTGTCAAACTAAATAGACTTTTCATTAATAAGTGATTATTGTTAAGCCGAATTTAGTACTAATTCATTTAAAATAAAACAAATCCAATTTTAATCCAAGCAGCAAACAAGCGAGCAAAAGGAACTGATTTTAACCCACTCAAATCATATTAAATAAGTCAACGAAATTGAACTAGAATAATCCTGTAATGTATTGAAACGATTAAAATTTGATTGTAGCCTTATCGACTCGGCTAGTGGGACCACCAGAATCCACCTCAAAAGGGTGGATTCTTTTATTTTACGGGAGTGATAGCAAAACAGGTAGCACGAGAGGGGTTTTCAGGTGAAATGTGGCTTTGTTTAAATTTAAACGAAGTCCATTCTCCCCCTAAAGGATGGGAAGGTGGTGATTGATCGACAGAAGGGAAAAGATGCGGAGACGTGGTTTCGGACTTTGCAGGTTTTTCGGGGCTATACGTTGGTTGAGTGCATGCCGATTACGGGGCGGATGCATCAGATTCGGATCCATTTGACCTGTTTGAAGGCGCCGATTGTGGCGGATGTGATGTATGGGGGTCCGGAGGTGTATTTATCGGATTTGAAGCGGAATTATTCGATGAAGAAAAACACGGAGGAGTTGCCCTTAATGCGTCGGGTGGCCTTGCATGCACATAGTTTGAGTTTTAAATTATTGGATGACAGTCCGATCACGGTGGAGGCGCCGTATCCAAAAGATTTTGGGGTGTTGGTAAAACAGTTGGGCAATTTTTCGTAAATTTGCAGCCTTGGCTTCGTAGTTCAATGGATAGAATGTAGGTTTCCGGTACCTAAGATGAAGGTTCGATTCCTTCCGAGGCTACAAAATGATTAAAAACTCCATCAAAATTGATTGAGTTTTTTTGTGAATTTATACCATATATTTTTCTGAATATCAAAAATGAAAGCATTGCTTTTACGTAGTGAATGTTTTCTTTAAATTTATAATTGAAATTCAGAAAATTAAAAAACAAATAAAAAATCTGAGAAATCATAAATAAATAATAATTAAAAAAATCATGCTTTTTAAAATAAGTATGCATACTTTGGTGAGTTACTATCCTTTGAAAATTTTTAATTTTCCCCAGACCGCTACCGCCTGAATAATGAATAATTTTAGTTTCTTGAAAAATAATTTGTGAATATCCGTCATTAGACATTCTTTTTTGCAATTCTGTTTCCTCGTAATTCATGAAAAAGTCTTCACAAAATCCTCCAAATTGATTAAAAACATGCCTTTTCATAAACATATTTGCCCCAATTATCTGATCAACTTTAAAATAATTACATTTAGGTTTATTACGAGAAAATTCATCTTTAATTATCAAAGATTTTATCTTGTTGAAAAATTTTGGATATTTTAATTTGAAATATTTGTAGGGAATAGTTTTTAAAATTAGAAATAAAATGAATTGTGAAAGGTAATTTTTAACCTTTGGAAAATCTCCTCCACAATTGTTCATTTTGAAATTTTCATAAATCAATATGCCCCCAACAACACCAATATTTAATTCATTTTCATGCTTTACAAAAAAATCATAAAAAAATTTCAAAGAGTTTTCAATAAGTTTTGTATCTGAATTCAATAAAAATATAAATTCTCCTTTAGCCATTTTAACACCAAGATTATTAGCTCTTCCAAAACCCAAATTAATTGGAGATTGTATAATTTCTATGGTAGGAAATTTTTCTTTTAAAAAAATTACTGAATCGTCGATTGAAGCATTGTCTACAACTATAATCTGAAATTCAATATCTTTTGTTTGTTCAAAAATCGATTTTATGCATTCAAAGGTCATTAACCTTGTGTTGTAATTAACTATTATTACAGAAATCATTCAATTGTATTATTTAAAGAACTAATAATTAAAAGATTCAAATATTATTCTGAGTTTAAGATCATCGATACCAATCTATCAAGGGAGGTGTTTTGCAATTCCTTAATTTCTTGATACTTTAAAATTGACTTATTTTTGTAATAATCATAATTGCAAACCACTTTCAGTAAAGCTTTCATCAAGTCAACTTTATAGAAAGGTGAAAAGTATATAGGAGCATCACCTAATATTTCTGGCATTGAACAAACATTTGATGCAATTATAGGCTTTCCATATTTCATAGCTTCAATTGGTGGATAGCCAAACCCTTCAAATATTGTGGCATATATTAAACTATAACAATTTTTAAAAGCGTGTTCCAGATCGGACTCGGATAAATAAGGTAAATTTATTTGATTTGAAATTGACTTACATTGCTTTCCAACATTTACAAGTATAAATTCAGGATACAACACTGAAAATTTACCAAATACCAATTTTGTGAAATCTACATTTTTCAAAGGGCGATCAGCCCCCAATATTAGAAAATACTTTGCTCTGGATTCAATTAAATTTTTCAGGATTTCGTTTGATATTTCTTTTTTAAAATATATGTGTTTTTCAGGACTATGAATTACCGAAATTTCCTTTTTTATTTCTGGAAAGTAGTATTTAATTGAAATTTTCGAATATTCAGATACGGTAAAAATGGTTACGTTTTCATTCAAAGCGAATTTAAATGGATTAATGTAATGATGACCTTGTGGTTTTCTCAAGGAGAAATAACTTAAAATTAATCTCAAAAAATGTTTTAGAGTTTTTTTATGAAGTTTCATGAAAAGAAAATATTCCAACCAATTATCTTCAATTTCAATATCTGACAAATCGTGAAAAACAATATACGTTTTGCAATTAATATTTTCTAGGGAATAATATTCAAGTCTTTGCCCAATTCCCACAAAAAAGAGATCAACTTTATATTCATCAATAATACTGGCAATACTTTCGCTTTTTGCTAAATCAACACAAGTAAAATTGTATTTATCTTCTAAAAACCTAGGATTAGCAGAAGTATAAGGTGTTTGAATTTTTGAATCAAAAAGAAAAATAATTTTATGATAATCTTTATTGTATCTTTTTAAAATTGTTTGCAAAATTTTAACTGTAAATTCCGCACCCCCATTAATTATAGGACCTTGAGTAGAAATCAAATCAAACAGAATAACTGTTCTTGATTTATTCACTGGTAAGTTTAATTTTTTTTTATTAATTGCAAACATAAATTCCAATAAAGAACCACATAATTTAAAAATACTAATTTTTATTTATTAAAAAAATAAGTTTAAATTATTGATAAACAATTTATTAATCATATCCGTGATATAGATAAATCGCACCATAGGTCCAATTTGGACCTTTCAAGCCAGGGTAGTTAAATCGGTCCATCATTAATGCCATATATCGAAATGGAAAGCCGTCTGGCAATTGAACTACATTAGGCCAAACTCTTGTACCAGATGTTTCGTCCCAAGGAGGTAAATCCATCTGCAAACTGCCTACTTCATGGAGCCCAGGATAACTGTATATATATATTTTCCGATCAGAACTACCTGAAAAACAAAATAGTTTATCGCCTATTTTTTGAATGGATGTTCCGGTCGAATTATGTGCTACGGGTCCCGCAATTTTTTTATACCCTTTGTTCCAATCATCTGATTCCAACACCACAGCTTTATACCCATTCAGATTTTCACAGGTAAGCATGCGCCATTTATTTGCCGCTGAATCAAATAATATATGGGGGTCTTCAATATCTCCCACCATGTCAATAGGGACAGCAGACATGGTAGAGAAACCAAATCGAGGATCCTTTTTACACTCAATGGCAAGCAGTTGTTTTTTCTCTTTATCAGGATTCGCAAAAGCGCTAAATCCTGTGGTTAATCCACGCCAAACATTATTTTTTCTATCATAAAAAAGATGCGAAGCAACCTCATTTCTTAATATTCCGTCATTACGATCAAATAATATGATTCCTTCAAGCCGAATATCAAAGACTGTTGGATTCATACTAAATACCCCTTGAATATGATGATCTAAGGCTCGACCACGAATCGACATCGTATACCATAAACGCCCCTGATCAAGCAAAGGATCTCCATTTTCATAAGTAATAGCCCGTATATCAGACAAACCAATTCCTGTGGTCAGCGCCATTTCAACCTTTTTGACCTGAACTTGTCCTCCTTTCAAATGTACAAATAGGTGTGATTGAAAAGAATGAATGTATTTTTTTTCGCGTAAATCAATATAGGTGTTAAAATCACTTTGTCCAATAACTTGAGGCAATCCTTGATCTTGCAAATACAAGGTAAATCCACTACCCAGCATTTGGAGAATAATTCTGCCTTTCATGCTTTTTTCTTCCTCCAAGTTTACAGCGATTGATTTATCCACAATAATTACAGCATTTTTAATGACTCTTAACTTTACTTCGGTAAGCCTGGAATCATTAAATTCAATCTTGATAAAGCATTGTTCTTTAAGATTGGCATCTGTAAATTGAAAACCAATGTCTCCTTTTCCCGTGCAGGAAGCCAGATCGATGGAGTAAGTTGCAAATGAATTAAAGCCACCAAACCAGATGGCCGTCTGGCTTTCATTCGTTGATTGAATTTGCAGTTTGTCTTCGCTGACATATACCTTGGAGTGATCATCCCTGTAATGGCTGATGGGATGCATAGTAGACAATCCGATGATATTTTTGGGTTCAATTCCAGCCAAATGAATGGATTGCTTTTCGTCAAAAATCATTCTCTGCACACCTTGTCTGACAAATTTTATCTTATCTGGTGAAGTTTGATTTTGAGCGACAAGACTTAAACTAGTAATCAGTAATGTGAAAAGGAAGATGTACCTATTATTTTTCATATGTATTTCATTTTTGTAATCTTTTACTCTATGATTAATCTTTAATTCGTCGCATAGAAAAGTGCCAAGCCCTTATTAATGGACACAATCGTACTAGCACGAAATCTACACTTGGGTGTAGGTGCTGTAATCAGTTATTATTCTTTGTTCTCTAATATTTCTAATAGTATAGAGTTTAAATAGAGTTTCTCTTTCCCCACTTTTTCTGATTTCAAAAAGCCGTTTGCTTCTAACGCGATCAAGTAATTTCCAACTGTCTTCAAATTTCCAATATTTTCATCAATCAAATGCTGACGTTTGGTATATGGTAAACGGAATAAAATCTCAACTAAGTCTTTAGAATAAACTTTCGGTAACTTCTTTTTGATTTCAGCGGCAGTTTTTTCCATTGCACTTGTAATTTTATTTAGTCTTTTAAGTCCTTTATTGGCGGTCACTTCAATCATATCCAACATATACAAAATGTAATCTTCCCATTCGCCTTTTTCGGTTACATCTCGTAAGCACCTATAATATTCAACTTTATTTTTAATAATATATTCACTCAAGTAGATGGCAGGTGTGTCCAATAAGTCTGAAAGTTTTAGATACAATAACAATAAAATTCTTCCTGTTCTTCCATTACCGTCTGAAAATGGGTGTATAGCTTCAAATTGATAGTGCAACATGGCCATTTTTATTAATGGATCTATGGTTCGACTTTCCTCACCTAAAATGGTTTCATCTTCGTTTGTGAATTTTTCTAAATTTGCTAATTTCTCACGAATAATCGCTTCACCATTCGGCGGGGTATAAATAACTTCGCCTTGTATGTTGCTCAATGTAGTGCCCGGTATATTACGTATTGAAGCGTTGTTTTGTTTAATGCACTGAACTATTTTGACACAAAGATTAGTTGTTATGAATGGTTTTGTTTTTAATTCTTCTAAGCCTAACCATAATGCTTCCTTATAGCATAAAACTTCCTTGGTAGCTGAATTTTCTATTTTTCTATCAGCCACCAATGATTTGTAGAGTTCATCGTTGGTTGTAATAATGTTTTCCACTTCTGAACTCGCTTTCGCTTCTTGTAAATAAATCGTGTCTAAAAACAGCGTAGGATTGGGCAAATTGAGTAAAGTTCCATTTAGTTGTGCCAATGCTCGTCCAGCCGAAATTGTTTTTCGAAGTATACGTTTTGTTTCTATATCTGCCTTTGGTGGTAGCAAGGGCAAGTCGTTATAAGGAATTTTTCGGTCAAACTTTGCCATTATATTTAAGTGTCAGTTTTACTTTCGTTATTAATATAAGGGTAAAAATACTAAAAAATTACTCTCGTTATCAAAATGAAGGCAAAAATTACTCTCGTTCAAATTTAAAAGTGAATGTCTTGTTTGTCGGTTTTTTAGCCTTGCTGCAACTCACTTATACAGTACCACGAGAGGGGTTTTCGGGTGAAATGTGGGTTTGTTTAAATTTAAACGAAGTCGTAAAAAATAACCTTTATCGGCCCAATTTTAACGACGATGTAGGGGATTTTGAAACCAAAAAGGGCCATATGTAATTATTAAACTACATATGACCCTTTTTTAGTCGAAAATAAAAGCTTTTATCGAATACCCATAAATCTTGGTTTGTCAAGAGAACAAACTTGTTCAAACTGATTACAGGTATTTTGTACTATTGGTTTTTATTTTTTGACCAATTTGGTAATTTCTAGAACATCGTTCGTGATAGAACCAGTAATGGTTACCTCTTCGCCAACGAATTCTTCCACTTTTTTGGTGTCTTTGATGGAATAAACTTTATCACCACTGACAAAAACAATTTTAGCGCCTTTCTTTACGCAATCTTTAGCACAGGCGGCATGGCCTTTGCTATTGCCTTTAGCTCCGCATTTATCATCAGAGATAAATCCAGTCCACTCTCCTTTGTCAAATGCGTTGGCAGCTGTGAAGAAAAAAGCTACAACGGAAAGCATTAAGTACTTTTTCATATTTATGTTTATTTATTTTCAAATATAAATATTTTTTTATTAAATGATACTTTTAAATGTATTTCGTCAAAATATAAATTGTCAGCAATCATTGAATTTTTAAATTCACATTGTTCAAAATGGATTCGAACTTGGCAATTAATTCATTTAAATAAAACAAACACTTTTATAAAAAGCAGCAAAAAACGAGCACCAGCAACTGATTTTAACTAAATGATATTGAATCATTCACTTTTCTTGAATTGTAAAATTTGGGTTTCGTCTTGATCAAATTAAGATCCAATCGTATATCATTAGAGTCGGCCTTTGGGACCACCCAAATCCACCTCAAAAGGGTGAATTCTTTTATTTTACGGCAGTGGTAGCAAAACAGGGACTTTCAGTTGAAATATAAATTTGTTTAAAATTAGACAATACAATGAATAACCTTTATCCTCCATTAATATAAAATTTTCAAAACTATTTTATAAGTATAGCGTTATAAGTTTGTACTAAAACAAAAAAACGAAAATGAAATTAAAATCAATTACTTTGACATTAATCGCTTTGATCGGCATGACTTTTGCATCAAACGCACAAAAAACAGTTGTAGATATTGCGATCGGATCAGCAGATCACACTACTTTAGTTGCAGCTGTAAAGGCAGCAGGCTTAGTTGAGACATTACAGAGTGCAGGTCCTTTTACTGTTTTTGCACCGGTAAATGCAGCATTTGCTAAATTACCTGCAGGAACTGTTGATTATTTATTGAAGCCTGAAAACAAGGCTACTCTAGCAAAAATTCTTACTTACCACGTTATTGCTGGTACGTTCGATGCTGCAACAGTCGTGAAAGCTATTACGGCTGCGAAAGGATCTTTAGCATTGAAAACAGTTAGCGGAGGTACAGTAACAGCTTCGTTGAAAAACGGAAAAGTTGTATTGACTGACGAAAAAGGAGGAACAGCTACGGTTGTTGCTACGGATTTGAAGGCAGGTAACGGAATCATCCACGTGATTGATTCAGTTGTACTTCCTAAATAAGGGAAATTTTTAATCCAATTTTTAAAGCCACAGAAAATCTGTGGCTTTAATTTTGTTAATTAAGGAATAAGCCTATATTTTTGTTCCATCATTATTCTTTTTCCCTACGTCAGTTTAATACTTAAAATAACGCATCATGTTTAAAAACTTTAAAGCCTCAGAAATTCTGATTATTGTTGTTGTCGTCATTGTCATTTTTGTCAGTGAATACCTTTTTTTGGTAGTTGGCGATAAGGAAAAGGCTATTTTTATTGGTTTATGGCCGCCAACAATCCTTGGTTTATTGAATTTTATAAACTCTAAATTAAAAAAATAATGGACTTTGATATTATTTTACTCACCACAGTGATATCGACTTTATTTATCGTATTCATGATAGCGGTGTACAGAGAATTCTCTGTCATGGAAAACGAGACCTATGTTTACCAAAAAGAATCGGGTCCTCGAGCAGGTTTAGTCAATTTCATAGGGAATCTTGCTGTAAACAAATCCCTAACTAAAGAAGAAAAAAAAGTAATCTACAAAGCCATGCACCGCAACATCGCGGACATGGAATCAGATGGAGTTTATTTTGATAATTCATTCAAGGAAATTGTTGAAAATCAAATAGATACTTTAGGTAATGATGAGCAAAAAGCTGTGTCAGAATCCAAAGAAAAAACCTCAAAATAAAAAATACCCATTTTTAGGTGTTGATTTTAAAAAACCAAATGTTATATGCTGAGTTTTTTAGCTAAATACAGCCAACTGTTCGATCGCTTAGTAAGTCCTAAGCACGTTAGAATGGTGGAACTTTTGATCTTGAGGCTTGCATTAATTGCATTTGTTCTGCATTTGGCTTTTATATTTTTGGCGAACAACGTTTTGTATTTTAAAGACTTCCAGCATAGTTACCTGAAGGCTATCTACACGCCTTTCAGTTTTATATTATTCTATGAGGTTTTGTTATTAGTCATCATAATTCCTAAGTCGATTTCAGAATTTATAGGCAAGCAATTTGAAGTCATCACCCTAATCACCTTGCGAAGCTTTTTTCATGACATTGCAGATTTAGATTTTGGAAAATCCCTTTCCATCCAAGATGTCCATTTATTAAGTCTAGTATATGATTTAATTGCCTCTTTACTTATGCTGGCAGCTACCATGTTTTACTACAAACTATACAAAAATTCACACCGCTCCGATGCGATTAATGACATTCAACATTTTGTAGCCATCAAAAAAATCATGTCATTTTTAATGATGATCATTTTGTTTGTGTTAAGCTTTTCTAGTTTATCCATGTGGCTAACAGATTTATTTGCCGCTATGCAATCGAATCATAATTATCCAAATCCCAATAGTGTATTTTACGGCGATTTTTTCTCCGTGATGATTTTCATGGATGTCTTCTTACTTATTGTTTCCTTCATGTATCATTTTTCATTTTATTTGATCTTCCGAAACGCAAGTTTCATCATCACAACCATCTTACTTCGTATGTCATTGACAGCTGAAAAACCTGTCAATTATTTCCTCATTTTCGTTGGTTTTGCCTTCTCCATTTTGGCATTCTTTTTAATCAACAATCGAAAAAATTCACAGGCCTGACAATCATAATGCATATGAAAAATTTGTTTGACGACATATAAATGGACCCTAATTACATGTTATCATGTATATTCATTGCCTATATTTGAGTTTCAAACACTTGGACTTGTCCGTTAATAAATCGATTAAAAAATGGAAGGAAAAAGATTGCAATTTTTGATAATTAATTTTATTAAATCCACATAATGAAAACTAAGCTACATTTTTATTTTCGAGGATTCATTGGATTATTCTGTATCATTCTCGCTCAAATGCAATCAGAAGCCCGTTTCTCCGTCTATAACATAACAGATTCTAGTTCGTTCAAGCAATTCAAAGGATCTATTTTAGATAGTAAAACAAAGAATGAACTAATTTTTGCGAGCATTACAGTCTCCGGAACAAGCATCTCGACCATTAGCAATAGTGAAGGAAATTTTTCGATTAAAATTCCAACAGAAAAGCAGAATTCAAGCCTTATCATTTCATTTTTAGGATATAATAATAAGGTTGTTCCAATCACAGAATTAAAGCCTGAAAAAAATGTGTTGTATTTGGAACCCAGCAATACCATGCTCGAAGAAGTGGTTGTCAACGTAAGGGATGCGAAAAATATATTTTTAGGGGTATTGAGTAGTCGATTACAAAATTATGGAAATGAACCTATTCAAATGACTGGTTTTTATCGAGAAACGATTCGAAAACGACGTACATACGTCTCCCTTTCTGAATCCATCATTAATATCCAAAAGCAGCCCTTTTCTTTAGCTGCGCAAGAACAAATCGATCTTTTTAAGGGTAGAAAAAATGCGGATTACATCAAATTAGACACTGTCAATTTTAAATTACAAGGAGGTCCTTTTTCCGCTTTATTTCTTGATTTAATTAAACATCCCAGTTTAATATTTTCAGAACATGCATTCGACCTATATGATTTTAATTTGGAGGATATCACACAAATTAATGATAACCAAGTGTTGGTTTTAGCCTTCAAACAAAAACCAACCTATGAAAACCCTCTTTACTATGGCAAAATGTACATCGACGTGAAAAGCCTTGCTGTCATCAGTGCTACGTTCCATCTAAATGTCGAGGATAAAATCAAAGCAGGACTCATATTTACCCGCAAAAAACCTGTTGGCGTTGATGTTTATCCCACAGAAGTCCGATATCAAGTTAACTACCGACAAGAAAATGGCAAATGGATTTTTGCTTATTCCCGTGGAGATTTGACATTTAAATTAAATTGGGACAAAAGAATATTCAACACGATCTACAGCACCTCATTTGAAATGGCCGTCACCGATTGGAAAAAACAGGATACCAAAGAGATTCAAAATACTCAAAGATTAACCTCTAATATAATTTTATCAGATAAAGTTTCCAGTTTAGCTGACCCAGATTTTTGGGGAGAATATAATATCATAGAACCTGAAAAATCCATTGAGTCAGCCATCCGAAAAATTCAACGAAAAACGTTGAATGAGCGTTCAATCGATTAAAAGATAATTTTAAAGAATAGAAATCAACTCTTCATAGTTGCGTCTAACGCTCCGATAATTTTAGATTTTGTCAACCACCCGTCCGGATTTTATTCCTATTTTTATAAAATTATCCACAAGCCATGCAGAAATTATTTACACTTATTTTACTGTTTTTCTCCTTAACGAGCCTAGCTGAAATCAAAAGCCCGTACGAAGTCCAGGCGAAAAGAGTGATCATTCACCGCGATGAATGGGGAATTCCGCACATATACGGAAAGACCGACGCAGATGCTGTATTTGGCCTGATGTTTGCTCAATGTGAAGATGATTTTGCACGAGTAGAAATGAATTACATTGAAAAATTAGGTCGAATGTCCGAGGTCAAAGGAGAAAAAGAGCAGGCCTATGATTTGTACATCAAATTGATCATTGACGCAAATGAGGCCAAAGAAGAATTTAAAACAAGCCCACTTTGGCTAAAAAAATTGTTGAATGCCTATGCTGATGGGATCAATTACTTTTTAAAGAGACATCCTGAAATTAAACCTCGGTTAATCACCCATTTTGATCCTTGGTTCCCTTTGTTATGGACAGACGGTTCCATCGGCGCCATATCTACAGGTGACATAACAGCAAATGAAACGGCCCTTTTTTATGGTTTGACAAAGCAATCGGCCCAGGTAAAATACCAAAACCCTGATGAAAAATTAACCGGTTCAAACGGTTTTGCAGTAGGCCCTTCCCATTCATCAACTGGAAATTCCCTCTTATACATTAATCCCCACGTAACTTTTTATTTTAGACCTGAGGTGCATGTCAACAGTGAAGAAGGATTATCTGTGTACGGAGCCGTAACTTGGGGCCAATTCTTTGTCTATCAAGGATTTAATTCTTTTAATGGGTGGATGCATACCTCTTCTCAAGTAGATGTGGCAGATGCATATGTTGAAACGACAAGAAATAAACAAGGAACCATGGAATACCTCTTAGATGGGAAATGGATTCCATTTAAAACGAAATGGGTTTCCCTCGGCGCACGTAGAATCAAAACATATTACAACCACCGGGGTCCCATTTTAGCCGCTAGAAATGGAAAATGGATTTCCGTTCGTTCATATAATCGAGCCAGAAAAAGTCTGATTCAAAGTTGGCTCAGAACCAAATCAACCGGTTTTGCCGACTTTAAACGCATCATGGAAATGCGTGCCAATACTTCCAACAACACCATTTATGCCGACAACAAAGGAAATATAGCGTATTGGCATGGGAATTTTGTGCCTCGTAGGAAGCCCTCTCTAGATTGGGGCATACCCCAAGATGGATCCACATCTAAGAATGATTGGAAAGGACTTCACCCTTTGGCAGAAATCGTGCATAGCTACAATCCTGCCACGGCTTGGATTCAAAACTGCAACTCCACCCCTTTTACAGTTTCAGGAGCATCTAGCCCAAAAAGAACCAATTACCCAGTCTATATGGCGCCTGATGGGGAAAATTTTCGTGATCGCAATGCGGTTCGTCTATTTTCTCAAACCAATAAATTAGACTTAACATCTTTAATCAGTCTAGGATATGACCGACGATTAATGGCTTTTGAGGTATTAATCCCATCGCTTGTACAAGCTGCTTCCCAAGAATCGGATTTGACTGAGGTCTTGAAGGAATTAAAAAGTTGGGATTTCAATGCCTCCACATCTTCCATCGCTCAAACATTAGCCGTTCGTTGGGGTCAAAAAATCATGCCTAAAATTCCCAAAACCAAGCTTTTGGGAGGCGAAACAGATGTTGTTCAAGACATTGAAAAATATGTGCGCTCAGGTTCAAAGCAGGAAATGGTCCAAGCACTCAGAGAAGTGATGGCTGATTTAGAAAAGGATTTTGGGACATGGCGATTGGCTTGGGGCGAATTGAATCGTTTCCAGCGGATTGCTAATCAAGATGTCAATCAAATGGATGATGAAAAGCCGAGTATCTCGGTTCCCTTTACCTCCTCCGCTTGGGGCCAACTCCCCTCCTATACAAGTCGGTCCATTCAAGGATCAAAAAAATGGTATGGCGTCAATGGAAATAGTTTCATTGCTGCCGTGGAATTTGGTCCTAAAATAAAAGCCTATTCATTGTTGGCAGGTGGAGAAAATGGAAATCCCATTTCCCCTCATTTTTTCGATCAAGGCCACATGTATTCCGAAGGAAAATTCAAGGAGGTCTATTTTTATCGATCAGATGTATTAAAACATGCCGTTACTTCCTATCATCCCTAAATTTTCTTACGCACTAAAAATCAAATAATAGGGTATATTTTATTTAAGAGCTTGTTCCAGCGCCCTAACCTTATTTATCGTCCTCCCAACGATTATATTTCAGATAGATTCTCAAAGTCTACATAAACGTAAGGCCCTTAACAAATAGACCAAACTCAGGTTTCACCCCACCGGAATCCACCTCAAAAAGGTGGATTCCTATAATTCATTGATTAAAATTCGTCGGAAACGATAATTACAATTTTCTCATTATATTTATCTACCTAAACCTCATTACATGAAGATCAAAGTCATCAGTCTAATTATCATTCTTTTACTTATTTATGTAAAAACTTCAGCACAAACACCGGCCAACTTATTTAAAGTGTCCACAAGATTCATCAACACACTTTCCATTGCGGAACAAAAATTAGCTATCTATTCTTTTGATGATAAAAAAAGGGTGCTTTGGACAAATTTGCCCGTGGGCCAAGCGCCTCGTCCGGGCATTCGCTATGGCGATTTATCCGACTCCAGTAGACTGGTATTTCACCGCGTATTAACGGAGATACTGAGTTCACAGGGCTATTTAAAAACCACTTCCATCATGCAATTAGATGATATATTGAATGTTTTATATCAAAAAGCTTTCGACGCTGGACAAATAAAAAAAGAATTACTCACGATGACTCAAAATCTTAAATGGGATCATGGCAATTACTATATTTCATTTTTTGGGATGCCTACGTTGGATGGAAATTGGAGTTTTAGCCTTGGCGGTCACCACATTGCATTAAGCATGACGACGGATGGTAAAAAAATCAGTGTATCTCCGTATTTTATTGGCACCGACCCATCCGAAGTTAAATCGGGAAAATATGCCGGATTGCGCGTACTGAGCAAAGAGGAAGACTATGGATTTTTGTTGGTGCACTCGCTGACCGAAGCCCAAAAAGCAAAAGCCATTTTATCCCGAAGTATACCCAAGGATATCATAACAAACCCCAAAAGTAGCCAGCGAATCGAAACCTATGATGGCATCTCAACAGCAGAATTCTCTGATGTCCAAAAAGCCTATTTGAAGTTTACGATCCAGGAATATGTCCATAATTTTGAACATGAAAAGGCGCATGAAATTTTAGATAAGATGGAAAAGTCAGGGTTCAAAAACATGTACTTTGCATGGATAGGTAGTTTAGAGAATGATAAACCCCATTATTACATGATTCATAGCCCTGAATTTTTGATTGAGTATGACAATGTGGGCTTCCAAAATGATGGCAACCACATTCACGCAATATTCAGAGAAACGGGAAATGATTTTGGCGAAGATATTCTTAAGCAACATTATAGTGAGTCGCACAAATAGATTGTACAAATACATCAACCCCAAAAAATAAAATTATGAGCGCACATTGGACTAGAATTCTTCACACAGATAGCTTATCAAAATTGATTTTTAACCTAGCGGTTTTTTTATTCTTCCTGGTTTTCAGTTCATTACAGGTATCTGGCCAGTCGACCGACAAAGCCGTTTCCCTTTTTGATGGCAAAACGCTCAAGGGTTGGAAAACAGTAGATCCAACACATGAAAAGCTATGGTTTGTGACGGATAGCGTGATCAGAAGTGGGGATGGCATCCATAAAATACCGGCCAACACCTATCTGCATACCACTCGGGAATACGGTGATTTTGAATTTCGCTGTCTTTTCCGTTTGTCGGGTGATCCTAAAACAGGTTTGATCAATAGCGGTATTCAATATCGTTCAGTAGTTGAGGGAGGCAAAATGGTCGGATATCAAGCTGATATTGGAAATGGGTACTGGGGAGATATTTATGATGAACATCGCCGCGGTAAACTGGTCGGCGGAGATCTTAGCACACTCAAACATCTGCTCAAGGAAGATGGTTGGAATAGCTATATCATCCGTTGCATAGGTAATCTGCATGAACTGTATATTAATGGGGTGAAAACCTGTGAGTATATTGAAAAAGATCCCAAAATTCCTCAAAAGGGGGTTATTGCGGTTCAAATTCATAGTGGAGGTGTAGCCCAAGTGGAGTTCAGGGACCTAACGATATCCGAAATTCCTAGATTAAAATAGCCAATTCTAAAGATCTATGTACTGATTTTGCACCTATTAAAGAAAAATTATGAAGCTTATTCTTGTATGCACTGCATTCTTGCTTGTCACGAGCCTTAACCCAAAAGCATTTGCACAAGCAAAAAAAACTCAGTCGGTACGCACTCAGATTTATACACCCGAGCAGGAACTGGCAGGATTTAAAGTACCCAAGGGATTCGTCATTGAACTCGTCGCTAGTGAAAAAGATGGTGTGATTAACCCGATCGATCTTACGTTCGATGATGCCGGTAGGCTCTGGACTCAGACTGCGATGATGTACCCTTTGGACCCGATCGCCGACATTCAATG
>Ga0114967_10002070_pt1 | contig 16852 bp, 10 predicted proteins | sample M_130628_MF_Meta_FD_92639 | JGI IMG/M metagenome (GOLD analysis project Ga0114967, IMG submission 92639) | Freshwater microbial communities from Lake Montjoie, Canada to study carbon cycling - M_130628_MF_MetaG | ecosystem: Environmental > Aquatic > Freshwater > Lake | place: Lake Montjoie... | reverse complement strand
AAGAAGGACCTATCGCGTCTTATGATTTTGTATTTACCAATACTGGTAGAGAGCCTTTAATTATTCAAAGTTGCTCAGCTTCTTGTGGTTGTACTACTCCAGATTGGACAAAAGAGCCGATTGCACCGGGTAAATCAGGTAAAATTTCAGTAAAATACAACACACAAGGTAGACAAGGAGGATTTAATAAAACAGTTTATATCGCTTCAAATGCTAAATGTGATAAAGAACGTTATGAAATTTATATTAAAGGAAATGTAACTCCAGGACAACCGGTAGAAAGTACTCCTGTAAAACATTAATTAATTTAAATATTTTCTTAGAAAAGCTGCATTTTTTCAATGTAGCTTTTTTTTATATCTATATTTTTTTGTTACTTTGATTGAAAGCATGAATTTATCTATACTTATCGCAAAGAAAATAACTGTTTATGAGAAAAAATCATTCTCGTTATTTATTTCTCGTATAGCAATACTAGCCATTGCATTAAGTGTATCCGTAATGATTATTGGATCTGCTATCACTCGGGGTTATCAAGAACATATTAGTCAAAAATTTTATGACTGCTGGGGACACCTCAATATCACTAATTTTTCTCCTGACCCTTCTAACATGATGAGTGCAGAAAAAATACTGTACGATACAAATTTAGTTAAGCAAGTTAAAAATACAGCTCATGTGACAGGAGTTCAACCATATTCCCTACAATCTTGCATACTTAAAACGAATGATGGAATTGAAGGCATTGTTCTTAAAGGATTAAATGATACATCAAGTTTTAAAACAGTTGAACAATTTTTAGTAGAAGGCAAACCTATAACATTTCGAAAAGACAGCTTTTCAAATGAAATTGTAGTTTCAAAAACTATGGCAACCCGTTTTAATTTAAAATTAAACGATCGAATAATTTTATATTTTTTTTCTGGATTAAATGATGCTCCTAGGGCAAGAAAAGTTTTGATTGTTGGTATTTTCAATACCGGATTAGAAGAGTACGACAAATCATTTTCTTTATGCGACTATCGATTTATTAATCATTTAAATAAAGATTCAAATAATTTGATACAAGGATATGAAATAACCTTAGACGATATAAAAAACAGTCGGCAAGTTGAAAAAGAAATATTTACTAATTATTTACAATCCCCTTTAGAAATTTATTCTCTCGAGAAGCGATTTGGAAATGTATTTTCTTGGCTTGAGATGATGAAAATGAATGAAAAAATAATCATTATAATCATGATGATTATTGCTTTAATCAATATGATTTCTGCTTTATTAATTCTTATTTTGGAACGCACTCCAATGATTGGCATTTTAAAATCGTTGGGAATGAGTAATTTAAAAATTCAATTGATTTTTCTTTATAGTAGTTTTTATATTATTGGTATTGGCCTTTTTTTAGGAACAAGCTTAGGTATTGGATTATGTTTACTACAACAAAAATTTGGATTATTAAGATTAGATGAGGCAACGTATTTTGTAAATAAAATTCCAATTGCGTTGCACTTAGAAAACATCTTGTTTATTTTATTTTCTACGGTTATAATTTGTTTTTCGATACTCATTTTCCCAAGTTTGATAATCCGAAATGTATCACCCACAAAAGCGATTAATTTTAAATAATGGAAGCAAAAATTGATTATATTAATTATTGTAACAAAAATGAAGTCCCTTTATTTTTCAAACCTTTTTGGCTTGATATGATTGACACTCACTGGCAAGTTATCAAAGCAGAAGTAGGTAACACAACGCTATTTTTCCCTTTTTATATTGAAAAAAAATGGGGATTTAAGTTTTTACGAAATGCTCATTTAACTCCGTATGGAGGTTTAATATTTAATCAAAATTTGAATAGTATAGATGAAGAAACAAAATGTAAATTGATAGCGCTTATCGTAAATCAATTTCCTAAATTTTCATTATTGAATATTGATTTGCATCCCTCAATTAAATTGATTGAACATCAATTTCCTAATTTTATTTCCAGTAAGAAAAAAACAAACGTTTTGTATTTAAGCAATAAAGAAGGATGCTTTCAAGAGTTCAAATCGCCTTTACAACGTCAGATAAAAAAAGCTGCAAAAAACTTAATTATTTTTGAAAAAGATGATATTGAATTATTTTATCAACTTCATTGTAAAACGTTTGACAAAAACAACCAATTACCAGCCACTCCTTTTTCAAGCTTTTTAAAAACATGGGAAACATGCAAGCAAAATAATTGTGGAAAGTTGCTCTTTATTGAAGATGGTCAAAAAAATATTCATGCCGCATTATTTTTAACCTATGACGCGGATACATCTTATTATTTAGCTGGCGGCACAGATGCGCAATATTATGGAAGTGGCGCTATGAGTTTTTTAATGTGGCATGCAATTCAAATTAGTTTTGACATGGAAAAATCTCAATTTGATTTTGAAGGCAGCATGATTACTAGCATTGATGCATTTTTCAAGAAATTCAGTCCAACAGAAATTGAGTATACCAATTTACAAAAAACAAATGCTCGATTACTCAAATTATTGAATAAAAAATGACCGCAATAACATGCAGTCATTTTTTAAATTTTATTGTTATTTTTTATCGCATGATATATAATTTACCAAAACCTTTTTCGATAAATTTATCTGCCCCTGTTTTATAATGATCGATTTCTTCGCCATTTAAATTACTAACCAATCGATATAAATAAACTCCATTTGCAAGTGGTTGTCCAAACTGATCGTCACCATTCCATTTAAAATCAGTTAAATTTCTTCCTATATGAATATTTCCTAACTCAGCTTTTGTAATTTCTCTAACTACTTTACCGGTTGGTGTTAATATTTGAATTTTTAACTGTGAAGGAATTTGATAACCAGTTAGTGTAAATAAAAACTGGGTAGAAGTAGTAAATGGATTTGGGTAGTTTAACAAAGATGAAATAGTCGATTTTGTTTGTACCGAAAAGGCTACTTTATAGTCATTTGTACCGGCCGAATTTCCAGATTTATCTTTTACATTTTTCAGAATTAACATGTAATCATCGTCTTTCGTAAATTCAGGTCGAAACTCAATTCGTGCCTGATTGCTATTTTTAGTTGAATTTAAAGTTGCAGGAATAAATTTCAATCGATTATTGTCATAAGGTATCAGCTCATCAACGAAACTGCTAGACGCACTCTTTCTAAGATAAACGGAAACCAATGAAGTATCGTCTAACGCTAAATATTTATTTTCATCTTTTAAGGTAATATTAATAAACGGTTTAGCAGAAACAATATCTCTGTCTAAAATATGGATGCCGTCAAAAGTTACATCTATTAGTGGATTTTTTTTATCTGCAGATACATAAAATGATTTTAAACCTATGTTGTTAGGATGATATTGCTCCAATTGATCGTTATTCGGATTAACATCTACTTCTAGTGTATGGTAGCCAGTAATTAAATTCGTTTTTAATTCATAATTTGCAATGATTGTATCTAATATTGGCAATGGCTTGTATCGTTTATAACCCAATATACTTTTTTGGTTATTTTCATCAATCATCGAATATTTAACTAAAATACTATCCATTGGTATCGATGTTAAGTTTTCAATGGCAACCGAAATTAAGGAAGTCTCCCCTTGGCTTAATGAATCTTTAAAAACAAAATACCTGTTTGGATTGATTGCAGCTTCGGGCTGTGGTTGATACAACACTCTCCAAAAATTGAGTTGCTCTGCTGTTTTAAAAACGTTGTCGCTGTTTTTCATCACAATTTTCAAATATGGATATTGTTGCGCATTGATGAAACTCAATGAAGTATCCTGTTGAACAGTAGCCAATAAACTTTCTGTACCTAAAAGATTGATGCCATAAATTTGATAATGTGTAGTGTCTCCGAGATTAGTATCAATCGAGTTTTTTAATTGTTTAAACTCAGTCCATTCTTTGGAAGGACCAATTTTAGTTGATGTAATATTTCCTGAATATAATGTTGATTTAAAATTAAAATCTGCATATAATTTAACTGTACTATCAGCACCAACATATTGAACTGCAGTTGCAGGTTTATCTTTTTCAACCCACATGATCATACTTCTATTTTTGTATAACGAATCTATTTTATCAAATCCTAAATTTTTTAACTTGTGATATAAAGAAACATTAGATCCATAAAGAGTCGTATCCGCCATCCAGTTATTTATAAACACTTTATTTCCTCCACCACAACCACTTCCCACACATAATCTTGGTTGCATCATCACATAAAATCCTTTCGGTATCGAATCGATGAAATCCATTATCCGTTTGCGCCAATCTGGTGCTTGAATGGTAATCCCATTTTGAACTGCAGTAGCAAAACTAAACTCAAAAAACGGATCTAAATTAGCATTTTGATCACCTATTCTACAAGGATCAAAACTCCCAAACCTTCCTATTGGCAATGCGGCATTAGGCCTTTGATTAATCCATGGCTGACCAGTTAGTGTATCTATAACAATAAATTGCAAACTAGAATAACCTGGGTAAGGATCACAACCAAAAGTATAAATGGTACTTCCATCTATTTTCACAAAATATTGATCCCAAATATAATTAAACGGTGAAGGACCATTCATGCATGCATTTTGAACTCCTAGCGTTTTATTAGTCCCTACAAATTTAAATTTTCGATCGGCTGAATCTAAATAGATGTCTGCATAATTGTCTTTTTGAAATTGATAATAATGCGATTGATTCCATCCAGGTGAACTTTGATTTAAATATATAAATGAACTTGTAGTCCATTTTCTAAATTCTGGTAGAGTGTCCATTGACGTTCGCCAATAGTAAACAGTGCTATCACGAAGTGTAATTGTAGGCTGCCATTTTACAACACCCCCTTTACTTTGTATTTGATTTGTAGTCAATAAGGTACTATTGAATTTTTCGGTTGTATCTATTTGAAATAGATAATTACGCATTTCTGCAAATGAATTTACAGTAGAGGCTTTCAAGATTACTCCTTGTGTATTTACGATGCTGAATTCAAAAGGATAAACCGGAATCAAATCATCATTATTGATATCATAATATCTTTTTATAGTATTATTCAATTCTGAAATTTCTTCAACCAATGCTTCTTGATCAAATTCTATGCTCAATAAATTTCGTCCTAAACCAGCTTTGCCATAGGTAGGAATTTTTATTTTCAAGGTATCAGTATTGGAAATTCCAGGAAGTTTTTTATTTAATACGACAATCTCAACATTGCTTGGTAAAACTTGTTTGATTAATAAACTAACAGAATCGGTTGTGTATTTTCCTAAATTATGTAGCAACAATTCAACATCAATTGAGTCTAATGTCGAGTTTATATTTGTTTGTTTGAATTTCACACCATCTTCTTCAATCGCATAATCTGGCTTTGGGAAATGATATGTTTTTATTGCAGGATCTCCATTTATTAATATTTGTTGACAGTGCATCATAAATAATGAATTGTTAGAATAAGAGGCATTATTCATAAAATTATAGACATTTTTTTGCACCTGCTCTCCTATCGTTTTACCATAAGAATTATATGCACAATGTGCATATAAACTATCGGTATAAGTACCCAAGGTGCCCGAAAAACCGGTATTCACACTGGCAATAAATACAATTGCTCCTGCATTGGGAACTAATATATAACGTTCACTCAATAATTTTTGACCAGTAGTTTCAAAAATATTACCTGCTGCACAACCATTGGCAATCAATGTAAAGTATTTTTTATAATTCGTTAATTTCTCAGGCAAGTCTAAATTATAATCAAGTGTTGATGAAGATGAATGACCAAAAAACTGAATTAAGCTAACTCCATCAATTAAGGTTTGGTCAATTAAATTACTGTTTATTGTTTCTACAGAAGAAGTGGATCCCTTTTTAATTAAAATAGTTTGGCCACCATAATAAGGAGATTCAATGATGTTTCTTTGTCTTTCTAATGAATTGACAATTGGTAATTGCTCAAGAATATTTTGAGTTCCAGCAATATGTAAAATTCTCTTTTGCCAAAGTTTATTCAAACTGGTTTGATTTGAAAAATTATTCATTTCAGACTCATAATCTTTTACCTTATCTAAATAAATTTTTATATCCGCAGCATTGAAAGCAGACAATCTTCCGATTGAAATTTCTGGTTTATTTGAATTGGTAAAGTCCGTTAATAACAAATCAGAACAAGGTTGTCCAAAAGATGGAATTGCATAAAAAGGATACATTGAAAATGCAGAAGTCTTGTATTTTAAATAGTCATAATAATTAATACCCTTACCTACAATAAAAACTTGTTTAGGTTTTAAAGCCCAGTTAGAATTGTTCTTAGCATAGTTTAAAAAGTTTTTCAAGGCTAAACTGCTATAATCATATCCATATCCAAATTCATTATAAATATCGGAAGTATATGCAACTGAAACTTTGTAAGCGCCTCCATTCAAAGACTCTCTATATGTTTTATAGTCATTTACATAATCATTGCCATTTCCATCATCTGTGTATGCTTTGTGTGTAAGTAAAATATAATCACCTTGATTCGTTGGCAAAGTATAATTTTTAAAAGTAATTTTCTCTAAACCAATAACACTTGGAGTTAAGAAATTAGCTTGATTAATTAATACTAATTTTTTAAAAGTAGTAGATGCTGGAATTACAAATTTCACAATACCAATGGTAGAAATGTCGCCAATTAAATATTCACTGTTACTTAAATCATAGAGTTTTGGTGGCGTACTTCCTGAATTGAAGTTAGTAATTTCTATATAATAATTTGTCAATTTAGGCTCTAACTCAAACGTATAAATAGGCTTATTTTCAAAATTAAAAATAGCTGGGTACTTAAATTCTATATTAGAAATTCCAAAACGATCATTCACATTTAGTAAAGGTTCATATCGAAAAGTAATTTTATTTTGAGCATTTAAATAACTTATTGGCACTTCTAAATTAAATCGTTTGATATCAAATGAACCATAGGAAGAGTCTGCTATTAAATTATTATTTGCAAATATTTTCAACTGATGATTAGTAAAAAAGTTTTTACCTACGACTGTTGAATTAAAATATGCAGTTGGGCCTCCGGTCAATTTATATGGATTAGTGCAGGTAATAATTATGGAATCTTTGTTATTTGTAAACTTTTTCACATACCCTTCTTCTTCATATTGCGAAGAATTTAAATTATATAAGGCGGGATTGGTTTGCGCGCCATCATCAGAAGATTTACCTGCAGAAAATTCACCTCTGTAATTAATTTTTATTTTATTCCAAAAATAGTCTTCTTTCAATGGTGGATTAGCAATATTGTTTGTTCTAGGATTATAACGCTTGTTAGTGACTGAAGAATTGTATGTTAAAAAATAATATGCCGTATCAGATATTAAATTAATATCAGGATTTAATTGCAAATTGGGATTTTGATACAATAAAGCGTCTAATTTACCATTCGCTTTTTCACCATAAAATTCTATATAATCTGCCGATGTCAATACAGAATTTGAGGTTACAAAAATGGGCACTTCTTGTCCATCTCTAAAGAGTTGAAGATTTGAGCCTTCCACATTGGAGGGCAATCCTAATGCAGTTAATGATGAAATTGAAATTCTGTATATACTATCTTTTGCTACTTTTAATTTAAAATAAGTTTGATTATAATTAATCCATTCATTGCCAAAAGTCTGAGCAATTGAATGAAAATTTGATAAACAAACAATCAGAACAGCAAATAATATTATTTTCTTTTTCATAAATTATTTTTTACTTTTCTTTTGGATTTATTTGCTCTATAATCAATATCGGTATTGGCAATGCTGTAACTAGAACCTTTTTTATTGATATTTAATTTTAATGAAATAAAATGACTGTAAATAGGATTATTTTCTACATTCAAACTAGAAAAAGCATAATCAATTGCTATTTGATTAATTTTTACACCCACGCCAAATGTTGGTTGATACATGGTTCTTTTTTGCATATTGGTAGTGTCTTCGTCTTTTAAAATTCGTTGAAATCCACCAATTCCAGCTCGAATAAAAAACAGATTATTATAACCAAATTCTAAACCCATTTTTGGATCTATACTAATTGGATTGATGTTGATGATATTACCATATCGTTTACCATCAGTTGTAACATCTAAATTTGTTTCTGCTAATAAATAGGCTTTTTTAGATGAATCTCGAAATTGAATAGGGAAATATCTACCTAGGCCTAAAACCAGTCTTGGTGTATTTACTTCTGTACTTTTTGAAACAATTTCATTTCCTGTTTGTGCTAATATTAGTTTTTCTTTATCTGTAAAACTAAAATTCCAAATGGTGTAAGTAGTGGTAATATCTTTTGCATTAATCCCAATTTTCCATTTATTTACTCTTGCTTGAAAACCAAAATCGATACCGGCTCCCCAAGCATTGGCAAGTTCACCCACATTTCGATGTATTATTTTTAGATTGCCACCCATATTCATATGCACATCATCTCTTCCTTCAAACCTCTTAAATTTAATTTTTTGAGCATAAGTGATCACCCCCGCATAATCAGCAGATGAAATCGATTTTAATTTAGAGTAATCCACTGTACCATCGGGTTGAATAATATTTAATGTATAAGGAATATCATCTACAGCTAAACGAATTAAAGACAAACCAATGACTCCTTTTTTGTTTTTCATAGGAAAAGCAGTGCCTAAATAATCATATTTAGAAATTCCTCCAAAATATTCGGAATGCATTAACCCAACTTGAAAATCACTGTTAATTCCAATTAATCCTGCTGGATTCCAAAAAGTGGATGTAACATCATTCACAGTAGCTACTTGAGCACCCGACATGCCTAAGCCTCTTGCTCCTACTCCAATGTTTAAAAATTCATTAGCATACTTTCTAGTTTGGGCATTTATATTTAACAGTGTAAAAAAACAACCTGTAAATAATACAATTTTTTTAAACATATATTTGTTTGTAGTTTGAAAACAATAAACGGCAAGTACCTGTATTTATTGTAATAGGCTTTGTTTATTTTATTTAAATCTCTATCAAAAATAAGACAAAAAGCACTACGATATTATTTTTTTTGTACAATAATTGTTATTATTTATCATATTTGCAACATGAACAATTTAATTGAAGAATTACAATGGAGAGGACTAGTACAAGATATTATTCCTGAAACAGAACAGTTATTGATGAAAGAAAAAGTTTCAGGATATATTGGTTTCGATCCTACTTCAGACTCATTGCATATTGGTAGCCTTGTACCAATTATATTATTAATGCATTTACAAAGAGCAGGACATAAGCCGTATGCATTAATAGGCGGCGCAACAGGTATGGTTGGTGATCCTTCAGGCAAATCGGCAGAACGCAACATGCTTTCTAAAGAACAAATAAACTTGAATGTGCAAGGTGTAAAAAAACAATTGTCAAAGTTTTTAGATTTTGACAACAAAACAGAAAACGCAGCTGTGTTAGTTAACAATATTGATTGGTTTACAGATTTCACTTTTTTAGATTTTATTCGTGATGTAGGGAAATATATTACTGTAAATTATATGATGAGTAAAGACTCTGTGAAAAAAAGATTGGAAACAGGCATGTCATTTACTGAATTTACATACCAATTGGTTCAAGGATATGATTTCTTTCATTTATACCAAACCTATGGAATTAAATTGCAAATGGGTGGTTCTGACCAATGGGGAAATATTGTTACAGGCACAGAATTAATTCGAAAAAAAATACAAGGCGAAGCATTTGCATTTACAGCCCCATTAATTAAAAAAGCAGATGGTGGAAAATTTGGAAAAACAGAATCTGGAAATGTGTGGTTAGATGCCTCTAAAACATCTCCATACAGTTTTTATCAATTTTGGTTGAATACAACAGATGAAGATGCAGAAAAATATATTAAAATATTTACTTTCTTAGCAAAAGATGAAATAGTAGAAATTATAGCAAGTCACTCTGAAGCATTTCATTTAAGGACTTTACAAAAAAGATTGGCCAAGGAATTAACTTGTATGGTTCACTCTGAAAAAGATTATGAGTTTGCGGTAGAAGCATCTAAAATACTATTTGGTGATGATACTTCTGAAGCATTAAAATCTTTAAATGAAAATGAATTAATTGATATTATGGATGGAGTTCCTCGATTTGAAATTTCTAAAAATGAATTTGAGAATGGAATTTTATTGGTTGATTTATTAACAAATACGAGCATTTTGCCTTCTAAAAGTGAAGCTAAAAAAATGATTCAAAGCAACGCAATTAGTTTAAATAAAATTAAAAATGGAGATATTAATTCAGTTATTAATTCCTCTTTTTTGCTAAACAATAAATACTTATTAATACAGAAAGGAAAGAAAAATTATTATTTAATTCAAGCTTTATAAATAACCCCAAATCTTTTCAAAGGAAAGGAATTTTAAGACTCAACGTTCATTTTCTCTTATCTCACATCTATTAACTAGTATCAATGGTTAAAATCGGACTACTCTCAGATACTCATTCCTTCTTAGCACCCCAAGTTTTCGAGCATTTTAAGGATGTTGATGAAATATGGCATGCAGGTGATATAGGTAATATTGAGATAGCAGATGCATTAGAAAATTTTAAACCATTGAGAGCCGTTTTTGGCAATATTGATGGCGCCGAACTTCGCATTCGATATCCTGAACATTTATTTTTCACCATAGAAAATGTATCTGTTTTTATAACTCACATTGGAGGATATCCACCTAAATTCAATGCCATTTCTAAACCTTTAATTGCAAAGCACAAACCACATGTTTTCATCTCTGGTCATTCGCATATTTTAAAAATAATGCCAGATCCAACGTTCAATTTATTGCATATAAACCCAGGTGCTGCTGGGAAACAAGGATGGCAAAAAATAAATACCTTAGTTAAATTTACTGTTAACAATGACAGATTAAAGGATTTAAGCATCGTTGAATTTAAAAAATAATTGAAATTAAAAATAGTGACTTCTTGTCATCCTCTTTTCAAACTAATAATTCATATTTTATTCTAAAAAAAGTATTTTTGCCAGCATGATGGACACTCCAATTTGGTTAGAAAGAACAGAATTATTAATAGGAAAAGAAAGCATTGATCTATTAAAAAACCTAAATGTTTTAATTGTAGGATTGGGAGGCGTAGGAAGTTTTGCAGCCGAATTTTTAGCCCGTGCTGGTGTTGGCAAAATGACTATTGTAGATGGGGATATCATAGATATCACAAATATTAACAGACAATTACCTGCATTGCATTCTACTGTAAAAGAAAGTAAAGCTGAATTAATGCAAAAAAGAATTTTAGATATCAATCCATCCATTGAATTAAGAACGATTAATCAATTTTTAAACCCAGAGGACACCATTGAACTGGTTCACTCGGAAGATTATCAGTATGTTTTAGATTGTATTGATTCCATTACTCCTAAATTAAATTTAATAAAAACGGCTAAAGAAAAAGAAGGATGTAAAATAATTTCCAGTATGGGTGCCGGTGGAAAAATGGACTCAATGAAAATTAAATACGCTGATATTTCTAAAACACATATGTGCCCTTTTGCATATTACTTACGAAAAAGATTAAGAAAAGAAGGCGTTTTTGGTGGAGTAATGACAGTATTTTCAGAAGAAAAACCAAATGAAGAATCGATTCAGCAAACAGATGGCACAAATTATAAACGATCATTTTATGGCACTATATCATATATACCCGCATTATTTGGATTAAATATGGCCTCATGGGTAATTAGAGATGCGAATGGAACATTTGAATATGACAAACTCTGTATCCCTAAAAAAGAGAAAAAATAATCCCTAAAAAAAATCCCTGAAGCATACTTCAGGGATTTTTTTATTTATTTAGATTGAGAATTATCTTATCAATGTAACGTTTCCTTGTTTATTGAATCTTTTACCTGTTGGAGTAACAGCCTCAACTACATAAATGTAAGAACCCATTGGTTGAGGTTTATTTTTATATTGACCATTCCATCCTTTATTAATGTCCGTTGTTGAGAATACCATTTCACCCCATCTATTAAATATTTTGAACGTATTTAATGTTGCTTGACCTTTTAAAATTATTCTGTATTCGTCATTAATACTTGTACCCGAACCTGGAGAAAAAGCATTCGCCATTTCAATGTATGATTCAGGACTTACAATAATATCGATTGAATCAGTTACAACACAACCTTCTTCAGTAATACCAGTTACATAGTATCGAGTAGTTACTGCAGGTTGAGCGACTGGATCTTTGATATTTGTCGCACTCAAACCAAATGGAGGTGTAAATGTAAAATAACTACAATTCCCATTGGCATAAAGTTGCGCCGATTGTCCTGGATAAATTGTTTGACTAGGACCCAAATTAATTACAGCACTTGGATTAATCACTACTGTTGCTTGAAGTGTATCTTTACACCCTTTATTATCAGTACCATATACATAAAATGTAGTAGTGGTAGTCGGGCTAACTGTAACCGTTGATGCGGTGCTGTCTGAAACTAAGTAAGCAGGTGACCAAAGGTAATTTAATGCACCGCCAGCTGTTAGCGTAGTAGGTGTGTTTGGACATAAATTTCTATCTCCATTCAAATTCATAAAATTAACAGACAATAAATTAATAGCCATTGACTCACTTCCTTTACAGCCTAATGGAGTTGTTGCAGTTAATGTAAATACGGTTGAATTTAATCCATCAAAAATCGGATTTAAAACTGTACCATCATTTAAATCTGATGCAGGGGACCATTGATAGGTGTATGTTCCACTAGCTGGTAAAACAGATCCTAATAAATGAACAGTATCACCACTACAAATTTCTCTATCTAAACCAGCATTCAGAATTGGAATTGGTTCAACATTTACTACCACTGACTGACTAGAATCAGGACAACCTGGATAAGATGCTGTGACAGTATAAGGATATATACCATAAGGAGTTGGAGTAATAATAGTATTCAATATATTAGAGTTGGATACAAAAGTTGTAGGAGTCCATTTAAATGAATATTTTGGATTACCACCAGTTGACGTTATTTGTACTGCATCTCCTTCACAAACAGTGCTAATTGGATTTAATATATTAAAGCCTCCCAATAAATCAATGGTTATTGTTTTAACTGAAGGACAAGCGATGATTCCTTGAGCTGAAACTGTGACCGTGTAGGTTGTGTTTCCAGCCATTTGATTACCAAACACTGTTGGATTTGCGATTGATGAACTAGACAAACCAGTGGTAGGAACCCAGCTGTAATTGTATAACTGTGTATTTGGCAAAGCATTAACTCCTATTTGAAGAGAAGAATTAACGCAAGTAGTTGTATCAGGAGTTATCGTTACCGTTGGACCTTGGATAATACCAACTACTATTGTATCTTGATAACCGCAAACGGTGTCCGTTACCACGTAAGAAGTGGTTATAGTTGGATTAACGGTTACTGTATCACATTTACCTGTCAAGCAATTTAATGAACTGATATTGGCTCCACCAGGTAAAACATTCCATGAAAATCCTGAATTTCCAGCAGCCCATAGTTTTATTGTTTGGCCAGCACAAATTGTTGTATCATTAGACGCTTTGATTGGTTTATGAACAAACAAGTTTATATTTTGAATAGCTGGTGTAGATAAACAATTTAAAGAATCTTTTACATTTACAAATAATGTATGCCAACCTGTATCGGAAATAGTTGGTTGCCATGTCATACAAATGTGCAATATACTATCATAAGGATTTGAAAATGTAATTGTAGAACCTGGAAAAGCAGATGCTGCATTGTCAAACATATGTTTTACATAAACACCAGAAACTGCAGATTTTATATCAAAACAAAAATCCAAGTTATTTCCAGGACATGTTTTAACTGTATCTACAACAACTGAACCGTTTACGATATTGACTGAATCCAATACAGTTGTTACAGGCATTTGTGTGCAATTATCTACTACAACTTGCATATCTCTCATGATAGAACCTAATAATATTCCATTTCGATATTCGGAACATTTAATTGACAATACAAACTTGCCAATTACATTTGGGGTCAATGAAAAATTTCCTGTATTAGGATCTAAATTAAATGTATTATTACAATCCATGGGTTGACCAGCAACACTGTTTAAGTTGTATCCTGCAGCCAAAATAGATGCTGGAGTAGTTGTAACACACCCTACCCCATTTCTTGGATTAATTAATTCAAAATGTAATGAGTCCCCATCAGGGTCTACTGCCCCACCATTATGAAAATAAGGAGAGTTTACACACATGTATGGAATCGGTAATGAAGAAGATGAATTTGAATTTAAAAAGTAAGGCGAACTGTTATTTTGTGCCAATGGAGCATTTAAATTATCAAAATGAGTTTCAACATATAAATCGTATCCAGAAGATGCATTCGGTCCCAAGTTCAAAATATTATTATTTCGACAACATAAATCAACCCAAAAACGCCAATCATTACATTGTACAGGCAATGAAATCGTTGCGCTATACCACCATTGTTCATACCCTGGAATGGCACTTGACAATACTTCACACTGCGTAATGGTACTATCACAACCGTTTGATAACGTACTACCGTTTTGTACTGGAGGTGTTGCAGGAATCAAACCAACCATTTTAGGCATAACAATTTGTTGTATTGTTCCTGTGCAAGGGCTTGTGTAACATAGAGTAAATGAAGTTGGCTCTGTTGAGGCTGCTGTTCCATTGTTTGCACAGTTTCTATAAAATTTAAAATAAAAAGTATAGCTGTTGGTAGTACCAGTTACTTTTTTATAAATCAACTCTCCACCTGCAGTATGCGATGCAAATAAATGATTACTGAAAGTAAACATACTGATAAATAAAACAAGTGTCGATAATATTTTTCTCATATCTTTAATATTAAATAGGGCTTAAAAATAGTACATTTTTTTAGTTTATTTACAACTAATATCGAAAAAATACCTCAGTGGCACCATAACCATATTTGATGTTGTACTCATTGACGTATTTATGTACCCACTTGGTTTGGTTTAATCGCATATGAATTTCAGTTTTTAATGATCCTTTGCCAATACCATGGATAAATACGATTGATTTTTGATGCGTTGCAATAGCTAATTCTAGGGCATTTTGAAACTCTTTCAATTGAATATCAAGCATTTCTGAAGGCGATAAATATTTATAATTTATATATAATTTTTCAATATGTAAATCGACTTCATATTTTGATTTAGACAACGCGTCTTTGAAAGTAAAATGATTTTTTTCATTGTTTTCAACTTCTTTTGGCATTAATTGACTAACAATAACCTCTCTTTTAGGTTTAGGTGTTATTTTTTCAAAAAGCAGAACATGAAAAAATGCTTTATTGTCAAATTTAATTTGATCTATATATTCAAATAACTTTTTGGGCTTCAGTGTAATCGTATTTTCAATATCTAATTGATTATTAAATGTATCAATGAATCTGAATTTAAAATGAGGAGTGGAAGCGATATCTTCAAACTTCAAATCGTGGATGTAAAAATCTTGGTTAGGAAAAACTTTAGTTTCTAGAGAGAATAAATTTTCATTTTTCAACAAGCAATCATAAAAAGCGATGTATTCATTTTCTGTTTCATTGTAAAAATAAATTTTCACTTTATCTATTCTTTCTTCCATTCCATCTACCACATAAATTGGAAAAAAAACCAAATAAACCCCAACCGGCAATTGCCTTTGTCGTTTGTAGTTTTTCTCTGAAAATATTTGATCGATGTGATTTGTCGCTTTTTTTTGTTTTTTATTTTTATCTAAAAACCAACGTAAATACGGATGTTCTAAATCGGATAAATAGACGTGATAGGAAGATCCTTCTTCTGTCTTAACCTTTGCCATATCATTGCTGATAAACTCAATTATTTTACCTTCTTCATCATTGCTTTTAATATATACAGGATCTCCAATTGAAAATTTCATCTAAAAATGATTTACGTTTGCAACAAAAGTAAGAACTTATGGCCGGAAAATTGCGATGGAATGCAGCCCAATTTGCTGAACGAAAATGGTGGCAAAATTATTTAAAAACCAAGGAGGTCTCTGAATATCTTAGCTGGAAAAAAAAATATTGGGAAAATCTGTTACAAAAATGCAATCCGTATTTTTCGATTCATGAAAATGATACCATTTTAGATGCAGGTTGTGGTCCTGCAGGCATGTTTATCTTGTTCGATAATAATAAAACCACTGCTTTCGATCCTTTGATAGATTCTTATGAAAATGATTTGCCACATTTCAAAAAAAACAACTACCCTTCTGTAACATTTATAAACAATGGACTAGAAGACATCTCTATCAATGAAAAATTTGATAAAATATTTTGTATGAATGCCATCAATCATGTTCAAGATATAGAATTATGTTACGACAACTTGATTGAGCTAGCCAAACCTAACGCTTTTGTAATAGTCACCATTGATGCACATAATTACTCTTTTTTCAAAAAAATATTTCGTTTACTCCCGGGCGATATTTTACATCCTCATCAGTACGATTTAAATGAATATGAAAAATTTTTAACCTCTAGAAATTGTGATTTAATAAAATCAATTCATTTAAAACAGGAATTCTTTTTTGACCATTACATGTTGATCGCACAAAAAAAATAAATTTTTCTATTTATTAACAGAAAAAAATACTTGTTTGACTACTTTTGAATAGCAATATGTTTATGACAAAATACTTTTTAACGATTCTTATTTTACTTTCAGGATTAAACCTATTTGCTCAAGCCGAAGACGGTGAAGAAATAGAAGACAATCGTCGGGCTAATTATTTCGAAACCTATATTGAAGTCACAAAACCCATAGACAGTATTGTT
>Ga0114967_10002066_pt1 | contig 16866 bp, 19 predicted proteins | sample M_130628_MF_Meta_FD_92639 | JGI IMG/M metagenome (GOLD analysis project Ga0114967, IMG submission 92639) | Freshwater microbial communities from Lake Montjoie, Canada to study carbon cycling - M_130628_MF_MetaG | ecosystem: Environmental > Aquatic > Freshwater > Lake | place: Lake Montjoie... | reverse complement strand
TAACTTTAGTTCGCAAAAACCAACTATGAAAAAAACCTACGCCATTCTTTGTGTATTATTCAGTTTTTCTGGATTCGCACAAATCACCATCGACCAAAGTGACATGCCTTCTGTGGGCGATTACATTCCTCGTAAATCAGATACCCTGTCGGTACTTCCCGGTCCTGGTGCAAGTGGACCCAATCAAGTATGGAATTTCACAGCGCTTAGCAATTATGTGATTTCTGAATACACCAACGTGGTTTCTGTAGCCTCAACCCCCAATGGCAATCAGTTTGGAAGTTCAAACATGGCCATGACCAACGACAATGCAAGCTACCTATACTTCAATAAATCCGCACAAAGCTTTACAACGCAAGGTCTATCTGGAGATTTGTTAGGAACGGGAAACATCAACGCACCCTTTTCCCCTGATTTAACACTGCACCAGTTCCCAAGGACTTTTGGTTCAAGTTTTACCGATGCTTATGCCCTAGACGTTACCGTGCCTGGCGCTGCCATCAACCCAATCTTAAACCAAATTAATTTCAAAAGGTCTTCAATTGTGAAAGACACCACCGATGCTTGGGGACTCCTAACCACCCCTCATGGGACCTACAATGTACTTCGCGTGCATACCATGGAAATTTCTGTAGATTCGGTTTGGGCGCTGCCTATTTTTCCTCCCACATGGAGTTTGGTAAGTACAAGTTCTGATACTTCCCATAGTTATTCTTGGGTGGGCAAAGGCGGTAAAATTGCGATTGCAGAAATGACATTTGATACGCTTGGCATGACGAAAACATTCACATGGACTGAATTGGCTGGCATCGGTGTAGGCTTGGAAGAGACAAACAACGAATACTTTCAAATCCAACCCAACCCTACCCTCGATTTCTTCACGGTACAAAATGTACTTCCCACCGAAATTCAATTGTTCGATAACGAAGGACGTATGCTGACACTCAATGCTTCAATGATCGGAGCCGATACACAGGTAAATGTTTCGAATGTGCCTTCGGGGGTTTACTTTGTGAAAATCCAATCTGGAGGTCGCGCAGCTTGTCATAAACTCATCAAGCAATAAATTTTACACAACAAAAGCTTATAAATTTAACCATGAAAAAAATCATCCTTCTTAGTCTTGTCCTTTGGGTCGCCCAAGGAACTTCTTTTTCCCAAGCCTACCAGAACCTTTGGATTCCGGATACGCTTTCGGGTACGGTTTTTAACCTCAACATTCGGGATACTTTTGCGCAAATCGTTCCCACAGGAAACCAAACCATCACAGGGGGAATCAATGGGAAAATTTGGGGTCCTACCTTGTTTTTTCAAAAAGGGGATACCGTTCATATGAATGTGAATAACCAACTCAACGATTCTACAACCATACATTGGCATGGCATGCACCTTCCTGCGGTTATGGATGGCGGTCCTCACCAAATCATCCCTCCAGGGACGATATGGCAACCTTATTGGAAAGTGACCAACAACGCTGGGTTGTACTGGTTTCACCCGCACTTACACGAGATGACCATGGAACAAGTGACCAAAGGCATCGGTGGATTGATCATCGTTAGAGACCCCATCGAATCAGCACTTGCCTTGCCAAGAAAATATGGCGTGGACGACATTCCCTTGGTACTAACAGACAGGGATTTTTCTGCTTCCAACCAATTCAGCGTCGTACCTTACGGTGACAGTATGATGGTGAACGGAACCTTACGCCCACAAACCACAATCCCTGCCCAAGTTGTGCGACTTCGCATCCTTAATGGTGCCATTGAGCGTTCATACAACATTGGTTTCAGCGACAACCGCAGCTTTTCGGTCATCACTTCTGACGGAGGATTGCTCAACAGTCCGGTTCCTTTGACGAGATACCTTCTAAATGCAGGAGAACGCATTGAAATTTTGGTGAACTGTACGGGTCAATCTGGCACAAACTTCGACATGAAGGCCTACAACGCTTCTTTGGCACAGAACATTCCAGGCGGAGATCAATTTCCCAATGGTCCCTTTGCCAATTTCCTTCAACATTCAGACTTTAAAATTCTGCATTTAAACGTAGGAAGTCAAACGGCCAATCCAATCACGAGCATTCCAGCGACCTTAACGACCAATGTGTTCCCTGCGGAAGCAAGTGCCAACATCACACGCGTCATCACCCTTACCGACAGCAATGGTGTGGCGGGAACAACCGGTCCCACTGCGTTTGTTATCGGTCATGCGTTGTTCAACATCAACACGATTAACAAAACGGTCCCTTTGAACAACACAGAAATATGGGAATTGAAAAGCACCTCCAACTTTGGTCACCCCTTCCACATTCACGACGTAGAATTTTACATTCTTACGAGAAATGGCGTTGCGCCCCCAGCCTATGAACAAGGGTGGAAAGATGTGGTATTGGTAAAAGCACAAGAAACCGTAAGATTCATCGCGAAATTTGAGGACTATGCGGACAGCCAACACCCGTTTATGTACCACTGTCACATTGCATTACATGAGGACGAGGGGATGATGGGACAGTTTGTCGTTACCGATAACGGAAGCGGATTACAAGAGAACAATGCAGAATCCTTGGATTTTAACGTAGTACCCAATCCCGCACATGGAAAAATCTTCTTGTATTCAAACCAAGAACTTCCTAAACCTTATTATGTAAAGATTCTAAATGCAGTCGGCAAAACAGTTAGGATGTTGCCACAACCGGACATCACGCAAGGGATTTCAATAGAAGGACTTGCTTCTGGGGTCTATTATCTGATTTTTACAGAACCGAAAACAAAGGTTGAAACCACACGGAAATTTATTGTGGAATGATGCGCGCCCTTTTTGTGGCTATCCTATTATCTGTCTATTTCATTGGGTTTTCACAAGTTACACAGCCCACTTTTTCAAATAAAATCGAAGATTTCTCTCTGTTAAATGTGGATCATTCAATGGTGTCCTTACGCGATTACCCGAAGGCCAAGGGATTTATCATCGTATTTTCCTGTAACCATTGTCCCTTCGCGAAACTCTACACAGAACGCTTGAAACAGCTTCATGAAATGTATGCAAAAAAAGATGTGGTATTGCTGACCATCAATTCCATGGATACCTTGGTGTATGACGAGGAGAAATTCGTTTTGATGCAAAAGAAAGCCAAAAAGGAGAAGTATACCTTTCCCTATTTGTACGATTACACACAATCGGTGGCAAAAATGTTTCGCGCGACGCATAACCCACAAGCTTTTGTCATTTGGAAGGTTCAAGAAAATTGGGTGGTACAATACCAAGGCGCATTGGACGACAACGGAGAACACCCTGAAATGGCGCATTCATTCATTCAAGACGCGGTGGAATCCTTGTTAAAAAACGAACCCGTAAGCGTTCCCCTTACCGAATCCTTCGGATGCAAATTGTATTTTAGAAAAGAGTAAATTGGGTAAGGGTTAAACTACCTCAGCTGGCAGTTCGTCTTGCATTGACTTTGGGGCTCAAACGGATAACAAATGATTGGTAAATGCAGTGCGTTTCAACCAAACGGGTTGAAGTTGTTGCGTTTTGCAGGTTTTCTTCTGCTATTGAGGTTTGTCTACCACGCAACGAACCGAATATCCATTTCCCTTGAGGTTTAGCTCGTGTTCAGTAAAACGGTTCAACTCAAAATCATTTATGACGTGGTCCCTGTCAAAACTCAACCCGATTCGATGCGCGTGCTGGCTTTTTCTTTTGTTGTTCAAAGAATTCGTTGTCCAAAAATTTGTGTACTTCCCAAAACTTTTATCCTCGTTCCAATAAAAGGACGCGCCCAATGCAGCGTAACGGCTACCCACGGGATAGGCATCAAACCCACTCGCCTCCGAAGAACGGTCTTTTGTATCACCCTCCCACCCGTTGTCAGACATAAGAAATTCATCCGCGGAAAAGATGCCACCCGCGCTTTTAACCAAGCTTGCAAATTCTGCAACATCGGGAACATGGCAACCCAAGGGGGCAATGCCTCTGGCATCGGTAACTGCGTACCAATTGTAGAGGATTGTATTCACATCCATGCCATTTTCATCTTCATAATAACACCATGCCGGTTCTTTGTTCTCACTGGCTCGAATCCAATCGTCCGCACTTTGTGCTTGGAACATTAAATCTCCATTTCGAAAGGTTTTCACCCTAAGGTTTTCAGCCATCCAAAGGGTATTGTCGAGCGCTACGCAGGCATAGACGTTGGTCTCAACATCAACGACGGTTTGGGCAGTGACGGGCACACAAAACATCGGCAGAAAAAAACACAAACAATTAAAAAGATTTTTTTTCATAGGGTAAATTTAGTTGTAAGGTGAATGCAAACCGCTTCAAAGGTTACGGAAAACGTAGGGGTTGGCGCGCAGAAAAAAAACTGTTACCAAAACCGAAACGAGCATTGTACTCCTAAACAAACCGCCTATGAGAACCTTCTTTTTTTGCCTCCTTTTTGCCAACATTTCCATGGCAGCTGAACCCCTAAAAACGAATGAAAACAAACCCTTCAACGAATTCGATGCCTACATTCGAAATTGTCCAGACCATGAAGAGAACAGCATTCAGAGCATTGCGGCCTACATTAACCGAAGTGCAAAAACCGACCTCGAGAAAGCACGAGGGGTTTATGTCTGGTTAACGGATAACATTTCCTACAACGACAAGGGGTACAATTCACATAATTTCGGAGATAATTCTGCGGAGGGGGTACTAAAATCAAGGGTGGCTGTGTGTGCTGGGTATGCTGATTTATTCGAAGCCATTGCAAAAAACACGGGCATCGAAGCCATCTCAATCGTAGGTTATGCAAAGGGAATTAACTATGAGGAGGGAGATCATTTCAGTGAATCAAACCATGTTTGGAACGCGGTAAAAATTGACAACGCTTGGCGGATCTTCGATGCGACTTGGGGAGAAGGAGGCGGAGTAAAAGACAAGAAGGGACGGCTAAAATCCATCAAAGAATTCAATGATCATTGGTTTAATGTTTCGCCGGAGCAGGCCGTTTTTACCCATTACCCAGAAAATCCGATGGAGCTCTTTACCACCCAAAAAATAACCTTGGAAGATTTCGAAAGTTTACCAGATGTATCTCCAGATTATCTTCGACAAGGGTTTCTCACTGCAGAGGAAATCTTGGCAAAATTAAAGACCAAGAAACCCATCATTTTACCTATTATGTTTCCTGTGGACGGAGAATACAGCATACGGAAAGCACCGAAAGAACGCACCTTAACCATTGGAAAACTGATTGAATTTGAAATCGAATGCAACGAACCCGATTTAAAATTCTTCTTACTTGATGAAAACCAAATTTGGAAACCGCTCAAGCGAAACAACGGGAATTACATTGAGCGCTACACGCCAATGGTTTCTGGCGACCTAAAAATCATCGTTCAATCCTCATCAGGTACCTACGTTTTGATGCGTTACATTGTTGAATAACGGTAGAAAACAGCTTGCGAAACTAGCTTCAGTACCTCTCCCACCCCTGGGGAAGTTATCGTGCTGAGAGGATAAAAAAAAGGAAAAGCACCGTTACAAACGGATTACTTTTCCTTCTCTTTGAAAAAATATAAAACGTGTTCAGTGAATTTCAACTGCTGGAACACAATCTTTATAAACATAGTTTAAAAATCTGCGTGCGCTTTTCTCTTAATGGTTGGGATGTTGTATCGAATTCCACTGGTAGAACCTATTCCTGGACTAAATTTAACACCCACCTTAGGTATTGAGTTAAACGACAATTGAGGACGTAGTTCAGAATAAATCATCCATGGTTTCCAGAACGCACGTTTGGTCCCTAGGCGGAAATTTATACCCAGCGGTACATAAATATTTGCTCCCCAATTCATTGGATTCTTATAGGTTTCACTTTCATGCGTGTCTGTTTGGTTACCAGTATACGAGCCATACCCTTGATAACTGTTCGTGTACTCGGTAAAATGCAAGGTGGTTTTTGATAGGTAAGATAATCCAAAAGACATTCCTGCCCCTGCAGAGAATGCCCATCGTTCGCCTGCATTCATCTCCCAAACATAGGCTACTTCTAAGCGAATTTGTTGGTTACTGTAATTTCCATATACATTTCTGCTCAGGGTTGAATCTACAAAGGTCATGCTTCCATTTTGTGATGAAATTAAGGTGTCCACCACATGTGATTCATAATAAGAACCATAAGCACTCATCAATTGATTGGAGAAATTGGAGATTCCCAAACGCAAGGTCCCTTTGCATTTAGGTAGCGATAATCCCACCTGAAGGGACTGGAACGTTGAGATGTTTTGCATACCCATGCTGAACGGATAGCTAAGGTTATAGTATCCCATTTCACCCTGATAGTTACTGAAATCCTTCGTTAAAATTGACGATCCGGGCGCCAAAGGAGCAAAGTCAGTAATGTTTGACGGAGTGAAACCAAATTGTCGGTAGGCTCCGCTTGATAAATGTACTTGCGTAACTTTGATTTGGCTTAAACTTGTGAAGGATACCCCAAGTAATCCTAGAAAAATAAGTGTTTTTTTCATTGTTTTTTTTTGTTGAGGGACTCGTAACGTGCTAAAGTTACATTTAGTATTTAAAAATAGATTTTTCCCTGTCCCTACCCTGCCCCTCAGTGACAGCGCAGAATACAAAAAGAGGTTATTAGTCTTTAAGATCGAATGATTTTAATAATTCTTCAGGCGCTATTTCGAGGATTTCACACAAGGCCATAAATAACCTTATGTTCATGCTCATGGTCCCTTTTTCTACCCGCTGAATTGATTTTATTTCACAATTAACCAAACAGGCAAGTTCCAATTGGGTCATTTTCTTGGAAGTTCTTTTGGCTTTAATTTTCTGACCAATGTAAAACAACAGCTTTTCATGCTTATCCACGAGTCCAAAAATGAACTATTATAAAAAATAGTTTAGCGACATTAATGTCTTACATAAGTATTTTGTTTAAGTTTGTACAAACCAATTTAACGACTTATGAAAAAATTAATTTTTATTTGTGCCTTGATTTTGTTAACATCAAGTTGCGCTACGCTTTTCAAAGGAACAACACAAATGGTTTATTTTGAAAGCTCACCACCACAAGCAGATGTGGTTGCAGTACAAAAGGACGGTACAAAGACAACATTAGGTAAAACTCCGTGTACGGTTTCAGTGCATAAAAAAACAAGAGAAATAGAATTTGTCAAATCGGATTATTATGATGAAAAATATCCGTTATACGCAAATAAAAAAGCCGAAGGTTGGTATTATGTAGATTGTGTCGGAACGGTTTGTGCACTAATTGGGTTACCATCAATGATTATTGATATAGCCACAGGAGCGGCATATAAGCTGCCAAATGATGTTAAGGTTGAATTGAAAAAGAAACAGTAATCTATTATAGGCAAGTTTAAGAAACGACACAACGGAATGAGACAAGAGAACAACCAGATTTTGACACATATTGACAGTTATTATAACTGACAAGAAATATTATTTACAAAAAAAGTGGAGACCAGCGACCACTTAAAAAACGGGGCGACACCGAAAAGCCTTATGAGTAGGAAAATTAAATATTAAAAAAATGAAAAAAAGTATCTTTGCAATTTCAATTATTAGTCTTTTAATGACTAGTTGTGCGACAATTTTCACAGGCACAAAAGACAGAATTACGTTTAACAGCACACCAGCAGGAGCTACCATTTACAAAGATGGAGTTGAACAATGTAAAACACCTTGTACTCTTCGTGTAAAACGCAGTTTAGGCGACACTGAAATGGAATACAAATTGGACGGCTATGAAACAAGATTGATTACACTTGACAAAGAATTCAATGTTGTCAGTGTTATTAATCTAGGGAATTTATTAGGCTGGGGTATTGACGCTTTATCTGGTGCAGTAATGAAGTATGACAGAAAAGTTTATGACATCACATTATCTAAAAATAATAAAACGTCTATGATTAATCCATCAAAAATAAACTTTGACACCAAGAAAAATGTGGTAGAACTTTATGTTCAAGCAAAGTAACATTAACGGTTGTGGACAAAAACCTGCCCATAACACGGGTTTGGCAAAAGTGGCGGTTCAGTGCTTCGTATGACAATTTTTCGTATAATTGGAGTGCGGTTCTTCGTATGAAGTTTGGTGCTAAAAACGCCACCTTCGCCAAGCCCGAAATTTATTGCTTCCGACTGGTCTAAGTTTTTTGGCTTTCAACAAGCATTGTCAAGTAAATTGTAGTTTATACTATTGCTCTAAAGAAAAAAACGGATGGACTTATGATTATATGACAGATGGGATTGGTGTAAGCTCATACAGCGGTTTGGGGAATTCATTAATGAAACATTTCTCAAAAAAGACACCTTACACGAAGGGGAGAGATTGATATTTAAAATAGAGTATACTTTTTTTATATTTTTACGACATTTATGTCTTATTTTATTTTTCTTATGTATTTTTGTTCCAACTTTTAATTTATTATTTATGAAAAAAATGATTTTACTTTTTAGTGTGGCAATGTTATTTACCGCATTAAGTTCTTGCAAAAAGGCAGGATGTACGGACCTTAAGGCAGACAATTATTCGTCAAAGGCGAAAACAAATGACGGTAGCTGTACGTATTCAGAAAAGCTCATATTTTGGCAAAATTACGCCTCTACACAAACTTGGGGTGGTTCCGCAGTGCTTAAAATTTATGTTGATGGTGCCTACCTAGGTTCTTTCGCTACCTCGGAGTATATTGCTACAGCTCCAGATTGCGCTTCAAATGGTCAATTGAATAAAACCATTGATTTTGGAAATTCAACTACCAAAATCGTCAATGTTAAGGTTTTGGATGAAAACAATTACGAATGGTACAACCAAAATATCACCATGAACGCAGGGTCATGTACAACTTACCAAATTTTATAACTTATTATCGACTCATATTAATTTAACTAATCAAAAATGAAAAAAATAATTACCTCGTTTCTATTCATCATTGTAATGTTAAGCTCCTTTGCTCAGGCTCCCTCTGAAAAGTGTGCAACAATGTCCAATTTCAACAAAAGGGTATTAAATGATCCTTTGGTGCAAGATCGAATGAACCAAATGGAGGCCGCGACGCAACATTGGATTGCTAATCATCCAAACGCTTTGAAAAAGAAAGGAAATGCTAAAAGCTTAGCTTCAGTTTATATTCCCGTGGTGGTTCATGTTCTTTGGAACGATCCAATAGAGAATATCTCAACGGCTCAAATTCAATCTCAGATTGATATCTTAAATGAAGATTTTAGATTGCTCAATGCAGATTCCTTAGATCCTTCCCACCCTTTTTGGGCTTACACTGTAGATTCTGAAATTGAATTTTGTTTAGCAAGCTATGATCCAAATGGGAATCCAACCAATGGAATTGTTAGGACATTTACAAATGTGACAGCGTTTGATGGAACCACCCATGATGAGAAGTCTACAGCGTCCGGGGGCAGTGATAATTGGGATCCGACAGAATATTTAAACATTTGGGTTTGTAATTTAGATGCATCAAATGGGACCTTAGGGTATGCTACTTTCCCTTCAGATTTAGCTACCACTCCTAATGAAGATGGGGTGGTAATTCGATACGAAGCTTTTGGTAACATAGGAACTGCAGGAACAGGAGGATTCAGTGCAAATGATTTGGGGAGAACAGCCACACATGAAGTAGGACATTGGCTTAATTTAAGACACATTTGGGGAGACGCTCAGTGTGGGGATGATTTTGTTAATGACACCGAAATTGCTGAAGGCGAAAATTATGGTTGCCCATCTTTCCCTCATAGACCTAACAACTTATGCGGATCTGGTCCTGAAGGTGAAATGTATATGAACTACATGGATTATGTGGATGATTATTGCATGAATATGTTCACCTTTGACCAAGCAGATAGAATGTGGGCTGCTTTAAGTTTGGAAAGAAGTGGTCTTTTAACATCAATGGGTTGTGCGGATCCGTCTTCGGTTAATGAAGCCAATTTGCAATTAGGATTTGAGGTTTACCCAAATCCAAGTTCTGGTGAAGTAACAATTGGTTGCAAGAAGAATGTTGACATTAACGTAACCGTTTATGACGTATTTGGATCGAATGTTAAAACATATGAGGGTGTAAACCAATTTCCGTTTACAATAAATGTGAATGATTTGTCAAATGGCATCTATTTTTTCAAAATAAGTAGTTTTGGCAAATTCATCACTAAAAAGGTAACCGTCACAAAATAAAATTCAAGCGAAAGAATTCTTTATTTGATAAAATAAACAATTATGAAAAGTCTAATAACGCTCTGCATCCTATTTTCTCTTTTTTCCTGTAACAGTGCAAAAAATCCAAGTGCTGGAAACAAAAAACAAAAAGAGTCTTCAAATTCTGTTTTATCGGATACTGTATTTCGATTTGGGGTTTCATTTATTAGCATTGGAAGTGGCACCGATAAACAAGCAAAACAAAAGTTCAATCAATTCATTCAAGAATTCAACGCCACCAATAAAATCAATTTGAAGGTTGAAATAATTAATTGGGGAAGAGAAGGTGAAGTTGATTATTGTTTTGGTTTAAATGAACTTGACGTAAAATCCCAAGCGGACTTTATTTCTCAAGTGAAAGGTATTCTAGGTAACTCTTCGTTGGTAAAATGCTACGAAAATGAAACATGTAAACACCCGCGAAAAGGTTGACAACGTAGCTTATTGTATCCATAAAAAAGATAATAATCCAGTTTTAAGTTTAACTGAAAAGGGCATCATTCCATGGTGCCCTTTTTTTGTATCCAATTTTTTAAAGAATTCAGTAAGGAAAATATTCACCTGCTAATTAAGGCCAAAACATGAAAAAATAAATTCATTGGGCTTTACATTCATTTTTGTGGCCCTTGGCCCCTTCCTTCCTGAAAGGGAGGGGGAGCAGGGGGTGCGAATCGCTGTGATTACCTTTGCCGAAATCCTTATGGTTTTAAAATGTACATTCCTTGAAAAAAGACCTATATTTGATTTAAGATGACCCAACAAATCGAACATAAGCTTCAAGAGATCATTTTACTCTGCAAGGCACATCAAGTAACATCTTTTGCCATGTTTGGTTCGGCTGCAAGAGATCAAATGCACACGCACAGTGATTTTGACTTTCTGGTTCAGTTTTCAGACGATTTAAATGTTTTGGCCTACGCAGATAATTACTTCTCTTTACTAGATAAACTCAAAGATTTACTTGGAAGTAAAATTGACCTTGTCACCCTAAAATCATTGAAAAACCCTGTGTTAATAGAAGAAATCAATCGTTCGAAAGTTGACCTATATGCAGCCTAAACTTCTAAAATATATACTTGACATTGAAAGTATTATTCAAGCATTCAAATTTCTTCCGCTAAAAATATCATTGGATTGCGAAATATTATTTCTCATGCATACGATTCGGTCGAGCCAGAAATCCTTTGGGGGATTATTCAAAATAACATTCCTATTCTTGGTCAAGAGATCAACCAATTGAAAAATTCGTAATGTCACCGCCCCTGCGTCCCTGTCCCTGAATCTCATGGAGGGGGGAAATTCAAAAATAGCGTACACATCTAAACAATAATCTCAAATTCGTGTTTAGGAAATGGGTTTGAAATCACGATAAAAAATGGAACAAGTCGACATAGATCGCATCATTGAAATGGCTTGGGAAGACAGAACACCCTTCGAAGCGATTTTTTCACAATTTGGCCAAACAGAAACTCAGGTAATTGCATTGATGCGCAAGGAGCTAAAGCGTAGCAGTTTTATTTTATGGCGAGAACGTGTGAACAGTGGGGTAAGCCTAAAGCACGCTAAAAAACGCAATCCAGAAATTCAACGCTTTAAATGTACCCGTCAAACGGGCATTTCGATGAACAAAATCAGCAAGCGATAAATGAATTTCCCTACCAAATATGCAGAAATTCTCGACCGAATTGCGCAAATAGATCCGATAAAGTACGGCGAGACACGTAATTATTTGACCGGGGCCGTCACCTACCTCTCCCCCTATATTTCGAGGGGTGTAATCAGTACAAAAATGGTCTTGGAAGCAATGCTTGCCAAAGGGTATCACCTAGAAGACATGGAAAGTTTTGTCAAAGAGCTCGCTTGGCGTGATTACTTTCAACGTTTGGGACAAGTTCGAAACTTGGCATTAGATCTCAAATTTACGCAAGCAGATGTGGAGCATCGCGAGATTCCGTCTGCGGTCGTGAATGCACAAACAGGTATTCAAGGCATAGACCACGCCATAGAAACGCTTTACAAACACGGTTACATGCACAATCACATGCGTATGTACACTGCAGCCGTTGCGACGAACATCGGAAAATCACATTGGTTGTTGCCTTCAAAATGGATGTATTACCATTTGTTAGACGGCGACTGGGCGAGTAACCGCTGCAGCTGGCAATGGGTATGTGGAGCGAATAGCAATAAAAAATACGTCGCAAACCAGGAGAACATCAATCGCTTCGCAGGCACACAACAGTATGGGACCTTTCTTGACACACCCTATGAATCTTTGCCACCAAAAAAAATTCCTAAAGCGTTGATGGAAACATGTGAAATACAGCTGGAGACCCTTCTTCCTACCGCTGAAAAAATTCAAGTGAATGGCTCTCTTCCTACGTTTGTTTACAACCCCTACAACCTCGACCCAACTTGGCACCGTGAAGAAGTGGGCAATCGCATTTTATTACTCGATCCTGTTTTTTTTAGGGAGCATCCTGTAAGTCCAAATGTTCTACAATTCATTTTGGAACTTGGAAAGAACATTGAGAACCTCCAACTTTTTGTTGGCTCTTTCAAAGAACTCATGGAAACCCATTCATTGGGTGAAATTTTTTTCAAAGAACATCCCTTGAATGAGGGTTATGCTGGAACAGAGGATCCTAGGGATTGGATTTCAGAGGAAATAACGGGATATTTCCCCTCTTTCTTTGCCTATTGGAAATTGTTGAACAAAGAACTCCTTCAAAAACAATTGCACGCATGATCATTGATTCTTCACAACTCAATCAATTTGAGAATCGCTACCGAGCGATTTTAATCAATTCCCTGGCTGGTATTAAGCAAGCTTTTTTGATTGGAACAAAATCGTTGGACGGAAATTCAAATGTGGCCATTTTCAACTCATTGGTTCACATTGGGGCGAATCCACCCTTGTGGGGATTCATTTGTCGGCCAGACACCGTTCAGCGCGACACCTTACGCAACATCCTCGAAACGGGACAATACACCCTGAATATGATTCATAAAGATCATTCCGAGAACGCACACCAGACATCGGCAAAATACCCCAGCAATGTTTCAGAATTTGAAGCGTGCGGTTTCACCGAGCGAATTATTGAACCTTTCACTGCTCCTTTTGTCGAGGAAGCTCCGATTAAAATAGGGATGAAGTTCGAAGAAAAAATAGACATCGCCATCAATGGAACCTTACTCATCATTGGCAGCATTCAGTACATCGAATTGGATGAACAGTGGCTATCGGATGACGGATTTATTGACGTTGCAAAAGCGAATACCTTAACCTGCGCGGGATTAGATGCCTACTATGAAAACAAATTATTGCATCGTCTGTCCTATGCTAAACCTGAGAAATGGCCGAGCAAAATTTAGACAAGCCGGAAATCGTTGTGGTTTGGTTTAAGCGAGATTTACGATTTACAGATCACGAAGCCTTGTTTCAAGCCCAAAAACAGTCGTTGCCCATCCTTCTCCTCTATTGCTTTGAACCATCGGTCATGCACTACCACGACAGCGACGTAAGGCATTGGCGTTTTGTATATCAATCCTTACGGGAAATGAATGCGAAGCTTAGCGAACGGAACGCACAGCTTTACTATTTTCATTCGGAAGCAATTCCATTGTTCAGTGAATTACAAAAAACCTATCAAATTCAAGCGATTTTCTCTCATCAAGAAGTTGGAAACCGTTTAACTTTCCAAAGGGATAAAAAAGTACAAGCATTTTGTAACGCACATAACATTAGGTGGAATGAATACACACATAATGCGGTTCAACGAGGTGGAAACACAAGGGTAGGTTGGGAAAAAAGATGGAAGGCCATCATGGAGCAAAAGCCTTTTTTAGCCTCGGAAAAGGATTTGGATGTACTTGCGCTGGATACGAACACCTATCGTCAGCTAAAAGGCGTTGATTTGCCAACCGATATAACCACTGACCATCCTAATTTCCAACCTGGCGGAGAATCTTTTGCATGGAAATACTTGGACAGTTTTCTAAAGACAAGAGGCGTTAACTATGCAAATCACATCTCCAAACCCGCTTTGAGTCGGAAAAGCTGTAGCCGCATATCACCCTATTTAAGTTATGGAAACATCAGCATGCGAATGGTGTATCAATATACCATGCAGCATTACAAAACATCGACCCACAAACGTGCCTTGACCCAGTTCATTTCTCGTCTGCATTGGCATTGCCATTTCATCCAAAAATTTGAAGATGAATGTCGAATCGAGTTTGAACCTTTTAACAGGGCCTATCTCGGCAAAGAAAAACCTAAAAATGATGCCTATTTATCCGCTTGGCATGGTGCGAAAACGGGTGTACCGCTTGTAGATGCTTGTTTGCGTTGTTTAATCGAAACGGGGTATGTCAATTTTCGAATGCGCGCCATGTTGGTTTCTTTCTATGTCTTTAACCTTGGTCAAGATTGGCGTGAATTGCATTTTCTTGCGCGCCTCTTTTTGGACTACGAGCCCGGAATTCATTACCCACAGATTCAAATGCAAGCAGGATTAACAGGAATGAACATCATTCGGATCTACAATCCAATCAAAAATTCAAAAAAGCACGATGCACAGGGCGAATTCATTCGAAAGTGGGTACCTGAACTCGCTCCAGTTCCCGTTGAATTCATACACGAACCTTGGTTGCTAAGTGAGATGGAGCAGACGCTTTATTCCTTTCGCGTCGGGGTGGATTACCCGTTTCCCATTGTGAACCTAGAAGAAACACAGCGTTCTTCAAGTGAAGAAGTTTGGTCCTTTCGAAAAGAAATCGCCGTTAAGAACGACGCAAAACGAATTGTGAAAAAACATGTCAACCCAAGAAAATGAAACAGCGAAAAAAGAGTGATTTGCCGCAAAAAGTCTGTTTGACCTGTCAGCGTCCCTTTACCTGGAGGAAAAAATGGGAAAAAGTTTGGGAGGAAGTCAAATATTGTAGTGACCGATGTAGAACGAATAAACAACAAGTATGAACGTAGGGCTTATTTTTCCGCATCAACTTTTTGAAGAAAACCCACTGCTTCCAGCATGTGAAATCTTTTATCTGGTCGAAGAATACCTGTATTTTCGACAGTATCCTTTTCACAAACGGAAAATCGCTTTTCACCGGAGCTCCATGAAGCAATATGAAGACTGGTTATTGGCGAAAGGAAAGACGGTAAAGTACATTTCAAGCAACGAAGATATTTCCGACATACGTCACCTGATCCCTTACGTAAAATCCCTAGGAAACCCAACGATTTATTATATCGAAACCACAGATCAGTGGCTGGAACAACGCATTTCCCTAGCGTGTCAATCCGAAGAAATCAAGACAGTCAAATTTGGGAGCCCGATGTTTTTAAATGACATCGAATCCTTAATTGCGAAATTTGGATCCAAAAAGAAATTGTTTCAAGCGGATTTTTACAAGCAACAGCGCACACAACGCAGCATTTTGGTGGACACCAACCAGCAACCCCTTGGGGGGAAATGGTCTTTCGATGAAGAAAACCGAAGTAAGTTTCCAAAGAAAGGCATAGCTCCAGAGATAAAAATTCCCAGATTGAATGAACGAGAACGGGAGGCAAACGCATATACGGAAACTTATTTTTCCAAGAATCCAGGTAAATTGGGTGGTTGGATTGAATATCCGACCACCTTTGGAGGGGCAAAGGAATGGTTACAGCACTTTTTTACCGAGCGCTTTGCTGACTTCGGAACGTATGAGGATGCCATTGTTAAAATTGAATTGGTCTTGCATCACAGTGTGTTGACGCCAATGCTGAACGTAGGACTTTTGACCCCTCAGTTTGTCCTAGATGAGGCACTTGGCTTTGCTGAAAAGCACCAGATCCCCATGAATTCATTGGAAGGATTTGTACGTCAAATCATGGGTTGGAGGGAGTTCATTCGCATGGTTTACGAAATCAAGGGAAAAGAAGAACGCACGCGAAATTATTGGGGTTTTAAACGGAAGATACCTGCCGCTTTTTGGAACGGAACCACTGGGATCGCCCCCATAGACATCACCCTAAAAAAAGCAATTGATACCGGCTATTGTCATCACATTGAACGCTTGATGGTACTAGGGAATTTCATGTTATTGTGCGAATTTGATCCTGACGAGGTGTACGAATGGTTTATGATTTTTTTCATAGATGCGTATGATTGGGTCATGGTTCCTAACATTTATGGAATGAGTCAATTTGCCGATGGCGGGATGATGTCTACCAAACCGTACATCAGTGGCAGTAATTATTTGATGAAGATGAGTGATTACGAAAAAGGAGATTGGCAAGCGACTTGGGACGGTCTTTTTTGGCATTTCATGGACAAACAACGGTCCTTCTTTTTATCGAATCCTCGCTTGGGAATGTTGGTTCATACCTTTGATAAGATGTCGACGGAAAAACAAGAAATTCATTTGACGAACGCTAGAAACTATTTAGCGTCACTCGATGAGATAGGGGTTTAAAAAAGAAACCTTCCTTTCTACTTTCCCTTCCCTTCGCTCCGCAGCGGACCTAGGGAAAGGGAAAATATGTGGTCCCACTTGGAATCGAACCAAGCACCTACTGATTATGAGTCAGTTGCTCTAACCGAATGAGCTATAGGACCAAAATTTGCAAAAAACCTGATTTGACAATC
>Ga0114967_10002064_pt1 | contig 16872 bp, 17 predicted proteins | sample M_130628_MF_Meta_FD_92639 | JGI IMG/M metagenome (GOLD analysis project Ga0114967, IMG submission 92639) | Freshwater microbial communities from Lake Montjoie, Canada to study carbon cycling - M_130628_MF_MetaG | ecosystem: Environmental > Aquatic > Freshwater > Lake | place: Lake Montjoie... | reverse complement strand
TCAAATTGGGCACTGCCTATCGATCAAGGGCCCTACCGTGCTTGGCCGATCAGTGCTGCCAATTGCTTCACCTTCGGTGGTTTGCGCTGCAACTCCAACGCGCAAGTTCTGGACACTGACGGAAGACCCATCTCAGGCCTTTATGCGGCGGGAGAAACCATGGGCCTTTATTACGGGAAATACACCGGAGCAACCTCTGTGATGAGAGGCTTGGTGTTTGGTCGTCTAGCAGGACAACATGCCGCACAAAAATAAACTTGTGCCCAAAGCTGCTAACAGTCGATGGGTAATGTGAATCTTGGAGATTTTTGATGAGCAGAAGATTTGACGATTATTTTGAGAAGAAAACGATCTTAATTACTGGTGCAGCCAGTGGCTATAGTGGATCGGGTTTTTAAGACAACTTTTGCACGTGGTTTAAGCTATGGTCCATCAAAGGGACTAAGCAAAAATGACCGAATTAAAGAAACGCAAGGTGCATACGGCTGAATTTAAAGCCAAGGTTGGCCTTGAGGCAGTGCGCGGAGTCAAGACCATCAACGAGATCAGCCAGGAGTTTGGCGTTCACCCGGTGCAGGTGAGTCAATGGAAAAAAGAGATTCAAACGCACTGTAAAACCTTGTTTGAAGGAAAGCGCGGCCCAGCACCAGCACCTATCGCGGCACACGCCGAACCAGAGCGTCTGTATAGCGAGATTGGTAGGCTCAAGATAGAACTCGATTGGCTTAAAAAAAAGTCCGGGATCAGCCTGCCATGATTCGGCAGTCGTGGATCGCAGAGGATGGTGTGCTCTCGCAAGTTCGACAATGCAGTTTGGCAGGGGTCTCGCGTGCTACGGTCTACGCTCATCAGAAGCCTGTGCCGATTGACTTAGAAGCCGTCATGCTCAGCGCTCTGATCGATGAGGAGTACACTCGGCATCCGTTTTACGGCAGCCGTAGGATGGTTGTATTTCTATCCAAACTCGGACACGACATCAAGCGCAGAGGTGTGCAAACGCTCATGCGTGCAATGGGGTTGGCTGGGATGGCACCCGGCCCGAACACGAGTCGTGCCCACCCTGAGCACAAGATCTATCCGTATCTGCTGCGTGGGGTACCTATTGTCAGACCCAATCAAGTCTCGAGCATGGACATCACCTATGTCCGCCTAGCACAGGGGTTTGTCTACTTGGTGGCCATCATTGATTGGTACTCACGTCGAGTGCTGAGCTGGCGTATCAGCAACAGTATGGATACCGTATTTTGCATCGACTGTCTTGAAGAGGCGCTACGCCACCATGGCACACCGGAAATGTTCAACAGCGACCAGGGCTCTCAGTTTACGAGTCTTGCCTACACGGGTGTACTCAAACGCGCGGGCGTTGTTATTAGTATGGATGGCCGGGGCCGTGCCTTTGATAACATCTTTGTCGAACGCCTCTGGCGCAACGTCAAGCATGAAGACATTTATCTCAAGGGTTACGCCACGATCGGAGAACTGGTCATTGGGTTGACTGCGTACTTTGCTTTCTACAACGAAGAGCGGCCTCACCAGTCGCTCAACTACAAGACGCCGGCCTTAGTGCATAAAACCGCGAGCGGTGGCGGTGCGATGATTCTTGAGAAATATGGGGACTCACTGCCAGAAACGTCTGATCCGCTACGCTCCTCAGACGTTTCTGGCAGTATAGTGAAAGTCGTAAAAGCAACAGCAACAAGAGAAGTAAAAACGGGGCAGCGCCGAGCGGCTGCAAGTGAAATGGAACCAACAGCTTAAACCCTACCAAAAAGTTGTCTTGAGTTTCCGTTCCACCTCACACAGCCGGTTATGCCCGCGTGGTTGAGGGCGCGCCCAACTGGGTCGAGCTTCCGCTAGGGCTGGTGGCGCTGTTTTGGTTGCGGCAATATATGCCGTTGCTCAAGGCGGGGTTGCCGCAGCAACATCTTGGCGGTTACGCGCCATGGTCGTGTGGCGAGGCCTCAGCATCTGCTGCTTGACGAGGCGTATCTGTCAAGCTTTGGGCACTTGCGCTTGCCGCAACATCTTTACACCGCGCTGCAACGTTTTGACGCGTGGATCGAACCAGCCTTGCTGGCTGAGTGGGCGCGGCTGATCAAAGGCTATGCGCTGCGTCAGCATCGTGCTGTTGACGAGAATACCTTAGTGGCTGCGTTGGCCTGGTCAGACCCAGCACGCGACGTCGGTTTAGCGCGCGGGCAGGCCCTGCAACTGCTGCAAGGCGGTGCGTTGCAGTGCGTGTATAGCGGCAGGCGCTTAACTGCAAACTCGCTGGATATCGATCACTGTTTGCCTTGGCATGCTTGGCCCTGCGGTTTCCTTATTAGTGACTTATGGAACCTAATGCCCGCGTCATCGCAACTCAACCGCCAAAAGAGCGACCGCGTACCCAGCGAGGTCATGCTATCTGGCGCGCAAACCCGCATCCAAGACTGGTGGGCGCAGGCGTATGACGTCGTGCTAAGTCACTGATTTTTGAGCGCTTTAAAGTAAGCAACAACTTGCTTGGACGTCACCAAGTCCGCATACTTCTGTTCCATATCAAACAGATTGGCCCGATGAGGACCCTCTGCGCGATCCCCTACGCAGTCTGTCACTACCATCGGACGCAAGCCATAGGCTGACGCGTCAATTGTGCTCGCACGCACACAACCACTCGTGGTGCAGCCCGTAATAAATAACGTATCGGCGCCTATGGAAGTCAGCCATGCGGCCAAATTTGTACCAAAAAAAGCTGATCCGTGGCGTTTGGTTGAGACCCACTCACCTTTCTTGGGCCGGACACTTTCGACAAACTGCGCGTCTTTCGAGTCAGGCGATAGTCTCTTAAGCGTTGGTACCTTGACCGCAAATGTACCAATGTCGTCGCCTTGCATTTCTGTTGCAAATCGCACGTGCGCGACAGGAACTTTCGAGCTACGCGCGATCTTTAATAATTTTGATGTTTGCTCAATCGCACTGAGCATATTGAAACCGCCAAGCACATCGGCGTCGGCAAACCCTACTTGAAAATCGATAACTAACAATGCCGATTTTTTACCAAAACCAATTTTTTGACCAAATTTTTGTTTTTTGTAGACATCGAGATCTGCCATCATGGGCTCCTAAAGTAGCATTGGGATTAAACCTGCCGTTCGCTTACACTAGCCATAAGCACAACTCTCGGGACTTACGCTAAATGGGTTCGAGGATCTGTGATGAAGCCCGTCAGTGCGCTCGCCGCAACCGTCGCAGGAGAGCCTAAATAAACCGAGGCTTCGCGATGTCCCATTCTCCCGAGAAAATTTCGGCTCGAAGATGAGATACATACTTCCCCCTCCGCCAAAACTCCCTGATGCATTCCAGCGCATGCGCCACAGCCTGGAGTGGTCACCGAAGCACCAGCGTTCACCAAAATTTCAAGCACTCCAGAAGTAAGCGCCTGCATGTAAACCTGCCTAGAAGCTGGAGTCACAACAAGCCGTACATCCGATGCAATCTTCTTACCCTTTAAAATGGACGCTGCAATCTCAAAATCTTCAAAGCGTCCATTCGTACATGTTCCGATGAAAGCTTGATTAATGCGCACGGCGCTAAAGTTGCCAACTGGATGTACGTTATCCACTTTGTTTGGTGCTGACACCAATGGCTCTAATGTCGATAAATCAACTTTGTGATGCGATACATAGTGCGCATCTACATCGGGCTGCGGCATTTCTGCAATCTTTATATTTAACCGATCGAAGTGCGCTTGCGTGACGGCATCGCCAGGAACCACGGCGAACTTTGCCCCCATTTCAATTCCCATATTGCAGAGCGTCATCCGCTCAGGAATACTCATGTGGGCAATGGCCTCGCCATGATATTCAATTGCGGCATAAATCGCACCCCTCGCCGAGATCGACCGAAGTATTGACAAAACAATATCTTTTGCAGCGACGCCTGCCGGCATGCGGCCCGTCAATTCGATTTTTATGCTTTCAGGAACTCTAAACCACAACTTACCTTCAGACCAGAGGTAAGCCATCTCAGCCCCGCCGATACCGCAACCAATTGCACCAACAGCGCCTACGGTGATGGTGTGTGAATCCATATTTGTAACCATGTTACCCGGATGAACCAAGCCACTTTCAACTGCAATTTGATGCGAAATCCCAGCGCCAACCTCGTGTAAATGTTCCCGTGGAATCTCGAATTGATCAAACAACTTTCGCCCAATTTTGTGCATCAACGCATGGAGTGGGGTATCCGCCGGTGCGTAATGATCGTAGAACAGGCGGATCCGCTCTGGATGAGCCAGTTTTTTTACGCCATAACGCTTAAAGTTTTGATCAATCAGTCCAATGCCATCATCCAATGCAAACGTCCAATCGGGACCAATCTCAACCATATCACCCGCTTTTACCCTCCGCCCCGCCAGGCGACCCATAATTTTTTCCGTTAGCGTTTGACTCATGTCTTTACCTCTTTATTTTTCTGGGCCGATTTTGCAGCCCATAGTCCGCCTGCGCTCAGAATCGTAAGAACCTCGGGTGCAAGCGACGTAAAAGAAAGAGCTTTACCATTAATGGATGCTTGCCCAACCTGCAGATCTGCAAAAATCTTGTCTCCCTCAGTAATCGCAGACACAATTTCTGGGCTGATTACCACTGCCAAGCCATTGTTGACTGCGTTTCTAAAAAAAATGCGTGAGAAAGATTTTGCAAGCACAAGGCGCACATTCGCGCCGATCATAGAAGTTACCGCATGCTCGCGAGACGAGCCGCAACCAAAATTCCAACCTCCTATGACGACACCCCCAGCAAGAACTTTTTGTCGTACAGCATCGCCAAGCGGTTCAAACAAATATTTAGCTTGATCTTCAGGCTTTAAAACGGCGAGATATCGCGCCGGAAAAATAACGTCCGTGTCAATGTCGTCACCTAATACTGTAGCGAATCCCTCAACTTGCATATATATCCTTTCGTCAACTTCAGGCACAAGATATTTAGCTCATCCCATTTTTAGTCATACAGCCTTACGGGGCAATTGTGATCCCGCTACTTCTAATGAAGTTGGTCCACGCTGGGATATCTTTATTGATGAAGTCAGTAAGCTCAGCCGCATTCATCAGCATCGGCTCAATCTCCATTTTTCTTAGCCGGGCAGTTATCTCGGGCGAGGCCACTGCTTGTTGAGCAGCGTCACTCAGTTTCTTGATCACGGCCTCAGGCGTACCCGCAGGTGCAGCCAAACACCACCATGCCAGAACCTGGAAACCCGGGAAACCGCTCTCAGCAACTGTCGGGACGTCGGGAAGCGCACCAAGCCGAGTCGGACCTGTCACAGCCAGTGCTCTCAGCTTGCCAGACTGAATAAGTGGCAATGCCGCCGAGGGAGAATCCGTAGCAAACAACACCTGTCCAGCAGCTACATCTACAATAACCTGGCCACTTCCTTTGTATGGAATATGTGTCGCAGATACTGATGCTTTGTGTAAGAGCATTTCTGTCGCAAGGTGGGTAATTGTTCCCACTCCGGCCGAGGCAAAACTGCTTGGCTCTTTCTTTAATCGATCCAGTAATTCACCTATGGTTTGAGGCGAGCCTGGTCTAGTCGACGTAATAATCACATAATCAGATTTTGCTAGACCTGAAATGAATGCAAAATCTTTTTTGACATCGTATTTTGCATTAGGGTTTAAAACTGGAGTTGTTCCAAGCGATGAAGTCGTGCCCATCGTTAAGGTATACCCATCTGGCTTTGCACGTGCAACATACTCGGTGCCAATGACCCCTCCTCCGCCCAGTCGATTTTCGACGGTCACGGGTGACCCAAGTATTTCTCTCATCTTTTCTGACAGAATTCGCGCGATGGTATCACTGCCGGTACCAGGACCAAAAGCGACAACTAAGTTGATCGGTCGGTTCGGAAACGTCGGGTCTGCGTGAGCAGAAAACATCATTAGGCATCCGGCAAAACTAACGCAGATATTTATCAGGTACTTTCGCAAAAAAGACATCTCAACTCCCTCGTTGTTGATTCACAAGCTAGAACCAAGCTCCACCCTTTGATTGTGACTGTGATAACCGGCACGTTCGGGTTTCGCACATTAGTGACTCTGTTGCTGGTTAGATCGAACGACTGTGCTTTATTAGTATCTAAAACTTGACAGTCAAACTAAACCTAACTATTGTCCGTACAATTAGATTAATGAGGTATGCAAAAAATGTCAACAGACGAAAAGTCAACGACGGGGGCGCTCTCAGACGTCAAAGTGCTAGACCTTTCAAACTTCCTCGCGGCACCGATGTGCGCAATGTTTATGGCAGACTTTGGTGCGCAGGTCATAAAAATTGAAAAGCCGGGCTCTGGTGACGAAATGCGGTTTTGGGGCGAAAACAAAGACGGAGTTGGGCTGTATTACAAGGTCATCAATCGAGGTAAAAAGTCCGTCACCCTTGATCTGCGAACCCCTTTCGGGGTTGAAGTCGTGAAAAAATTAGTACTGGATACGGATATCGTGATCGAGAATTACCGAACCGGGACACTTGAAAAGTGGGGCCTCGGGTACGAAACACTCAAAGCGATCAATCCGAGCCTCATCATGATTCGCGTAACCGGTTATGGGCAAACAGGACCCTACAGCGATCGTCCTGGCTTCGGAACGCTAGCCGAAGCCTATGCTGGTGCCGCCTTTATTTCTGGCTACCCGGACCAAGCTCCACTGCTTCCGGGATTTGGGTTGGCAGACTCCTCGACGGGTCTCATGGCTGCCTATCTTGGACTTGTTGCGATGGCCGAAAAGCGGCGCACAGGGAAAGGTCAGTATATTGATCTGGCCATTTATGAAACTCTGTTAACGCTGATCGGGCCAAACGTCATTAATTATGATCAGCTCGGCATTGTCCAACAACGCAGCGGCAGCAGACTCTCATTTACCGCTCCGCGCAACACGTATCGTACGCGTGACGAACGTTGGGTAACGATTGGTGGCAGCGCGCAGTCGGCGTTCACGAGTATTTGTAAAACGCTTGGAATTCCCGAAATTATTGAAGATCCGCGGTTTTTAGATAATCGCCTGAGAATAAAGAACGTTGAAGCACTCGACCAAGCAATTCAATCCGCAGTTCAGCAATTTGATCTAGACGATTTATTAGCGCAAGCGGCCAAAAATAGTTCTACGATGTCTCCGGTGAACGACGTCGAGCAAATTTTTGCTGATCCGCACATTCAAGCAAGGCAAAACATTACTCAGCTCTTTGATTCCGAACTCCAGTCGAATGTTCGCATGCAAGGTGTCGTAGGAAAGCTTTCTGAATCGCCCGGCCATATCCGTCATCCAGGCCCAAGACTCGGTGCGGATAATCACGCGGTGTTAGTCGAGCAATTAGGCTATACGCTTACTCAGCTCGCACACGAGGGTATTAACACCAATCACACACTCAATGATCCAGAAGGTACAGATGCAATTTCCTGAGAAAATAACCGTCATTGATGTCTCTGCACGGGATGGCCTACAGAGCTTTAAGCGCTGGGTATCCACTGAAGACAAAGTTAAGATGATTGATATTTTGACCGAGACCGGATTTCCAGTCATTGAAGTCGCTGGTTTTGCGCACCCTCGCGTGATCCCCAATCTTCGAGATGCTGAAGAGGTGTGCGAACGTATTAAGCGCAAATCAGGCACTGTCTATCGCGGGCTTGCACCTAACGCGCGAGGTGCCACACGTGCTGTCGCTGCGGGTGTTAACGAGGTAGTCGGGTTAGCCATTGCAAGCGATACTTACCTCAAAAAAAATCAGAATATGAGCGCCGAGCAAGCAAACGATCAAGCGATCGAAGCCTTTAGAATTGCTCAAACAGCAGGCTGTAGCTACGTCATTGCGATCGGCATGTCTTTTTGGTGTCCGTATGAAGGCCTGATTGCCAAGCAGCGCGTCATCGATATGGTGAAAAAGTTTCGAAATGCGGGTATTCAGAAAATGTACTTGGCTGGCTCAGTCGGAATGGAAGATCCGCGACATGTCAACGTTCTATTTTCAATGCTGCGCGATCAGTTTCCTGACATCGAATTCGGTTTTCATATTCATAACTTGTCAGGCATGGCGACAGCAAATATCCTTGCCGCACTTGATGGCGGCGCTGCATTTTTAGAAGGCGCTATCTGCGGCATTGGTGGCGGAATCGCCATGCCCGAATCGCTCGGCTCGGTAGGAAACTACCCAGCTGAAGACTTAGTGCGTATGCTTGAACTTCTTCAAATAAATACTGGCTTGAACGTCGAACGCGTGACTCAAGCCTCAAAAGAGATTGCTGCTTTACTTGATATCTCCCCAAGAAGTCATTCTGCCCTTGATTGCACCCGCGAAGCGGTCATGCAGTGGGGCAAAGACCATCCACGCGAGCATCCCGCCTAAAAACTCGTCGTCCTCGCTAACCAAATTGAGTCGGAGAATTTCATGCAATTGAACGATAGCAGCATTCAACCCTTAGACGGTTTAAAAGTTATTGATGTATCGAGCTTTCTAGCGGGTCCGTTCTGTTCCACACAGCTCGCCGAATTTGGTGCGGACGTGATTAAGTTAGAGCTCCCGAAGGTGGGTGATGCCTTGCGACGCTTCGGCAGCATCACACCAAATGGCGACTCATTACCTTGGCTTTCGGAATGTCGAAATAAAAAGTCTGCCACCTTGGATCTTCGCACGCCAGAGGGCGCCGAGCTACTTAAAGCGCTGATTAAAGACGCTGATGTTTTAGTTGAAAACTTTCAACCTGGAACACTCGAAAAGTGGGGGCTGGGATGGGACGTGTTGAAAGAAGTCAATCCAAAACTCATTATGGTCCGGATCTCGGGATACGGGCAGACGGGGCCATACAGTCCGAGACCTGGCTTCGGTCGGATTGGGAACGCGTTTGGCGGACTGTCTTATCTTGCGGGCTACCCGGACCGACCGCCCGTTACCCCTGGGTCAGCGACCATCCCCGACTATCTTGCAGGCTTATACGGTGCGCTGGGAGTATTGCTGTGCATTCAAGCTTTACAAAAAACGGGTCGTGGGCAAGTGGTAGATATTGGATTGTATGAACCCATCTTCCGTATCTTAGATGAAATCGCGCCGTCCTATCATATGAAAGGCTATGTTCGCGAACGCATGGGGCCTGGTACTGTGAACGTTGTTCCACACAGCCATTACCCCACTAAAGATGACAAGTGGATCGCGATCGCCTGCACCAGTGACAAAATTTTTGAAAGACTCGCCCTTGCCATGGGTGTCCCAGAATTTGGGGGGGACGGCAAATGGGGCACAATCACTCAACGCGAAGCAGAGCGCTCTGTGGTGGATGATTTTGTGGGCGCTTGGTCTTCGACACTGACTCGAGAACAGGTCCTATCCACGTGCGAATCTTTCCAAGTTCCTTGTGGCTCGGTGTATTCAATTGATGAAATATTTGTCGATCCTCAATATGCTGCACGAGAAAACATCAAGTATATGAAGGACGCCTTTGGACAAGAGCACGCCATTCCGAATTTAGTCCCACGACTGACTGACACACCAGGAAAAATTCGAAGTCTAGGGCCCGCGCTTGGTCAACACAACGACGAAGTATTTAGAGGGCGCTTAGGCCTGTCGGCTGAACGAATTGCAGAGCTTATCAACAAAGGCGTTATTTAAGGACATCGTTAGTATGTTTGTACGCAAATCGATTTACGTACGGCGTTCTATGTTGATGACGCCAGGCAATCGCCCAGATCGGGTCATGAAGGCGGCAAGCCTGCCTTGTGATTCGCTGGTCATTGATCTCGAGGATAGTATTCCGCCCGCTGAAAAATCTGCGGCACGCCAGATTACCTGCGAAACAATTCAAACCTTGCGACGTAATCATCAAGAGATTTGTGTTCGTATTAATGGTCTGGATACCCCATACGGCTTGGATGATCTGTCGGCACTGCCGCTTTCGATGATCGATTCGCTCATGATCCCGAAAGTTGAATCAAGTCATAGTTTGCTTCTCCTGGAAGAGCGACTTAATTCCTTGCACGCGGATCGAGATCAGCAACACCCTCTTCAACTGATCGTCATGCTTGAGACGCCTAGAGGCATATTGAATGCCTTGTCTATTTCAGACACGTTGCCTCGCACTAAAGCGCTATTTTTTGGCTCAGGGGACTATTGCTCAGCAACCGGTGCAAAAATTTCTGCAAACACCTTACATTTTCCAAGATCAGTCGTAACTGCGGCAGCCGCCGCGTGCAACATACAAGCAATCGATGCCGCTTTTTTTGAACGCATCAAAGACGCAGAGGCAACTCGAGCAGACGCAATCATTGCACGTGAATTTGGCTTCTGCGGCAAGGTGGTATTTCATCCTAACCAAATCGATGTCGTGAATCAAATATTTTCTCCCAGTGCAGAAGAAATCGAAGCAGCAGAAAAATTAATCTTTGGGTATCAAGAGAGCATAAAAAAAGGATTTGGTACTGCGGTCGTCGATGGCACGTTCGTTGCAGTCGATCTAATCGGACCTGCACAGCGCACACTAGACTTAGCCCGTCACTTAAAAATTACGAAGTGATTTGATTACTTGTGGGCGCTTACCCTTTGGGCATCGCTGGACGTAGGGTATGCCAATCCGTAACATCCTGAAACGCGCAACCTACCTGCAAAAGTAACGGCTCATTCCAGGCGGCCGCCTCGAGCATGAGGCCTATTGGAAGCCCTTCGGTTGATAAACCACAAGGCACCGACAGGCCGGGTATCTTGGCAAATGCGCCCACATAGGTATTGGCAGTTACCGCGCGTGTTGCCTCAAATAAATTTCGATCTTCGATAATCGGGGGGGCAACAGTCTTTGTGGTGGGTGATAGCAAGACATCAATTTTTTTAAATACAGTCTGCATCTGGCGCACCCAGGCCTCTCGATGGCGCATCGCACGCGCGTAATCTGTCCCCGTATAACTCAATCCCATTCTCATACGCTCTAAGGTCTGAGGGCCCCAGTTCTCACCTCCGATCGCAAGGCGCTCCGCATGCGTGACACACGCGTCCAAATAAATCATATGCGTTGAACTTGCATGCGCTAACTCGGCGCCGGGTAGTGCGACATCGACGATTTCAGCGCCGAGTTTCTTAAGCGTATCTAATGCTTGCTCCATCGCCTTTGCCACGCAGGGGTCGAGGCCCTCGAAATAGTGGTTGGTTGGGACACCAATCTTGATGCCTTTGATACCCTGTCGCAAACTCGGTAAAAATTGCTCGAGCGCCACTGATTCGCTGATGGGATCTTCGGGATCAAAACCTGCGAGTACCGCGAATAACTGTGCCGCCTCATGCGCTGTGCGCGCCATTGGTCCTACCGTGTCGTGGGTCTCGCTCACTGGCATACACCCTGTGTTGGGCACCCGCCCAAGCGTAGTGCGCAGCCCGGTAATACCATTGAGCGCCGCAGGAATTCGAACTGACCCTCCAGTATCGGTTCCAAGCGCCATTTGCGACATGCCCGTTGCGACGATCACCCCGGATCCACCACTTGAGCCGCCGGGTATGCGTGTAATGTCCCATGGATTTCTGCACTGACCGGACACTGGATTGTTTGAACGCACACCAAAGGCAAATTCATGCAAACTCGCCTTACCGACAATGACTGCCCCCGCTTGGCGCAATCGCCTGACCACAGTTGCATCCTTTGTCGGAACGTGATTTTTAAAAAAACCAGATCCATACGTGGTGCGTAAGCCCGCAGTATCCAAGTTGTCTTTAACGGCAATCGGGATACCGTGAAGTAAGCCAAGCGACCGTCCTTGCGCTGCAGCATTATCAGCCGCGTGCGCGGCACGGCGCGCACCCTCTGTATCGACAATCATCATCGCGTTGACTAAAGGATTCCATGCCTCAATTGCATCGAAGCACTGTTCCAACCTTTGCAGAGACGATAGATGTTGATTGTTCATTTTTTTTTCAAAACACTTGTTTGATGAAATATTTGTCCGTACAATTAATATAACAGTATTTAGCCCTCGTTTAATTGGGCGCGAAATCTTGAACGTTGTACAAAACGGCCACTGGGATACAAGCTATTACTGATCTGAACGACCGCGCCAGCTTTGTCGTAGTAGGTGCGTCGAATCTTTAATGCCGCCTGTCCCTCGGTTGCTTTAAGAACTACAGCTTGCGATTTACTTAAGTTAGCGGCGGTAATATCCTGGGCAATTTCAATAATTTTTACCCGATGCCGAGCTTCAACCATCAAGTAGATGGGTTTAAAAAACACAGTCGCACCTTTTAGTACATCAGCATATTCAGGACTAAGGTACAGCTGTAAATAACTAAGTGGCTTGGCATGCTCCGGAAATTTTCTAATGATGGTTGCTGTCATCCAATGCTGCCCGACCGTACAATTCAAGTCTTTAGCTAGTATTTCATTCGTTCTGATTTTTTTAGTTTCTATGATGTGCATTTCTGTAGCATCAACGAATTGGAGTAAGTCGACAATCGTGTTTATCCCATTTAAAAACATTAGGTCTGTAGGCTTACGCTTAACCACTGTCCCGATACGCGCGCGCGACGTGATCAATCCATCCTCTTTGATCTCGCGAAGTGCTTCGCGAACCGTATGACGACTTACCTTATACATTTTTGATAGCGCTTCTTCGGTCGGCAAGATGTCTCCGACTTTGTAAAGGTCTTTTTCGATATCCGATGTTAGTTGTACCGCTAAACGTTTATAAATTGGCTGGCGTGGCTGTCTAGAAGTGCTTACTTTAGAAGTATTTATTTTCATATTGAGTGATGTTGACCTTTTAGCTTTTGAACCAAGCCTGTCGTTATTTAACTGGAGATAGTGATGAAAATTATACGCAGATCAGTGCTACAGACTTTATTTTGTGCAGCTCTATCTTTACAGGGCCTCGCCGCGACACCTTTGTACGCCGCAGAAATGGTTGTAACGAGTGAAATTCCGTTGATCGTGAACCCTAGCCCTTACATTGTTGAGTTTGTCGAGACGGTCACCAAGCGCACCAATGGCGCGATACAAGGCAAATATTTTCATGCGGCTTCACTGTATAACGATCGGGACGCCATTGCGGCTCTAGGTACAGGCGCGGTGCAAATCGTTTTTCCCGTCATGTCGAGGTTAGAGCAAATGGATGCCCGGGTTGGCGTTGCTAGCTTACCGTTCTCTTTGAGCTCAGCAAAGATGCTTAACAAGTGCTTCGCAGATGGCTATACCCAGCTACTCTCCTCGTTCATCGAGCCCAAGGGCGCCAAGATCTTAGGCATCTTACGCACCGCCGACTTAATGTTTTTGATGAGAAATCGCGATATTCAAAAACTAGAGGATCTAAAAGGCCAAAAGATTCGTGTCATCTCTGGCGGCATCGTACTGGACACGATCAAGTCTGTGGGCGCCAGCCCCGTCGCTTTGCCCGCTCCTGAGCTATCGCCCGCAATTTCTCAAGGAGTCATCGACGGCATGGTTACCTCTCCTGCCGGTTGGGCGGATGTAGTGGGTATTAGCGCTAAATTTGCAACGCTTGTCCCGGGTATGTCACTTGCCACATCAGCTGTGGTAGTGGACAAAAAGTGGTTTGACGGCCTACCTGCCGCACAACGACAAACGATTCAAGACGTCATTGATGAAATCATCAAACGTCAGTGGACTGAAACAGTCGCAAAGGATGAGACCTTAATCAAACGCATGACTGATCTTGGCGGATCTTATCGCATCATGGCTCCTGCAGAAGTGGATCGCCTGAAAGAACGATTTGCGGCAGCCGGCGCCAACTTTAGAAAACAACATGCTGAAACAATCAATAAAGCTGAGGCTTTAGAAAAAACCTGCAAGGTGAGCTAACGCGTCAATTCGTCATTGCAAGGTGAGTAGCCCCAAGACTTTTAAAAGGCAGACACGATGAAAAAAACCGAAGAACCATTTGGCCGAGCTGGTCCTGTCTTAGACTTTCTTCTTACGGTTGCAACGATATTGTCTTTGATTGCGACTGCGATCATGATTATTGAAGGTCTTAGTCGCTACATTTTGAATACCAGCTATTTTTGGGCCGAAGAAATGGTCCGTTTTATGATGGTTTGGTCATTCAGCCTGACGATTGGCATTGCGGGATTTAAGAAGCTACATATACGCACCGAACTGCTCGTGCAGAAATTTCCACGAGCAGTTCAACGCCTATGCTGGATTCTGTCGTGCGCCACGGGTATTACTTTTGCTCTTGTTTTGATTTACTCCTCGATCCCTCAGATCGTTCGCTACTTTGATATGGGTATCGTTTCAGAGTCAAATATTGAGCTCCCAATGTGGCTACTCTATCTATCCATGCCGATTGCGGGCTTAGGTTTACTTTGGTATTACCTAAGTGCCCTCCGGTATGCGTGGAAAGTCGGCGACCCTTTTATGCCAGAGACGGAGGGCGTCTCAAACTCCCCCGACTCTGATCGCGCTCGTACCTCAACGAATCCACTCCTATGACAATCATTCTCGCTGCAATTGGCTTATTGGTCCTCATGGCGCTCGGTGCGCACGTTGCAACAACGATGGGGTTGATTTCCAGCGCGATCGCACTATCGATCGATAACGTACCAATTGCTGTCATCGCTCAAACCGCCTTTAAGTCGATTAATAGCTACCCGTTAATGGCTGTGCCCATGTTTATATTGATGGGTAACATCATGATGAGAGGCAATATTGTCTTTGTCTTGGTGGATTTAATTGGTAGCCTGGTTCGTTTTTTTAGAGGGGGCTTAGCGCTAACCGTCATGTTGGCCTGTGTGTTTTTCGCAGCGATCTCAGGATCGAGCGTAGCATCGGCCTCAGCCATTGGCGCCTCTACAGTTGAGGAACTAAAGAAAGAGCGCTATCCCGCCAATTTTTCTGCCGCTCTAGTCGCGGTTGGTGGCACGCTCGGCTTAATGATCCCTCCGTCTTTAGGATTCATTTTAATTGGCTCGATCGTTGGCATACCTGTAGACAAACTATTTATCGCCGGAATTGTTCCAGGATTATTTGAGGCGGCGTTACTTTTAATCACCACTTATTTTATTTGTCGAAAAAAGGGCTACGGGTCGCAACATGCTGCGATCGATGTGAAAGGATTTTTCAATAAACTTCCTCGCTCTTCTGGTGCGTTGTCAATGCCCGTGCTGATTATGGGCAGCATTTACCTCGGGCTATTCACCCCGACAGAGGTATCCGCCGTCGCGGCTGGGTTCTCTATTATCTTGTGCGTCTACATCTATCGCAGCTTGGGTTGGCAAGATATCTGGGGCATCTCTAAAGAGTCCGTCATGCAGTCAAGTATGATTTTTGCAGTGGTGTTAGGTGGCAGCCTAATTGGTTTTGTGCTCGCGCGGATGGGCGCCTCTACCGCACTCGTGCAGCTCATGGTCGATATGAATATGAAGCCATGGCAATTTTTATTACTGGCTAATCTCGTGCTATTGATATTGGGCATGTTTTTGGATGGCGTGGCGATGATTGTGCTGACTGCACCCTTGCTATTCCCGATTGCCACACAACTAGGCATCAACCCCATTCATTTTGCAGTCATCATGGTGGCCAATGTCGAGATCGCAACTCTGACCCCTCCGATTGGACTCAATTTATTTGTAATGAGTTCAATTGCAAAAATTCCAGTTGAATCTGTCGTTAAAGGGGTCGTTCCTTTTTTTGCTACAAGATTGATTGCCCTTGGAGTTTTAACTTATGTGCCTTGGCTTTCATTGGTCTTATTGTAAATATTAAATTGATCAAGTTCTGTAACTTTTGAACGAGGAACCATAATGATAGATGCAGGCCGTGCGAACAACCACCGAGAGGTGTGTGATACACGAATGGGCTTTGACGAAAAACCTGCCTTCATTGTGATCGACTTTGTAAATTGATACGACGGTGTTGACAATCGGCCATGGGCATTGCAACTCCCGAAGCAGCGCGACAAATACTTGGCGTTGACTAACTCAACGCCGCTACATATATAGGTGAACGCCATGCAAACACAAGCACTCAGTGCAACCGCTGCAACCAAGATAGCGCTAGAAAATATCGCTAAGTACAACCCGACGATAAACGCGATGATCACCGTTCTCGCTGATCAAGCGCTCGCGCGCGCAACACAACTCGACGCCTTGCCTGCCCAATCCCGAGGAGCGCTACATGGCATGGTGATTAATCTAAAAGATAATATCGACTTAGCAGGATGCGTGACGACCGCCGCCTCGGTCATCCTAAAAGATAATGTTGCTCAGCACAACGCCTTCATCACTGACCGCCTCCTTGATGCGGGTGCTGTCATCATTGGCAAATCCAACTTACACGAATGGGTCTTTGGGCCTACAAGTCAAAGCAAACACTTTGGGCCAGTCAAAAACCCGTGGGATCCTTCACGCATCCCAGGCGGCTCGAGTGGCGGCTCTGGAGCCTCTGTCGCAAGCGACATGTGCACTGTCTCAATTGGTAGCGACACGGCAGGATCGATCAGAATTCCCTCCGCGTTTAACGGCTTAGCTGGTTTGCGGCCTTCGGTGGGAAGAATATCCTGCTCGGGTAGTTTCGGCGTCAGTCCCCCGTTCGACGTTCTTGGCCCTCTAGGTAAATCCGTATCAGATGTCGCTCGCGTTTTTCAGGTGATTGCGGGCTATGACCCCGCAGATCCCATGTCAATCGACCGGCCCGTAGTTGATGCGTTGAGTACATTAAATGACAGCGTACGCGGCAAACGCATTGGCTTCATGCGCCGTTGGTACTTTGATCATATTTCTACAGAACTACAAACGGCGATTGAAAGTGCGTTAGAGGCTTTCAAAAGCTTGGGTGTCGAGATCGTTGAATTAGACTTGGGCGATGTTGATCGCGCACAAGAGATGTTAGGTTTTCGATTAATTTTGGCTGACGCTTACG
>Ga0114967_10002063_pt1 | contig 16879 bp, 14 predicted proteins | sample M_130628_MF_Meta_FD_92639 | JGI IMG/M metagenome (GOLD analysis project Ga0114967, IMG submission 92639) | Freshwater microbial communities from Lake Montjoie, Canada to study carbon cycling - M_130628_MF_MetaG | ecosystem: Environmental > Aquatic > Freshwater > Lake | place: Lake Montjoie... | reverse complement strand
TACATCTCCTACAGATTCTATTTTATGTACAATCATTGGCTACAAACCTGTTGTGATGCATGTAAAAAAAGGGCAAACACAAATTATAAATATTGTTTTATCAACTAACCAAATAGAATTTCAGGAAGTAATAATACGACCGGGAGAAAACCCTGCTTTACAAATAATACGAAATATTATTGAGCACAAACCAGAAAATGATCCATCTAAATTACGCACGTATCAATTTGAAGTTTACAATAAACTTGAGTTCGATATTACCAATATTAATGATAAATTAAAAAATAAAAAAATACTTAAACCATTTAATTTTATTTGGAGTAATATTGATAGCAGCGAAACAAACAGTAAACCCTTTCTTCCTTTTTTTATATCCGAATCTTTATCTGATGTTTACTTCAAAAGCAATCCGAAAGACAAGCGAGAAATTATCAAAGCAAGTAAAATATCCGGTTTAGAAAATGCTACCGTAACACAGTTTTTAGGCGATATGTATCAAAAGGTAGATATCTATGAAAACTTTATTGATTTGTTTGGAAAAAGTTTTATTAGTCCTACTTCAAATATTGGAACCCTTTACTACAAATATTATTTGCTTGATAGTACATTCATTGATAGTAAATGGTGCTATAAAATAAAATTCAGACCAAGGCGTCCCGAAGAATTAACTTTTCTTGGAGAGTTGTGGGTGAATGATACTACTTGGGCAATAAAAAAAATCGACATGCGAATTTCTGCAAAAGCAAATATCAATTGGGTGGAAGATATGGCGATCGTTCAAGAATATTCTTACTTTAATAATCAGCAATGGATGTTATCGAAAGATAAATTAGTGGTAGACTTTGCTGCTAAAGATGAAGGAACGGGATTTATTGGAAGAAAAACAACATCGTATCGCGATTTTCATATCAATGAACAGCAAATTGATTCCATATTTAAAAATAGAGATAATATAATAGTAAAAAAAGATGCAGGTGAAAAATCGACATCGTTCTGGGATAGTAGCAGGCACGATAGTTTGTCAAATCGTGAATTGCAGATTTATCATATGGTTGATACAATTAAAACACTTCCTGTTTTTCAAACTTATGTTGATTTAATAACTTTATTTTTTACTGGTTACAAAGACATCGGGAAAATTGAACTGGGTCCATACTACACATTTTATAGTTTTAATAAAATTGAAGGAAACCGATTTAGAGTAGGAGCAAGAACAAGTGATGATTTTAGCACGAAACTTCAGCTTGAAGGCTATGTAGCATACGGTTTAAAAGACGAGCGATATAAATATGGTGGTGGCATCAAATTTAAAATCAATGATAAGCCACGACAATTTATTGGTGTGAATTATAAAAATGATGTTCAACAATTAGGACAAAGTGATAATGCGTTTCAAGAGGACAATCTATTGTCATCGCTTTTTCGTAGAAACCCTGCGAGCAGATTAAATAATATCGAGATTCATAAAGCTTGGTATGACATTGAATGGGGCCCTGGATTATCAAATAGAATTACTTATCAGCACTCAGTATTTAAGCCTCTTGGCGATTTAAACATCAATTACTATTACCAAGATGACACTGCGGATATACAAAACAGTTATAAGACAACTGAATTGAATTTGTATTTCCGTTTTGCATATAGAGAAAAATTTGTTTCAGGTAAAATAGATCGCGTAAGCTTAGGTTCTGACTACCCGATATTACAGGTGAATTATACGCAAGGGATAAAAGGATTAGAGAACGGCTATTTCAATTACCAGAAAATTAATGCAAAGGTTGATGACTTGTTACGACTTGCACCATTTGGATACGCCTATTGGGCGTTAACAGCAGGAAGAGTTTGGGGTAAAGTTCCGTATCCCTTACTAGAAATGCATCCAGGAAACGAAACATACTTTTACGATTACGCAGCGTTTAACCTGATGAACTACTTTGAATTTGTAAGCGATTATTATTTTACAGGAACAGCGGTGCAACATTTCGATGGATTCTTCTTTAATAAAATACCTTTAATGCGTAAGCTACAATGGCGAGAAATTGCTCAGGTAAAAGCAGTTTGGGGTGGTATCAACCAAAGAAATCTGGATATTTTAGAAAACAAAAAAGCATTTACCACACTACGCGCTAAGCCATATGTTGAAGTTGGTGCTGGTGTAGAGAATATCTTTAAAATATTACGATTTGATTTTATTTGGCGCCTTGCTTATTTAGAAAATGAAAACATTTCTAATTATGGAATTCGGGCTAGTTTACAATTAACTTTCTAATTTTACATTCATGCAAACACTTCGCACCGATAATTTAATAAAACGCTACAAGGGCAGGATCGTTGTGGATAATATTTCTATTCACGTTAGACAAGGAGAAATTGTAGGGCTACTAGGACCAAATGGGGCCGGCAAAACAACTACCTTTTACATGACAGTTGGATTAATTAAACCAAATGAGGGTAAAATATTTTTAGAAAATATTGATATAACGCATGAGCCTATGTATAAAAGAGCTCAAATGGGTATTGGTTATCTTGCGCAGGAAGCATCTATTTTTCGAAAGTTAAGTGTTGAAGATAATATCAAAGCTGTTTTAGAAATGACTCAGAAAAGTCAGGAAGAACAAAAAGAAAAGTTAGAAATATTAATTAATGAATTTGGCTTACAAAAAATAAGAAAAAGTCGTGGCGAAGTTTTATCAGGAGGAGAAAGAAGAAGAACGGAGATTGCAAGAGCATTAGCTGTAGACCCTAAATTTATTTTATTAGACGAACCCTTTGCAGGAGTAGATCCAATTGCTGTTGAAGATATTCAAGGAATAGTATACAAGTTAAAAGAAAAAAATATCGGTATTTTAATTACCGATCATAATGTACATGAGACATTAACCATAACAGATCGATCGTATCTTTTGTTTGAAGGAAAGATTTTGAAAGAAGGTACTGCGCATGAGTTAGCAGAAGACGAAACAGTAAGAAGAGTTTACTTAGGACAAAATTTCGAATTACGATAAGTAATTATTTTTTCTTCCCAATTATTTTATAATCACCTTCCCCTTTTAAAATATTATTGTAAAGTGATATGTTGGAAATGGTATTTAGCGCTTGCAATAATACAGGGTCATTTTTCATCATAAATCGGGTTTTACCACTTTGAAAATAATAACGACCCACAATTTCTTTTTCTAGTAGCGACTTAATTTCTTCTTTCGCAGAAATCAAATCTGCTTTTCTATCATGCTTAATTTTACCTCCTAAAAAGTCAATTTCTTTATTTGCACTTGCATAGTATTTATCGCGCTTACTAGTTTCTAATAAATCATTAAATGCTAATTCAGTTTGCGTTATATAATCGAAATTTTTTGAAAGTACAAAATTCACAAAGTCGCTATAATCTACATCCGACAATTTGAAATCGCCTAGCGAGTCGATCGAATTATGTTTAGTGCGATAGAAAGACGCATAATCGAAAATGACCATTTTGTTATACAAACTTCTGGCAATATTGCTAGTGTCATTTAACTTGACATAAACATCAGGATATACAGCGCTACCATCGAAAACTGTTCTTCCATTTTTAGTTTTAAATGATTTGATTGATGAATCAGCTACTTCTTCAAATGCAGATGTTTCTGACGATGTATGCGTATAAATTTTTGTTTGCACACAACGACCACTTGCAGTATAATACTTTGCAACAGTTAATTTCATCTGGCAGTTAAAAGTAAGCGAGCGTGTTTGCTGAACTAACCCTTTGCCATAACTACGCTGCCCAACCACTACTCCTCTATCTACATCTTGAAAATTTCCTGCCGTAATCTCACTGGCTGAGGCAGAATTTTTATCAACTAATACTGCAATACGCAATTCAGGTGCAATAGGATCGGCTTCTGCTTTATATACATTGTTGGAACCAGCTATTCTTCCTTTTTGCGTTACGAGTAACTGCCCTTTTTCAATAAACAAATTCAAAATTCGAACTGACTCTTCCAACAATCCTCCACCATTCCCGCGCAAATCGAAAACAAGCTGCGTCATATTAGGATTCTTTTGCAACTCAACTAGTGCTTCACGTGTTTCTTTATAACAATCCTGTAAAAACTTATCGAGTTTAATATAGCCAGTAGAGTCGTTAATCATACCATAGTAAGAAATATTTTTTACTTTTATTTCTTCGCGTGTAATTGTTTTCTCAATTGGCTGCGACTCACCGGTTCGTCCAAGTAATAACGTAATAGAAGTACCGCTCTGTCCTTTCATCAGACCATCTATTTCATCACCAGAAAGTCCTTTTAACGATTTACCATTAGCGGAAAGAATAACATCACCTGCTCGCACATCCGCCTTTTGGGCTGCATAACTTTCATAAACATCATACACAAAAACACTATCCCCTATACGTAAAGAAGAAATTCCTATTCCACCATAATCGGCACTGACATGCTCAATTTTGTAATCTTCTATTTCTGACTCAGTATAAAAATTTGTGTAAGGATCTAATGTGCGTAACATAGCATCAACACCCGTTTTAAAAAGCTTACCTGGATTGATATCATCGACATAATAGGTATTTACTTCACGGTAAACACTTGCAAAAATTTCGAGCTGTTTACTTACCTGAAAGTAATCGGCGGTAAAGCTCCAGAGGATAAACGAAAAAGGTAAAATGATCAGGGTATAAACTATTTTTTTTCTCACTTAATAAACGTCTTTTATTGTAAAATCAAAGGTAATTTTCTTTAGATAACGTTATAAGTTAAACAAAATTATTAATCAACATTTTTAAAAAACAAAAGCCACCTTAAAAATAAAAGTGGCTTTTTAACTAAAACTAACCAATTAATCTAATCCAATACAAAACTATGCTTGGTGCCGTAATCTTTTAATCGCTCCATTAATCGTTGGCGTGCGACGTGAATTCTGATTTTTACTGTCCCTAATGGCACATCTAAGTGCTCTGCTATTTCTTCGTATTTATAACCTTCGAAGCTCATCAAAAAAGGTGTTTTTAAATTCTCTGTTAGTTCGCCTATTGCTGAATTCAACTCATTCATCACAAGGTTTCTTTCTCCTTCGTTCTTTGCAGTAAAGCTTGCCTGATTAATGTAAAACTGACCCTCTGTATCATCGGTAAAGATATTTCCCTTTACCATTCTTCTATAATTGTTAATGAAGATATTTTTCATAATGGTATAAAGCCAGCCTTTAAGGTTAGTACCTTCTGCAAACTTGTCTTTATTTTTGAAAGCTTTTAACATGGTTTCCTGAACTAGGTCATTGGCATCTTCATGATCTTGTGTAAGCTTAAGAGCGTATCCTCTTAAAGGGCTGTAATGAAGATTAACTTTGTGTGAAAACTCGAATTGTGTCATTGTTTAAGTTATTAAGTTAAAAGTTCCACAAATATAAGTCGGCCTCTGATTAAAAGCAAACATTTTGTTTAATTTTTTAGATAATCTTTTAAACAATATTAAATTGTTGATTTGCAAGCAAATTGTCATTTAATGGCTTTTCCATAAGCATTTATTCTAATAAGAGCCAGCATCAAAAGCAAAATGTGTTAGGTATTTGTTTAGTGATTTTTGTGAAAAACTAAACAATTAATGTGTCCACTTGTTATAATTTAAATTTCTTTTATGAGTTCCCCTTTAAATGTATCCCCTCTAAATCACGATGATTTACTATTTGACGACATCGTTCATCATTTCAATGGTATTGCAAAAACACCTTTACATAGTAATGCTTTTCAACTTAGTCCGGACCAAAAAATAGCAAAGATTGCTGCACACTTTAGCGAGATACTTCATACGCTAGGCATGGACCTTACAGATGAAAGTATCAAAGACACGCCACTTCGCGTAGCCAAAATGTATGTAAATGAGACTTTCAAAGGATTGATTCCAGAAAACGAGCCCTTAATTACCCAGTTTGCTAACGACTATGGTTATTCGCAAATGTTGGTGGAAAAGAGCATTACCGTTTTTTCTACGTGTGAGCATCACCTCGTGCCAATCCATGGTAAAGCGCATGTTGCTTATTTTTCAACGGGTAAAGTGGTAGGACTTTCAAAATTAAATCGGCTAGTTGATTATTATTCACGTCGCCCGCAAGTGCAAGAGCGATTAACTATACAAGTAGCTGATGCAATTAAAAAAGCACTTAATACAAATGATGTTGCTGTTGTGATTGATGCTCATCATATGTGTGTTGCATCACGAGGCATCAGAGATGTAAACAGTTCAACGGTAACTGCAGAATATTCTGGAAAATTTTTAAATCCTGAAATAAGAAAAGAATTTTTAGAATTTATTCGTGGTTAATTGTTTAACACATTGAGTAAAGCAGATAGGTCTTGCATGGATGTTAAGACCTTAACATTACTAGGCAATTGAATATTAGCCTGCATCATTTGAAATCCACTTAAAAGAATTTTTGTATTTGGAAAATCGTTGGATAATTTCTTTGTTATAAAAAGTGGCGTTTGCGTTGGATGCGGTGCTGTCAAAACAGTCAAAATATAATCCGCTTTATACAATTGCATTACTGGACCTAAATCGTCGGTAGGCAAATTAGGACCTAGATAATTAGTATGATGTCCTTTAGCACGAATCAAATAATTTGCGAACAATAATCCAATTTCATGTGGTTCGAACCCTGGTAAAAACAATAAGAATTTTTTTCCTCCTGACTTTAAGTGCTTTGGTTGCGCATCGGCGGCAACAAATAATTTCTGACGAATTAAGTTCGTAATAAAATGTTCGTAAGCGGGATTTAGACTTCCTGTTTGCCACAACATACCAACACGCCCAAAGAAAGGGAACACTAAATCTAAAAAAGTATTTTCAAATCCATTTTTAAGAGTGTAAGTACTAAGAATCTGTTCTATGTAAACTTCATCAAAGTTGAACATTGCTGTCGTCAGCGATTCAATTTGCACAACATTATCACTAGAATTTTTAGAGATTTCTAAAACCATTGAAGACCTTTCTTCGCCGGTCATATTAGTTATTTTTGAAATTTTGTATCCATGGCGATTAAGGGCAGAAACACTTAATAGAAGCTTCACATCTTCATCATCATAAAAACGAATATTCGTTACTGTGCGCTTAGGGTGTGGAATACCATAGCGTTGTTCCCAAATACGGAGTGTATGCGATTTTATCCCCGTTAATGCCTCTACATCTTTTATCGAAAACTGATTCATGACTTTAAATTTTATAACAGCGTTACTAAAGTTATATTTTATTAACAACCTGTGTTGAATAAAGTTTTCTCAATATAACTTTTATTAACTCGCGTTTTACAACTAGAGCTGTCAAAGCAGGAATATCTGAACAAGGCCCTCGTTCTGGGTAATGATGTTCAGGAATATCTATCTGGTAAAGTAGCGATGCGAGCTTTGAATTCTCTTCTTTACACCACTGTCTTAAATAGGGCTCTATATACATTTGCAAATGTATTATCCCAGTGAGCTGCTCAACATCAAATTCAACTTGAAATCCCAAGCGTTCACAATCTCTGATAAATTGCAGCGCAGTCTGCCTAATGAATTCGAGATCATTTCTATATTTATCGAGTTGTTGCTCATCCATAATTATGAATTACAAAAATAATTTTAATCTACTTAAAGCAGTTAGCTTTTCTATGTTATTATTGATAACCTTTATCAGTACGTCTACAAATGCACAAGAATATTATCGACCGCATCCATTTTTATCGCCAATGTGGCAAATTGAAGGTGAATATCTACCAGCATCGCAAATAAAAGATTCTACAGTATCTAATGGCTATACCGGCGCTAACTTCGCTTTACGAGTTCCTGTTTGGAAAAAGAAAGACTGGCTTGATGCGAGCGGAGGCAAACCTTTCATTGCGATATTGGCACATTTCGGATTAAGCGGCCGTCAAACACAAATTGATTTTTTTGAGCCTAATCAAAATTTTACGGTTTCAAAATTTGGTGTTTCTAGTGTAATGGCAAAAGGACTAAGGAATCTTTATTTGATGCAAGGTTTTGTGAGTATGCCTACTTCTGATTTTGCTATACAGCTTAACCATATTCGATTTCATGCAACAGGACTTTGGCGGCACCTTTATCACAACAACAGATGGTGGCATACATTGGGCATAACCTATTCGCCCATCTTTGGTAAAGATTACATCTTACCAATTGCAGGTGCTGGGGTTCAACTATCGAATGAGAATCAATTGCAATTTACATTTCCCTTTAATGTAACGTATACGCATGTGTTTACAAAAAAATTAAGCGTTAGTTTAAAGGCAAATAATTTTGGAGGCTACAACTTCTATAAATCTGACAGCCTAAATAATAGTGATTGGAGCATTTATCGGTTTAATTATAAGAGAGGAAGTATAATGCTACGTTACTACACTGATAGGTTCGTCGTTTTTGCGATGGAAGGAGGTGTTACATCAACCGCTAACCTTCAAGTTAATGAAGTGAAATATTATCAGGTTCCATCCCTCTACGTTAAAGTAGGTTTTCAAATTCGCTTTGGCGCTCGTCCTCCAGCAGCCCCAATATTGAACTTTGATCCAGGTGAATCTGGATTTGATCCGAACTATATTGTTGAGTAAACTATTTTAAAAAGTGATTGTTTTAAATTAAATTCTGATGATTTAATTCTGTCTGAAAATAATGGAGAACTTTAGAAATTAAATCAATAAAAATAAAAAACATAAAACAGGGGGCCACCTGGCCCCAACCCGTTATAAAATTAAAAGTTATAAAAATACAAGCCAACAAAATTTAAATCTTAAACGTTTGTTGTCGGATATTGAAATCTATTCACTAGCAATGAACCTTTTAATTTCTTAACAAATCAAAAATCATTCATGAAAAATATACTTATAGCAGGAGGCAGTGGTTTAGTTGGAAAGCAACTTTCAAATCTTCTTTTAAAAAATGGTTATGAGGTTGCCTGGCTTTCTAGAAGAAATAAACAATCACAATCTTTTGCCACCTATAAGTGGAACCCTGAAACCGGAGTAATAGACCCTGAAGCCATCGCCTTTGCAGATGTAATTATTGTTTTATCAGGAGAAAACATTGCCGCTGAAAGATGGACAGATAAATTCAAGAAAAAAATAATTGATAGTCGAATACAAGTAGCCTCGACAATTTCAAACGCCTTAAAAAATCATCCAAATCATGTTTCCCATGTTATTGCCGCATCTGCAATTGGGTATTACGGTGACCGTAACGATGAAACATTAGATGAAAACTCAGCAAGAGGAGATGGCTTTTTAGCTGAAACGACACAGCAATGGGAGCGAGCATATTCCTCTTTTGATATACCTGTTGCTTCTATTCGAATTGGTGTTGTGTTATCAAAAAATGGCGGCGCATTATATGAAATGTCGTTACCAGTTAAATGGGGTATAGCCTCACCGCTAGGAAGCGGAAAACAATTTATCAGTTGGATTCATATTGACGATCTTGCAAGTATGTTCTTGTACATTATGCAGAATCAACTTTCAGGAGTTTATAATGCTGTTGCCACTAATCCTGTAACTAACGAGACATTCACATATGATTTAAAAAAATCCTTATGTAAAAATGCTATTTCCATTCATACCCCGGCTTGGGGTATGAAATTATTACTAGGAGAAAAAAGCGCGATCGTTCTTGATTCCACTCGAGTTACAAATAAAAAAATATTAAGTGCTGGATTTTCATTTCAGTTTAATCAGCTTCAAGATGCATTAAAAAACATTTATGGAAAATAAAAAATCAGTCGCTATTCATTGGTTTCGCCGTGATTTGCGCCTACACGATAACGCGGCCTTATATCATGCACTTAATAGCAAGCAGCCTATTCTACCTATTTTCATTTTCGATTCTAGCATATTAGATAAATTAGAAAATAAAAAAGATGCAAGAGTACAGTTTATCTATGAATCGCTCGTTGCAATTCAAAAGCAAATAGCCAAAGTCAATTCATCAGTTCTTATTAAAATTGGAAATCCTGTTGAATGCTGGAAAAGTATTTTGAATGAATATAATGTAAAAGCAGTTTACACCAATAATGATTACGAGCCTTATGCGCTACAACGTGATCAGGAAATCGAAAAACTGCTTAATAGTTTTAATATTCCATTTTTAACTTTCAAAGACCAAGTCATTTTTGAAAAAACAGAGGTAGTTAAAGACGATGGTAAACCTTATACTGTTTATACACCATTTAGCAGAAAATGGAAAAGGCGATTAAATGCGGAGGGTATTCCGAATTATAATTCCCTATCATTAATAAACAATTTGCATTCGTCTTCTATCACTTTTCCAACGCTAGAAGAAATAGGATTTGAAAAAAGCGATTTGATATTTCCTTCTGATTATTGTGCTGATGAAATCATTCAAAAGTATGCAGATCAGCGCGACATACCAGGTATAAATGGAACAAGCCGTTTAGGCATTCACTTGCGCTTCGGAACAATTTCTATTCGGGAAATGGCACGTAAAGCGCAGCAACTTAGCGATAGCTGGCTCAACGAATTATGCTGGCGAGAATTTTATATGATGATTCTTTGGCATTTTCCACATGTTACCGAAGGGGCATTTAAACCATTGTATAATTCTATTAAATGGAGAAACAACGAGGAAGAATTTAATGCATGGTGCGAAGGAAGAACCGGATACCCCATTGTGGATGCTGGTATGCGTGAATTAAACACCACAGGGTATATGCATAACCGTGTTCGTATGGTTGTTGCAAGTTTTCTGACAAAACATTTGCTTATCGACTGGCGATGGGGAGAAGCTTATTTTGCATCGAAACTTCTCGATTTTGATTTATCTGCTAACAACGGAGGATGGCAATGGGCAGCAGGAAGTGGATGCGATGCGGCTCCCTATTTCAGAATATTTAATCCGTATGAGCAAACAAAAAAGTTTGACAGTGATTTAAAATACATTCTTAAATGGGTACCTGAGTTTCAGGACTTCAGCTATCCGCAACCGATAGTAGACCATAAGATAGCGAGGGAGAGATGCCTTGCTACTTATAAAATTGGATTAAATCGAGAATCATGAACGAATAACTTATCCATCTTTTAATTCGATAATTCTATCACTTTTACTGGCAAAGCTTCGGCGAGTGCAACAGCAAGAAATTTTTTATCACAGGCTAATGCGGATAGAACTCGATTTATTCGATAAACTTTAAAACTGCCTCCAATAGTTCATGTGGTTTATCAGCATGCACCCAATGACCTGCACCCTCAATATTCACAAATTGAGCATTAGGATACCAGCTTTTTATCTCTGAAAATCGAGCATCTTCAATATAGCCTGAATTGCCTCCTTTCACAAATAGCACTGGGATATTTACTAAAACAGAAGGCCAGGTAGCATTACCTACTTCTTCAATTTGCTCATTCAATGTATTCAGATTAAAACGCCATTCCATTTGCGCAGGCGTTTTCCAATGTAAATTTTTTAATAGAAATTGCTTGGTTCTATAATCATCAATAGCATCATTCATCACCTTCTCTGCCTCAGAGCGACGCTTTATCGTGGATAAATCAATGGACAGTAAGGTATCAATAATTTCACGATGATGAACTGGATATTGATACGGCGCAATATCAATTACAATTGCTTTGCTAACCAAATTGGGATAAGAGTTTATTAAAGTCAATGCCATTTTACCACCCATCGAATGACCAATTACTACAGGCTGCTGTAGCTTCAAGTCGACAATTAACTCTGCCGCATCAGCAGCCATTGATGTATAGTCATGTGCTTCATCATGTGGTGATAATCCATGATTTCGCAAATCTGCAGTTATCACTTGATAATCTTTTTCGGCTAGCATGCGAGCAAAAATTTGCCAATTATCACTCATTCCAAATAGGCCATGAAAAATTAAAACTGGCCTGCCTTCTCCATAAACTCTATAATTAAGTTTCATAATGCCCGCAAAGATGATAATTTTTGATGGATTGCTTTAAAATGTTACTTGAGTAAATTGATTAAACTATAAATTTGCTGCATGAATACAATTGTTCGATTTGCTACAGAAAATGACATCCCATATGTACATGCTTTAATTAAAGAATTAGCTGAATATGAAAAAGCGCCGCAAGAAGTTACTAATACAGTTAATGATATGCTGAAAGATGGCTTTGGCTCTAATCCTATTTACAAGTGTTTAGTTGCAGAAACAGATGAGGTTGTTTCGGGAATGGCTATTTACTTTGTAAAATATTCTACCTGGAAAGGCAAAGGTGTTTATTTGGATGATATTGTTGTAACAGAGACGATGAGAAGACTTGGAATTGGAAAACTTTTATTTGATGCAGTGATGAAGGATGTGCGTGAAATGGGTGCGAAGCAACTTCATTGGCAAGTATTAGATTGGAACGAACCCGCTCTAAAATTTTATAAAAAATACAATGCCGATTTAGATAGTGAATGGGTCAATTGCAAACTTAATGAACAACAACTCGCATGAGGATATTTAAATTCGGAGGAGCATCTGTAAAAGATGCAGAGGCAGTAAAAAATGCAGGGGGAATATTAAAGCTGCATTCACAAGATAAGCTCGTAGTTGTTATTTCCGCTATGGGAAAAGTCACGAATGCTCTAGAGAAAATTGTAGACGCACATGTTTATCAAACTGGCGAGGCACAATCGCAATTGGATGCTTTAAAAAATTATCATTTACAAATTACGAGTGAATTATTTTCTGATGCTAAACATGAAGTACATAATAAGCTTAATAATTATTTTGTAGAAATAGAATGGGTATTAGAAGAACCTCCTCGCGAATATGATTTTGTTTATGACCAGATTGTCTCTTTTGGAGAACTTTTATCTACGACAATTGTAAGTGAATGGTTAAATGAAAACGAAGTTGCTAACCAGTGGCTAGATGTTCGTGATTGTTTAATAACTGACAATACCTATCGTGAAGGAAAAATAGATTGGGATTTAAGTACAGGATTGTTTCAGTCAAGAATAAATGAACTATTTACTCATTCAAATATAATTATCACACAAGGATTCATTGGAAGCACAACAGAAAATTTTTCTACTACACTAGGGCGCGAAGGGTCTGACTATTCAGCAGCAATTATCGCGCATATTATGAATGCTGAATCAGTTACCATCTGGAAAGATGTACCCGGAGTTTTAAATGCAGACCCCAAACATTTTTCCGATGCGCAAAAATTAATTCAACTGAGTTATCAGGATGCAATTGAGTTAGCTTATTATGGGGCCTCTGTTATTCATCCAAATACAATAAAGCCATTGGAGAATAAAAACATTCCTTTGTTTGTTAAATCCTTTAATGAACCGCTTAGTAATGGAACAATAATTGGAAAAGATTTAGAAACAAAGCCATTAATTCCTTCTTTTATTGTTAAATCGAGTCAGGTACTAATTAGTATTTCAGTAAAGAATTTTTCATTCATAGCAGAAGAAAATTTAAGTGAAATATTTTCTGATTTTGCTGCTGCAGGAATAAAATTAAACCTAATGCAAAACTCTGCAATCAGTTTTTCTGTTTGTATTGATGATACTCCCAAAAAGGATTTGTTAATTGAAAAATTAAAAGTCAAATACAAAGTAAAATACAACTCTGATTTACAACTTTATACGATCCGCCACTATTATCCATCTACCATCGAAGCATTAACTGTTGGAAAAGAAATATTACTTGAACAAAAAAGTCGTACCACCGCACAATTAATAACTAAAGACTTGCCCAAATGAAAGACCCATTAATAGAAAAAAGATCCGCCAATAAAAGCAGTTTAATTATATGGTTGTTTGTAGGATGTTTCATGATATTTGCTATGGTAGTAGTAGGTGGAATCACACGACTAACTGGCTCAGGACTATCAATTACTGAATGGAAAGTTGTTACTGGTGTTGTTCCTCCACTTAACCAAGCTGAATGGGAAAGTGAGTTTTTTAAGTACCAGCAAATTCCTCAATATCAGTTAATCAACTCGAGTTTTACTTTAGACGATTTTAAGTTTATTTATTTCTGGGAATATATTCATCGCTTAATAGGAAGGACTATTGGATTAGTTTTTTTGTACGGGCTCTTTACTTATTACATGCGTGGTGTTATTTCAAAAGAACTTATGCCCCGAATATTATTTATGTTCGTACTTGGAGGTATTCAAGGTTTTTTAGGTTGGTATATGGTGAGCAGTGGGCTAACAGCGAATATTAGAGTAAGCCATATTAGGCTGGCGATTCATTTAACATTTGCCTTTATTACCTTCGGATATATTTTTTGGGTGGCACTAACACAATTGTTTCCGGTTAAGTACACTAACAGGTACGCCTATACGCGCTACAAAAAATATGGCTGGACTTTATTAGGACTTGTCATTTTACAAGTTATTTACGGCGCCTTTGTAGCAGGAACAAAAGCTGGAATGGTATATACAACTTGGCCAATGATGGAAGGAGAATGGGTTCCTGATTCTATTAGCTATATGCTACAGAAAGATGGTGTAGGTAGTTTGATTAACAATCTTGCAAGTGTACAATTCATTCATCGTTCGTTAGCTTATTTAATTACGGTGATAGTGATTATGCTGATCGCTAAGGTTTGGAAAGACAGTCAACTTGAAGCAGGACAAAAGAAGAGCATATATTTATTAGGAGGATTAATTGTTGTCCAAATAGTATTAGGTATTTACACATTACTGAACAGTGTTCCTGTCGCTTTGGGTGTCATCCATCAAGCAACAGCATTTTTTGTATTTGCTACTACTATCTATTTTATTTATCGACTAGCTTATGCATCAATGAAAGAGAAAATTGTATTTGATGACAAAGCTGATTAATAGTTATGAAGCCAGCAGATTTAAATACGAACGGTTACCAATTATTTGCGAATTTGCGTCACAGTGAAATTGGACTGTTTATTAAGCCCTTCTTATTTAGAAAAAATCGAGTAGTATTATTTTACTTGGCATTTAATATTTTAATTTGGCTTGGAGTAATAATTGGAATATTTACAAGCTCCTTTGGTATTGTAAAATCATTAGGATATTTTGCTTTAGGATTATGTTTATTAATTCCTTTGATTCCAATTCATGAATTAATACACGGATTGTTTTATAAATTAATTGGTGCTCCAACTGTTAGCTATAAAGCCAATTTCAAAAAATTCATTTTTTATGCAATGGCCGATAAATTTATCGTTGACCAGAAAAGTTTTATAAGATTAGCATTAGCTCCTTTTATCATTATTAATTCAATTCTTATAATTTCAATCTTTTTAAGTGCGGGAATAATATCATTCCTACTGGCAGGAATTCTTTTTATACATACTGCTGGGTGTGCAGGAGATTTTGCATTGGTGAGCTACTTCATCGAAAATGGTGGAAGAAACCTGGTTACCTATGACGATGTATCAAAAGGAGAGTCCTATTTTTATAAAAAGACTGCTTATTAGCAGTAGTTTACCATTTTCATTCTTATTTTTTTTAATTTCGGACTTCATTCTATTATATTATGAAGAAGTTAATTACCCTATTATTTTTATTTTGCTTTAAATTTATTTCTGTCGATGCTCAACTGTTAGAGCCTGTAAAATGGAGTTACATGGTTGAACAAAAGGGAAAAGAAGCAACATTAGTTTTTAAAGCTTCCGTTGATAAAGGGTGGCATATTTACTCACAATTTATTCCTGATGGCGGACCTATTCCAACTTCATTTACATTTACTCCTGATAACAATTATGCTTTAATAGGTAAGGTTACAGAACCTAAGGGTGAAGAAGTTTTTGATTCCAATTTTGAAATCAAATTAAAGTTCTTCGAAAAAGTTATTGAATTCAGACAAAAGATCAAACTTACTTCTAACAAAGCATTTAAACTTAAAGGGGTTGTTGAATCGATGGCGTGCAACGACAGAACCTGCACTCCGCCGAACCCTGTCGATTTTGAGTTCTCTATTACTGGAGAATCCTCTGTCGATGTGTTAACTCCTGAAGCATCATCCACCGCAACAACAGAAGTAGAAATTGCAAGTACGGCTACTACAGCTGAGGTAATTCCAGCCAACTCTAAAATTCCACTTCCCTCAAGCGATTTATCCAAGTTAGAACCTGCCTGCGACAATGGAGGCACATCAGAAGCGGAGGATAAAAGTTACTGGGGAATATTTTTAGCAGGAATGATTGGTGGAATTCTGGCTTTACTTACCCCGTGCGTTTTCCCAATGATTCCAATGACTGTTAGTTTCTTCACTAAAAGAAGTCCTACCCGAGCAAAGGGTATACGCAATGCCGTTATTTATGCGCTTTCAATTATTTTGATATATGTATCAATTGGATTTTTTGTAACTGTTACACTAGGCTCTGATGCCTTAAACGATTTAGCCAGCAGTGTTTTCTTCAACCTATTATTCTTTGTTATCTTCTTCATCTTTGCGCTTTCTTTCCTAGGGGCATTTGAAATTACGTTACCTAACTCATGGCTTAACAAAGCGGATTCAGCCTCTGAAAAAGGTGGCTTGATAGGGATCTTCTTTATGGCCTTTACGTTGAGTCTTGTCTCTTTCTCTTGTACAGGACCAATTATAGGAACTTTATTAGTTGAAGCAGCTAAAGGATCGAGTTATCTAGGCCCTATAATGGGCATGACAGGATTTTCATTTGCGTTAGCTATACCATTTGCATTATTTGCTGCCTTCCCAGGATGGTTAAACACATTACCTAAATCGGGTGGATGGCTGAACAGCGTGAAAGTAGTTTTAGGATTTTTAGAACTGGCTTTAGCATTGAAGTTTTTATCGAATGTTGATTTAGCCTATCATTGGGGATTCTTAAAGCGTGAATTATTTATTGCATTATGGATTACTATTTTCGGATTAATGTCGTTGTATTTATTAGGG
>Ga0114967_10002062_pt1 | contig 16886 bp, 11 predicted proteins | sample M_130628_MF_Meta_FD_92639 | JGI IMG/M metagenome (GOLD analysis project Ga0114967, IMG submission 92639) | Freshwater microbial communities from Lake Montjoie, Canada to study carbon cycling - M_130628_MF_MetaG | ecosystem: Environmental > Aquatic > Freshwater > Lake | place: Lake Montjoie... | reverse complement strand
GCGAAGGGTATGAATTTCAGAAAGAAAAGAACCCTTTGGCGGGAGCGCCAATTAAAAGCCCCTCCTTCTTCGCGTGTCCGCAAAGTGAGCAAGGCGGGAATGGATCTTTGGGCCATGGCTTCCTGAATTTTGTCTGGGGAGACGCCTTTGGAGAGAAGTAAATCAAGGCGTACTTCGATCAAGTCGATCCCCTCTGGGGCTTCGATGAGATGGGCTAGGCCGGGACCTGTAGAAATGGTCCCCACAGTGAGGGGGGCATTTTTCCAGGAAACTGTTTTTTTTGCGGGGGGACGAACCGTGGTGCTGATATCCGAAGCAGTTGGAGTCATTGGCATATAAGAGAATTTCCTAATTTTTTGTATAAGAGAGCATCGATATCGATTTAGAGCGATGCAACTTGTTGATATTTAGGGTTTCATTCGACATGTCCTAAAAGTAACATACGAATGAAAGTTGTCAAATAACAAATTAGTTTTTTCCGAAAAAATAAAAATTAAAGGGAGTGAAGAAGGAGGCGGAGGCGTTCGGTGAGAGAGGTGGTTTGTAAAATAGTTTGGCGGATTTTTGGATCTCGCACGAAGCAACCACCAATGAGGTCGACAAACGCGTGATGGTTTTCGAGGTGACGGATGAACTTTTTAACATCCTCAAAAGAAGGACCGGCGGGATTTTCGATGGTTTCAATTCTTTCGAGGATTTTTGCGACGAGAGCCTCTTGCGTGGCGATTGTGGCAGGGGTGGAGGGTTCCGAATCTTCGACGGGTTCTGGGGAAGCGATGATAAAAGGGGAGGTTTGCAAAAGATGATCGAGTCGAACTCGAGCGAGGCCCTGAAGGACGAGATTGGAAGTTCCGTCGGGTTGCAGGACGCAAGAACGGATCAGGCCGAGGCCTCCGATGTGCGGTGAGTGGGAAGAGGGGCGGGACAGGCTGGTGACGGCGAACATGCGAGATCCTTCGAGCGCTTGCTGAAGCATTGTGCGGTATCGGGGTTCAAAGATATGAAGAGGAAGTAGGTGATGAGGAAAAAATACCGTTTGGGGGAGGACCATGACACCAACCTGCTCGGGCAAGTTCATGGGGTATGCATACACTGGGAAAAAAAGTCTGGGAAAGGTAAAATTTGGCCTTTTGGGGATTGACGAAAAGGAGAACAGGGAGGAGAGTACTTTTTACTTGTTTATGTTGAGTAAGCTTTTCCCTTTTCTAGAGAACGACATGGGTGTGGACCTTGGCACGGCCAACACCTTGGTTTACGTCCGTGGCAAGGGGGTGGTTTTGCGTGAGCCTTCTGTAGTCGCGATGGATCAGGCGTCCCGGAGGGTTTTGGCCGTGGGGGATGAGGCCAAGAGGATGTTGGGTCGGACCCCGGGGTCGATTATTGCGGTACGGCCTCTTAAAGACGGGGTGATCAGCGACTTTGAGGTCACAGAGGCGATGTTGAAATGTTTTATCGAGAAAGCTTCCAAATCGCAGAATCGGTGGAGGCCTAGGCCGCGGTTAGTGATCGCTGTGCCTTCGGGAATCACCGAGGTAGAGCGGCGTGCGGTGTGCGAATCAGCCGCCCATGCAGGAGCCCGCAGCGTGAGATTGATTGAGGAGCCGTTGGCGGCAGCCATTGGTGTGGGACTTCCGGTGCAGGATGCTTCGGGCAACATGATTATCGACATTGGGGGAGGCACGACGGAAATGGCGATTATCTCCCTTGGGGGAATTGTTTTCAGCCGGAGCGTTCGGGTTGCGGGGGACGAGCTGGATGAGGCGATCATGAATTATCTCAAGCGGGCTTATAATTTGATGATTGGGGAAAGAACCGCGGAAGACATCAAAGTGAAGATCGGCTCTGTTTATCCGATGGAAAAGGAAACTTCGATGGAAGTGAGGGGACGGGATCTTGTGGCGGGTCTTCCGAAAACGCTGACGATCACCTCCCAAGAGGTGCGGGAGGCTCTCTTGGAACCAGTGCAGATTATTTTGGAAAGTGTACGGCTGACGCTGGAGCGGTGCCCCCCCGAACTGTCGAGCGATCTGGTGGAGCGTGGTGTGGTGTTGGCGGGTGGAGGTGCACTGTTGCGTGGATTCGACCGGCTTTTGAGCGAGGAGACGGGCCTGCCCATTCATGTGGCGGAAGATCCGCTCAGCGCAGTTGTTGAGGGCACGGGAAAAGTGCTCGATGAACTGGAGTTTTTGACGAAACTAACAACTTCTGATGGACGCGGGTAACCGTCTCCTGAAGAGTCCGTTTCGGAAAAAATAAAAACATGTCCCGGAAGTGGGTTTGGGTCGGATCTGGCGCCGCCGTCTTGGCGGGAGGAGTGGTCATCTTTTTCGCCCCCGTGAGTTCCCGCCGAGCGGAAAAGGTCACAATTGAAACGGTTTCGCCTCTGGCTCGGACTTGGAGTGAGATCAAGATTCGACTGGAAGATTTCCGGCAAAGCCTTCGCCGAGCGGACTCCTTGGACGAGGAGAACCGGAATCTCCGCGCGGAGAACGTCCGTTTGCAAACCGAGATCCGTCAGGTGGATTATCTGCGAACTGAAAACGACCGATTTCGGGAGATGCTGGCGTTCCGAGATCAGCAATCGTACCGCCTCTTGGCCTGTCGGGTGGTGGAGCGGGATGCGTCGAACTGGTGGAATTCCGTTTTGGTGGATCGGGGATGGAACGATGATCCCAACCTCGCGCAGGATCAACCGGTCGTGACTCCCCGTGGGGTTGTTGGGAAAACGGGAACCGTGGGTCGGACAACGACACGGGTGATGTTGATTTCAGATGAAAACTGCAAGGTGAGTGTTTTAACCGAGGCTTCTGGGGCGAGAGGAATTCTGCTGGGAGACACTCAGTTGAACGGAGGGACGCCGGTCTGTAAAATGACCTTTGTTACCCGAGAAGCGAAGTTTGAAGTTGGGGAAAGAGTTTTGACGACCGGGTTGGGTGGCACATTTCCGCCGAACCTTTTAGTGGGAACGGTGAGTGAGGCCCCTCCGTTGACGGCAGAAAAGAATTCCGGACTTTATCGGGAGGGGCAGGTGGCGCCTGCGGCAGATCTGAACGATTTGAGGGAAATGTTTATTTTGACCGGCGGAGCCCCGGCAAAGAAATGAATCCAGTATTCGGACGTTTGATTCTTCTGGCTCTGGGGGCTTGGTTCATTCGTGCTGCGGGTCCGGAATGGCGCGGGGTAAGCGCTCTCGGAACCAATCTGTTGGGAGCGGTCGCAATTCAGGCGGCGTTGAACCTCTCTGTTCCTGCTTTCCTCGGTTGGGTGGTTGGGGTCGGTCTCTTTTGGGATTTAGCAACTTTTTCTGCGCTGGGGCATCATGCCTTGGTGATGGGGTTAGTGGGGGTACTCGTGCGCACTCAGAAGGGTTGGTGGGTGGGAGCATCGTGGGGCGAGCAGGGAGTTGGGGCGATTTTAGCGGGCGTTGCATTTTTTACCTTGGACCGATTTCTGCACTGCTTGGAAGTCCGGTCGTGGGAATGGCCGTTCTCCTTGAACATCGCCCTGGTGATTGCAGGAGCGATCAACGGTTTGGTTTCGGGCATCCTCGGAACGTGGCTGGGGCGTGGTTCTGAGCCAGCGAGGGCTCACAGGCGGGGAGGAAGACAGTGATGTTGATGCCACGTCCTCAGGTAAATATGCCGAGGCGGATGAGTGCGGCGATGATTGTCGTGGTTTTGGCTGCGTTCATCCTTTTGCAAAGGCTCTTTGTTGTGCAAGTCGTGGAGGGGCAAAAGCATGCTCAGACGCTGATTCAGCAGACGACCATTCCGATTCTTTTGTCTCCTCCCCGGGGTCTGATTCTGGATCGGAACGGACTTCCCTTGGCGGAAAATCGCGCGAGGTACGATGTGGATTTGTATGTGCGTGAGTTGACGGGGAATTATGCGCGGGCTCATCGCGGGCGGTTGCCGATGACGATGGTGGATGTGGGAGTGGGGGAAAAGAAGAGGAAGCAAAAACAGGTGGATATCGCAAAAATTGTCGAAGAGACTTCGATGGAGCCATTGAAGAATCTTGGCATCGTCCCAAATTACGATGTGGACGAGCTGCGCAAACACAATCAGCAGCGCCCGAACACTCCCTTTCAGTTGGCGACCCAGATTGATTTTGCGACCCTGTCACGAATGGCGGAAAGGGATCCGCGGATTCCCGGAGTCCAAGAGGCAGCTCGGCCAGTGCGTTGGTATCCGTATGGGGCTTTGGCTTCACATATCATGGGATTTGTCGGTGCGCCTGAGGAGCAGACTTTGGAGACGTTTCAGCCTGAAGTGATAGGAAAAGAAGGCATCGAAAAGGGGTTCGAGGAGGATTTGGAAGGGGTGCCGGGAGGAAAGATTCTCAAGAAAAACAATCTAGGTTTTATTCTCGAGGAACAGGGGTACCAAGCGCCGGTCCCGGGTCATAATGTTTATTTAACGCTGGATGCACGGGTGCAGACAATTGTTGAAGGAGTCATGCGGAGGGTGGGGCGTGGGGCGTGTGTGGTGATGGATCCAAAATCGGGGGATATTTTAGCGATGTGTTCCGTGCCGAATTACGATCCGAATAGCTTTGTTCCGGGAGGTACGGGAAAGTCCACAGACTGGAAGCAGTTGATGACGGCCGAAGCGAAGCCGATGCTAAATCGGGCCTTGGGGGCATATGCGCCGGGCTCGACCTTCAAAACGTTGACGGCCTTGTCCGCATTGGAAAATCCTGCGGCAAACTTCACTCCGCAAACCGTCATTCATAGTCCAGGCTCAATCGAAATGGCGGGGAGAACTTGGCATGATTGGAATCCCGACGGGCAGGGAGACATCACCCTGAAACGCGGATTGGCGATGTCGTGCAACACCTTCTTTTACCAGTTGGGGGTGCGAACGGGGATTGAGTCAATCAGCGAAATGGGGAAACGAATCGGATTTGGAGAAAGACTTTTATTGCGGACGGATGGAGAGCCGGCTCTTGCCGGAGAGGATCCCGGAACAATGCCCGGGCGGGAGTGGATGGAAGATCGAATGGCACAAAGAAAAAAGGCATACAAAGGCAAGATTGAGAAGTGGGTTGCAGAGGGGAAAAAGACTCCTCGACCCAGTCCGCCGGCGGTCGAGAGGTGGAGCGACGGTCATACGGCCAATACTTCGATTGGACAAGGGTATGTGCGGGTCACTCCGTTGCAAATGGCAGTGATGGTTTCGGCGGTGGCAAATGGTGGAACGGTGTATCGGCCTCGGTTGGTGCAGGGGGTGGGACGAACGACGGAAAAGGGGACGAAAGCGACCAAGGAGTATCCGGTGGCAGTGAAGCGGGGAGACTTGGGTGTGAAACCGGAGAATCTTGCTGCGGTCCGGGAGGGTCTACGTGCGGTGGTGACTGAGGGAACAGGAAAAAACGCAGCGGTCAAAGATATCGAGGTGGCGGGGAAAACCGGGTCGGCGCAATTTGTGACAACGATTGGAGGCAGCACGGTGAAGGACACACGAACCTGGTTTACTGGCTTCGCGCCCCTAAAGGATCCGCACTATGTGGTGATCGTGATTGTGGAGGGCGGAGTCTCCGGGGGGTCGACCTGTGCTCCGTTGGCATCGGAAATCCTCTTTAAGCTTTTTGAAATGGAAAAAGGGGTGATGCCGCAACTGGTCTATCAGGCTCCAGTCGTTGGACATTTTCATGGCGTGACAGCATCGGATGGGTCTTATACGCCGGGGGCAGGAGGCACGGGGGATGACGATAATGACAACGGGGGATTGGGAGGATTTTTCAACTGGATGGACGAGGGTTTCGGGGGTGGAGCAAGCCGAGGATTGCGGCGGAGATGAGAACGAAACGCGCTTGGCGAGGGATGCACTGGCCCAGTTTACTGCTGATGTTAGGGCTGTGCTCTTTTGGGGTGATGGTGATTTACAGCGCAACACACACGAGCGAAGCCGCGGATCTGCGGCACGCGGCAGTGCAACAGGCAGCCTGGGTCGGCTTAGGTCTGGTCTGCTTTTTCTTTTTCGCCATCGCTGATTATCACCGATGGGTAGAGCAGGGATGGTTTTGGTTTGGAGGTGGATTATGTCTTCTCCTTTTGGTTCTTCTTTTTGGGCGTGAAGTGAACGGAGCAAAAAGCTGGATCCGTCTTGGTCCAGTAGGCTTCCAACCGGCCGAGGTGATGAAATTGGCCTTTCTGGCAGGGGCTTGTGCCTTGATGGTAAAGTTACGGGATCGGATGGAAAAGTTCAGCACGGTGTTGGCTTTGGTGGGGTTTGCGCTGATTCCGATTTTCCTAATTTTGCGGCAACCGGACTTGGGTTCGGCTGCGGTTTTCCTGCCAATGTGCTTTGGCCTGCTTTTTGTCGGCGGAACTAGACTCCGTTATCTGCTCATTCCAGCGGGCCTTGGAATAGCTGGGGTCTTGGCCATCTACTTCTACGTGGGGCATCTGGGCAAGGAGCTTCCTTTTTTGAAGACGTATCAGAATAATCGAATCCGCACCTTCTTTGATCCGAATCTGGATCCGCTAGGGGCCGGGTGGACCATCCGGCAGTCGATCATTGCGATTGGGTCGGGTGGGGTGACGGGAAAGGGATATTTGCATGGAGATCAGAACCTGTATGGATTTCTGCCCAAGAACATTGCTTATAATGATTTTATTTTTTCTGTTTTGGGGGAGGAGTGGGGCTTTCTAGGGGGTGCAGCGGTGATTTTGGGGGAGGCCGCGCTTCTTCTTTGCATCGCATGGATTGGATGGAGGGCGCCGGACTTTACTGGCAGACTTTTGGCAGGGGGAGTGCTCGGAATGCTTTTCACACATTTTTTCATCAACGTGGGGATGACAATCAAGGTGGTACCCATCACCGGCATTCCCTTGCCCTTTGTCAGTTACGGAGGAACCTTCCTGGCCGTGTGTATGGCCGCGATGGGATTGATGCAAAGCGTATGGAGACAAAGGCATTTGGGCTAAGCTCAAGCCTTTGTCCCAAGAAAGGAAAACAACATGATATTGGAAACGATCAAACGGATCTTTGGTTTGAAAAAAAGGGAAGAGCGGCGGAGCCTGCTTCTTTCGGTGGAGCCCTTGGAGAAGCGAGTTGCCCTCTTGGAGGGAGGAGTGGTGGAGGAGTTCTCTATCGAGCGTGACGGAGACCGCAGTATCTCCGGAAGCATCTACAAGGCACGGGTTCACAACGTCGAGCCTTCCCTGAAGGCTCTTTTTGTTGATATCGGACTGGAAAAAAACGGATTTCTGCATTTTTGGGATGCAGTCCCGGCGGCGATGGATGAGCAGATTGAGGCAGTGGAGCGAAAGGGCGGGCGAGGGCGTCAGCCACGGGTGACAAGCAACGATATTCCGCGACTATACCCTCCTGGAGCGGAAGTGATTGTTCAGGTCAACAAGGGGCCGATTGGAACGAAGGGGGCGAGAGTCACGACGAATCTCAGTCTGCCTGGTCGCTATCTCGTGTTGATGCCTTTTGGGGAAATGAGCGGAGTTTCCCGAAAGATTGAAGATCCGGAAGAGCGCAAGCGGCTGCGCAAAATTCTCCAAGAACTGGATGTCCCGGAAGGCATGGGGGTTATTTTACGAACGAACGGGGAGGGACTGCAGGCACGCTATTTTGTCCGAGATTTGGCTCTTTTGCTGGAGCAGTGGCGCAAAGTGGAAGAGGGAATGAAGACAAAAACAGCTCCGGCGGTGTTGCTGGAGGAGCCGGATTTGGTCGAACGTTCCGTCCGCGACTTCCTGACGGAAGAGGTGGATGAGGTGCTGGTCGACAACGAGGAGGCGGAGAAAAGAGTTCGGGATTTGGTGGGAGCGATCTCAAAGAGATCGTTGCGCAAAGTGAAGCGGCATCTTGCAGCCGAGCCACTTTTTGAAGCGTTTGGGGTCAATCGACAGATCGAAAGCGCCCTTCGTCGACAAGTCTGGCTGAAGTCGGGTGCTTCTTTGGTAATCGATGAGACCGAGGCTCTGGTTTCGATTGACGTGAACACGGGCAAATCCCGTGGTGGCAAAGATCATGATGACACGATTCGTCGAACCAATCTGGAGGCGGCGGAGGAGATCGCCCGGCAACTGCGCTTGCGGAATCTTGGCGGAATTATCGTGATCGATTTCATCGACATGAGGGCTCGCCGGGACCAGCTGGCGGTCTACGAAAAGTTCAAGGATTGCCTCCGGAGGGACCGGGCAAGAACGCACACTCTGCCGATATCGCCGTTGGGGCTTCTCGAAATGACCCGCCAGAGGGTACAGGAAAGTATCCGTAAGGCGGTGTATATGGAGTGTCCGAGCTGCCGTGGAAAAGGAATGGTGAAGTCCTATGAGACGATGAGTGTGGAAATCCAAAGAGAGATCAGTCGGGTTCTTCGGAATCATCCAAACGTGCATGAAATCAAAGTCTTGGTGCATCCAGGGGTGCTGCACCGATTGCGAACCGAGGACGACGAGTTGTTGATCCAACTCCAGCGTCGCTGTTCGGGGGCGTTTAACTTCAAGGCAGACCCGGCAGCCAACGTGGAGGACTTCAAGATATTAGATGCGACGACGGATCAGCCCCTCGAATAATGGAAGAGTCCCTATCTCGATCTATCGTGGAGGTCACCCTGCCTGGAGAGGATGGCCGAGAGCAGATCGAGACGCGGGTTTGTCGGAGCTTGGCGGAAGTGGATGGGCAGAAGCCGGAAGAGTTGCGGGTGACGGTTCGACGTCTTCTTGAGGAGGAGTCGGCCCGTTTGGCGGAGCAGGTCCGAGGTGGTGCGAGCGGGTTACGGGTAGCTCAGCATCGTGGGCACTTCTATTCCGCGCTATTGCGCGAGCTGTGGGTTCGTGCGGGAGGAGAGAATGCGGGGTCCAGCCTAGTGATGGGAGCGGTAGGAGGATTTGGGCGAGAGGAGATGAGCCCGGGGAGTGATCTTGATCTTGTCTTCATACGGGAAGGATCGCAACGGGAGGCGGCAGAGGAAGTGGTGAAAAAAGTCCTCTACATCCTATGGGATCTTGGCTGCAAAGTGGGACACGCGTGCCGGACGATTCAGGAGACCATCGAACGATCGGAATCGGAGCCGATGATCAAAACGTCCTTGCTGGACGCACGCTATCTGGCGGGGTCAAAGCCGCTGTGGGATAGGTTTTGTGCGGAGTACAAACGGCGGAGTTTGGAGAATGATGTGGAGAAGTATCTTGCGTGGCGGTTGGAAAATCAGGAATCGAGGCATGGCAAGGAGGGGGGGACCGTTTTTGTTCAAGAGCCCAACCTGAAATCAGGAGTCGGAGGCCTGCGAGACTTTCACAATTTGCGGTGGGTGGGAAAGGTGTGTGGTCAGGGGGAAACGTTGGCAGAGCTGGTGCAGCGAGGTTGGTTTGGGGAAGCGGAGGCGAAGCAGGTGGAGAAGGCTTTTGCCTTTCTCATGATGGTTCGGGAGTGGTTGCACGTGGGGCAAGGTGGTCCCGGAGATGTGCTGACCCTGCGTAAGCAAGGGGAGTTGGCCGAAGCCATGGGTTATCCCCAGCCGAACATTTTGCGAAAGAGCGAGGCCCTGATGCGGGAAGTGTATGGTCATATGCGGGTCCTGCATCTGCTCTGTAATTCGACCGCCACCCGACTCTGTCAGGAGAGGCTGGGAAAACCTCGGGGGTTTTGGTCCTTCTTTGCGGGGTGGAAGGGAACGCGTCGGGCAACCGATGGGTTTGTTCTCGAGGGGGCGGAACTTCAGGCGGCCCACCCGCAGATTTTTGTGGAAGATCCCATGCGAATGATTCGGATGTTTCGGATTCTGCAAGATCAAGGGTCGGTGCCCGGAGCGGGGCTGAAGGCTTTGCAGCGGGCTCATTTTGGATTGTTGACCGATGACTTGATTCAGAAGAAAGAGGTGCAAGAAACATTTCTGCATATTCTTCGACAAAAAGGGAAAGTTGGCCGAATCCTTCGTCTGATGCATGAAGCGGGAATTCTTGGACGGATGATCCCGGAGTTCGCGCCGTTGACCTGCCTCGTCCAGCACGAGTTTTTCCATCGATATACGGCGGATGAACACACCTTGGTTTGCCTTGAGCAGTTGGATGCAATATTGGGATCGAAGGAGCCGGATCTACGGAAGTACGCAGAGCTGTATGCCAAGGTGGAGGTTCCGGAAATTCTTGCCCTCGCGATTCTGCTGCACGATACGGGGAAGGCCGAGCTGACGAGAAAACATGAAGAGGTGGGGGCAGCATATGCTGCGGCAGTGGCCCGAAGATTTCATTTTTGGGGAAGAGAATTGCGGCTCATGACCTTTTTGGTCGATCATCATATGACGTTGGGCGAGTTTGCCAGAAAGAATCTGGAGGAACCTGAGACGATTCGAGCTTTGGCACGGATCGTGGAAGATCCGGAACGGTTGGACTTGCTGATGTTGATTTCGGCTGCAGATGTTCGTGCAGTGGCTGGAAAGAATAACTGGTCCGGCTGGCGGGAACTTTTGGTATGGAATCTTTATCAGAAGACAAAAAAGATGCTGGCGGGTGAGGAGGAGTTTTTACGAGGGGAAGAGGAGAAGCAGGCAAAACGGCGGGAGGAAGTCCGGGTCGTCCTTTCGAAGGAGTTCACAGAAGATGAGGTGAGCAAGCATCTGGAGCTTATGGGGCCAGCATATTTGCGGATGTGTCCTGCGAGCCTGGTGATGCGTCATTTGGAAGCAATTCATGAATTTCTTGAGCGCCGGGTGTCGGGTGCGGACGCACTGGCACCGCTCATCAAGTGGATGGATCAAACGGAGGAAGGACATACTGAGGTGGTGATTGTTACATGGAACCGGGAGAGACTTTTTAGCAAGATTGCAGGGAGCTTTGCAGTGGCGGGGCTGAATATTCTGAGCGCGAATATCTTTACCCGTCGGGATGATGTGGTGGTCGACACATTCCGTGTGTGCAATGAGAGGATGGAAACGGTGAGTCATCCTGTGGATCGAGCAACTTTCGAGAAGACTCTGACGGAGGCTTTGAGCGAAACGGAGGATCACTTAACGGAGCGGATCGCAGAGGTGGGGCCCACTCTTTGGCAGAGATCCTTGGGGGAGGCAGAGTTTCCGACAAGTTTACGGATCGACCGAACAAGTGAGCCTGGTCGAACTTTGGTTCATATGGAGGCACCAGATCGGGTTGGACTTTTGCATGCTCTGACAAGGGCGATTGCAGATGAGGGGATGCAGATCTCTGGGGCGAGAATCACAACGGAGAAGGGGGCCGCGTGGGACACCTTTCTTCTCGTGGATACTGATGGCGAAGCGGTGGAGGAGGAGGACCGATTGGAGCGGCTTTTCCAAAAGTTGAAGCAGGTAGTCAGCCAATGAAGTCGCTTGGAGCTTCTCTGGGAATTGAACCAAGCGACCTTGTCGGGTCGGATCGGTTGGTGCGAAAAGTTTTACGTGCAGTGCAAAAGCGGTTTGGTGTGGAGCGGGCGGCGCTTTATCTATTCAATCCAAATCTGGGGGATTTGGAAATGGACTCTGCTGTGGGGGTGGGTGCGGAGTGGCGGTCCAAGCGGGTGGGGTTGGGGAAGGGGGTGGTCGGCTGGGTGGCGAGTCGGGGAGAGGCGGCGCGGGCGGACTTACATAAAACCTCAGGTGGATTGGGTAGAGGGGGAAGCGAAATGGCGGCGCCGATGAGCGAGGGAGAAAGTTTGCTGGGAGTGATCGCAGTGGGAACTCGGAAGAAAAATTATTTTCAATCGGGGCAGGAGCGGGAGTTGGCGACTTTGGCCAAGGAAGCGAAAGGTTGGCTAAGATTGGCTTGGAGAGTGGCCGGAACTCAGGAGGAGGGGGAGAGGTCCGCTGCGTTGGCGGGAGTGGGGGCCGCGATTGGTGCGGAGGAGACATCTTCAGCAATTCTCGGAAAAGTGACAGGGGAAGCGGCACGGTTATGTGGAGCGAATATGGCGGCTCTCTTTTTATTTGATCCGAAGACTCAGACTCTGCGGCTGGAGGTTTGTCAGGGAGGTTCGAAGAGATATCAGGCGCAACCGCCACTGGAGGCGGCGGAAACGGGATTGGGGTATGTCGTTCGGAGGCAGAAACCGTGGTCGGTAAGTCAGATTTCTGAAAGTCCGCAAGATCCTCATGCCGAACTGATGAAGCGGGAGGGAATTCTTTCGTTTCTAGCGGTTCCGTTGGCGGACAAGAGGGGCGCTTTGGGGATTCTGTGTGTCGGGACAAGAAAGCCTCGGCGGTTTTCCGATGCAGAAACACGCCTGTTCGAAGGGTTGGCAGGCTTGGCGGCGGCGGCTTTGCAGCGGACGAAGTTGGCTGTGAAGTTGGGGCAGACGGAAGAGGAGCTTCACCAGCGCGAACGACTTTCCTCCTTGGGGATGTTGGCGGCGGAGGTAGCACATGAGGTGCGCAATCCGTTGGCGGTGATTCGCATGCTTTGGCATACGGCGATCCGCGGATTGCATCCGAACGAAGAACAGGGGCGCGATTTACAATTGATTGAAACAAAATTGGGGCAGATGAACGGAATTCTCGATCGGGTATTGAACCTGGCCCGCTCGGCTGATCCACAGATGGGGGAAGTGAATGCCAGGGAGGTGATGGAAGAGGTGGCCTTGTTGGTTCGGATCAAGCTGTCGGCGGCGAAAATCCGTTTGAGTCTGCATTTCCCGGAAAAGAAGACGATTTGGATTCGAGGGGATCGTTCTCAGTTGGAGCAGGCGGTCCTCAACCTTGTGCTCAATGCCCAGGAAGCGATGGGGGAGGGAGGTTGCTTAAAGCTGACGGCGATCAAGCGTGGAGATGAGGTGGTTTTGAGCGTTGAGGATTCGGGCAAAGGAATGGAGAAGGAGGTGACAGATCGTCTGTTTGAACCCTTTTTGTCCAGACGTCCTGGGGGAACTGGGTTGGGTATGGCCCTTGCCCGTCGAACGGTCGAAGCCCACGGGGGTGCGTTACGAATTCAGTCGAAGGCAGGAAAGGGGACGAGAGTGGAGATGCGACTGCCGGGCTGGAGCAACGAAAAAGTTAGCTGATCTGAGTTAGTTGATTAGCTTTTCAAGCTCTGCATCTTTAGGCACGCCTAGCTCGAGGGCCCGAGTGTAATGACGCTTGGCCAATTCTTTCGCCGGTGGGGTTTGGGTGGCATAAATGACGGCCAAGTTGAAGTGGGCATCACCGTATCCATCGTCCAACTCAATGGCTTTCCGGCATTCCTGTTCTGCTGCTTCTTGAAGGCCTTTTCGGGAGCTTGAGATGCCCAAGTAGTTTCGTGTCTTGGCATCGGCTGGATCGAGAGCAACGGCGCGGCTCAGGATTTGAATCGCATCGTCATACTTCTCTTGTTGGACCAAGGCGATGCCAAGAACGGAGTGGGAGAATGCATCGTTAGGAGCGACACGGATTGCTTCGCGAAGAGCTTTCTCGGCTTCGGGGTATTTCTGCTGTTGAAAGCGGACGACACCCAAGTTGGAGAGGGCGTAAATCGATTGGGGATACTTGGCGAGGATCTTTTCGTAGGCAGCAGCAGCTTCGTCGAATTTCTTCTGATTGTAAAAGGAAGTTGCTTGGGCTGCCGTGTCCTTGAACTCATCCGGGATGCGGGGTTTTTCCGAGAACGTTTCGGGGCTGGCCGGCTTATCCGCCGCACTGGATAGGGTAGGTGTGGACGCGGGAGCAGATGCTGCGGCCGGTTCCGGCGCGACGAGGGTGGGGGCAGAGAATTTGAGCATACCCTGCTCTTCATCAGTCAGAGAGACGAGAGGGGAGCTGAGAACTTCCAGCTGGGTTTTGAGGGCATCGGTGGAAACGGCCAGATTTTTGAATTCATCCAGCACGAGGCGGCGGGCGGCTTCGCGGCGGGCCTGCTCCTTAAGCTGACGATCCAGAATCGAGCGAAGCATCCCGTTTTCCTTCGCCAAGGTGGAGTCGGATTTTCCGGAAGTGCCGGCTTGCTGAAGTTGGGTAGTGAGGCTGGCGATCTTTGTTTTGTATTCTTCGTTCGCCCGAGCCAGCTCGGCAGATTTTCCATTGGCCTCGGCCAGCTTCTTTTCCAACTGATCCACTTGTCCCCGCAGGGAGTTCATCTCGCCGGCTAATTCCCCACCGGCTGCTTTTTTCAAGGATTCTTCGGCGGCGGTTAGCTTGCCACGCAACGTGTTATTTTCTTCCTGGAGCTTCACAAGGTTCGCGTCGGGAGCGGGGGAAGTGGAAAGCTTTTCCTGGAGCTGTTTTTTCTCTGCGACCGCTGTGTCGAGTTCGCTCTTGGCTTGGCGCAGTTCTGTTCGCGCGGATTCGAGTTCGCCGGAGAGGTTGATGATCTTCTGTCGAAGGGCGGAGGGGTCATCCGTGGCAACAGAGGGGGAGGAAGTAGTAGTAGGTGAAGGGGCAGAAGGGGTGGGGATTTCCGCTTTAGGTTCAGACGGGGTTGGTTTTTCAGTGGTAGTGGGCGGGGGAGTAGTTGGGGCTGGGGCGGGGGTAGGTTTGGCTGCGGGGGCGGAGTCTTTGGCGGATTTGAGGGATTCCAATTTTTCCGTCAGGTACTTGATCCGATATTTGACGATGGTGGGTTCCCATTCAGGGTTTTCGTTTTTCAGTTTTTCGAGGCGTTGGATGGCCGTTTCATACTTTTCACGGCCTTGGGAGTTTTGACCTCCCTGAGTAAGTTTGTCTCCCTCTTGGATCATCACATAGATCTGGAGATAATCGTCCTGGGGGGAGGCCGCAGAGTGGACGTGGGCAGGAGTTGCCCATGCAAGGCATCCGAAAAGAGCAATCCATTGAAAGAGCTTCATGAATAGGGAAGGGAATTAGGCGACGAAAAGGCAATCGGAGCAAGTGAAAATCAGCCCCGTTGACGATAACTTTTCTCCGTCTAAAGATAAGGATATGGATCTGGCCATCCCTCAAGGGGTTCTGGTGCTGAATCGCTTCTGGCAGGCGGTCCACATCTGTTCCGTGCGGAGGGCGTTCACCCTGCTTTATATGGGGCATGCGCAGGTGGTGGAAGGGAACGGAGCCGGGGATGATTTTCGAACGTTTGATTTTAACCGTTGGCGGGAACTGAGTCAGGACTACGAGGGGGAAGATGCGGTCCGGACGATCAGCTTTCGGATTCGCATTCCCCGGGTGATTGTTCTGATGCTTTTCGATCGAATTCCTAAAAAGGAGGTCAAGCTGACTCGGCAGAACATTTTTGAGAGAGACTCCTACACCTGTCAGTACTGTGGAGAGGTCAAGGATCGGCGCGACTTGAATCTGGACCACGTCATTCCGCGGGATCACGGTGGTACGACGACGTGGGAAAATGTGGTCTGTTCTTGTATCCCGTGCAACACGCGGAAAGGGAATCGGCGGCCGCCGCAGGCCTCAATGAAGCTGATTCGGAAGCCGAAGCGGCCGAAATTGAGAACGTTCCTGAATGTCCAAATTTCCCGCAACGGGCCTGAGACCTGGCGGCACTTTTTGGATTTGGCCTACTGGAATGTGGAGTTGAGCGACTGAAGAAGGCGGGTGGGGCGGCTCCGAGTCCTGGCTTGGGCGGGGCAGGGGAGCGGGCGCGGCTTTTCCCGGTGACCCAAAAGGGGATTTTTTTAGCTCATGCGGCGGTTGCCCCGATTAGTGGGCCAGCTCGAGAGGCGATGGATGCCTGGACGACCGATGCGGTCGCCGGGCGGCAGGAGGGGGAGGAGGTTTGGCGGAGGGTGCGAAAGACAAGGGAAGTGGCCGGACGTTTTCTTGGCTGCGATTGGGATGAGGTGTCGTTGTTAGGGCCGACGGCGTTGGGGTTGGGGTTGGTGGCTTTGGGGTTGGATTGGAAACCGGGGGACGAGGTGATTTATGACCCGTTGGATTACCCAGCGAACGTTTATCCCTGGATGGATCTGGTGAGGCGGGGTGTGCGGCCGGTTGCTTTGGAGCGGAGGGTGGGAGAAGAGATTCGGTGGGCGACGATTTCCCCAAAAATTACGGGCAAAACAAAATTGGTGAGTCTGGCGACCGCGCACTATCTAAGCGGTCTGACGCCGGAGCTTTCTGTGATTGGACCCGAATTAAAGGCGCGGAAGATTTTGCTATGTCTGGACGGAATTCAGACTTTGGGAGTCTTGCCCACCGAATGGGCGGAGGCGGACTTTTTGGCGGCGGATGCCCATAAGTGGATGTTGGGACCGGTGGGAGCTGGAGTTTTTATGGTGCGGCGGAGGGTGTGGGATCGAATGTCGCCACCCTTGTTGGGCTCTTGGAACGTGGTGAGTCCTGATTTTTTGGCTCAGCCAAAGATAGTGTTGGAGGAGGGAGGAAGAAGATATGAGCCGGGCAGCTTGAATCTTCCTGGAATCGAGGGAATGCGAGCCTCGTTGGAGTTGCTGGAGGGGTTGGGTCGGCCTGAGATCACAACCCACGTTTTGGATCTGGCAGGGCGGATCCGGGAGGGAGCAAGGGCCAAGGGATTTGAGATTTATGGAAAGGGAGAGGGGGCGCGGGCGATCACGAGTTTACGGGAGCCAAAGAAGGGATGGGGGGATTTGGCGAAAAAGATGGAGGCAGCGCAGATTCGGGTCTCTTGGAGGAGAGAGCATGAGGGGACGATACTTCTGCGGGTCTCTCCCCATATCTCGAACACGGTCGAGGAGGTGGATGAATTTCTAAAAGTTTTGGGAAGAGCGGATTGACTCCGAGCCCTTTCCTCGGCACGATTTCCACCTTACTCATCTTCTGCAATGAAACCGACTTACAACCCCTCCAAGCGCACCCGGAAACGCCAGTTTGGCTTTCGGGCCCGCATGAAAACCAAGGGAGGGCGTGCTTTGATTGCGCGTCGTAGGGCGCGCGGTCGTCGTCGCCTTCTGCCCAAAGGTGTGGAGCGCCACTACGCCCGCCACACCGGGGCGTGATCGGCGCCTGCCTCGGGCGCGCATTCTTCGTCGTCGGCCGGAGTTTCTGGCCATCCGCCG